>Ga0302315_10002644_pt1 | contig 16726 bp, 14 predicted proteins | sample III_Palsa_N3_1_FD_200532 | JGI IMG/M metagenome (GOLD analysis project Ga0302315, IMG submission 200532) | Peat permafrost microbial communities from Stordalen Mire near Abisko, Sweden - III_Palsa_N3_1 | ecosystem: Environmental > Terrestrial > Soil > Palsa > Peat permafrost | place: Sweden... | reverse complement strand
CCCAACGAAATACCGATTTTTTCGTACATTCGGGAATCGTTTATTGGCTTTAGTACAGAGGCTATAACGATTTTACTTACATTCATTATTTTAAATTAACTATTTTAACCTAACAACTGCAAATGAAGGAATTGATTGAGAAGGTTTGGAACGACAGAAGCCTTTTAAATGAACAGAGTACCATTGACGCCATTAAAGCCATTATTGAAGAGCTGGACAAAGGAACAAAGCGGGTGGCAGAGCCTACAGCCAATGGCTGGGTGGTAAATGAGTGGATTAAAAAAGCAGTTATTTTATATTTCCCGATACAAAAAATGAGGCTGATCGAAATTGGGCCTTTCGAATTTCACGACAAGATGGAGCTAAAGAGGGGATACGATAAATTAGGAGTGCGGGTGGTGCCTCCTGCGGTGGCTCGTTATGGGGCATACCTTAGCAAGGGAGTGATTATGATGCCTTCTTACGTGAACATAGGAGCTTATGTAGATGAAGGAACAATGGTAGATACCTGGGCGACTGTAGGTAGCTGCGCCCAGATTGGCAAAAATGTGCACCTTAGCGGCGGAGTAGGTATTGGCGGGGTATTAGAGCCTGTGCAGGCCCATCCTGTAATAGTAGAAGACGGAGCGTTTATTGGTTCTCGCTGTATAATAGTAGAAGGCGTTAGGGTAGGGAAGGAGGCCGTGTTAGGCGCTAATGTAACGCTTACAGGTAGTTCCAAGATAATAGATGTAACAGGAGATAAACCAATAGAATACAAAGGCTACGTGCCGGAGAGGTCGGTAGTAATTCCGGGAGGCTATATTAAAAAATATCCTGCCGGAGATTTTCAGGTTCCCTGTGCGCTTATTATTGGCAAACGTAAACCAAGCACAGACCTTAAAACATCCCTTAACGACGCATTGCGAGAAAATGATGTAGCAGTATAATTATGTTCTTTACAAAAGGATTCGGCATAGGCACGGGAAAGAAAAGGGATTTCAGGGCTACTGTCATCCTTCAGACGCTTATTATTTTTTCCGCCCTTTTGTTAAAAGATATTTTCCTGCTTTTTGGTATAGAAAATTCTTATGTTTTTCGCGACTCCCTTTTTCTTTTACTCGGCGCCATTTATGTGCTTATACTCTGGCATTTGCTAACTAATTTTACTAATAATAAACTTTTGCAATATGTTTTACTGGCAATAATTATAGCCACCTATGTGCTTGCGTTGGTTACTTTAAATCCCTTTTATAGCCTCTTTCCCACAGAGCAGGAAGAACAGCCCTACCTATTCATTATTCACTTTGTGCTGTTTGTAGTAGAGGCCACTGTAATAGTATTTTCTATCTTGGATATATTTTCGGAGGAGCGCCTCTCCCAGGAAAAGCTCTGGGGTTCCGCCTGCATCTACTTAATGATAGCGCTGTGTTTTGGCAGCATTTATGACCTCATCAACATTGCAAAGCCTGGTTCTTTTGGCGTGCCTGTCCACCTGGGGCTGGAGAGTTATTCCGAATGCATTTACTATAGTATGACAGTGCTTGCCGGTATGGACAACAGCTACGGAAATGCCATAAAACTGATCCGTAACATAGGAGTGCTGGAAGCCCTGTGGGGAAATTTGTTTATAGTATTACTGGTAGGCAGACTGCTTTCTCAACCATCTGACTAATGAACACAGCAGGCATAAACAAAAAGGGCAGGGACTACAAGAACCTGATGATCTTTCAATCCCTTCTTATAGTACTGGGGCTTATTCTTTCCCCCTTAGTTACTGTTTTTGACCTGGGGAAGTTTCGCCCCTTGCTCTATGTTCTTTTCCTGGTGTCCGGCGGCGCATATATGCTGTTTTTATGGACGATGCTTAGGAACTTTACAAAGATGGAATGGCTCGAAAAAGTAACGCTTTATTTACTGGTATCTACCATCATCACCTCTTTTCTTCTGGAAAATCCGGTAATAAAACTCATCAGCGAAGACCATCGGGCGCCCTACTTGCTTTTTGTACACATTAGTTTATTACTGGTAGAGTTACTACTGATAATATATTCTATGCGAGATATTTTCTCCGGTAATACCCTTTCCGCCTCCCGGCTATGGGGTTCCGCCTCGCTTTATCTAATGATAGCCCTGGCCTTTGCCAGTTTGTACGATGTGGTAGTTATCTTTAATCCCAACTCCTTTGGCGTAAAACTAAAGCCCGGCTTCCCCAGTTATTCTGAGAGCATTTACTACAGCATCAACAGCCTGGTAAAGTGGAACGACACCTTTCCTGAAGCTATAAAACTCGTAAAAAACATTCGGTTAATGCAGGCTGTTTTGGGTGAACTTTTTATCGCATTACTGGTTGGTAATCTGCTTAATAAACCGGTGGAAGAGAAAGTTGAAAGGAGAGTTTGAGTTTGTTTTTTTCGCATACCTGGCGCGGCGCCTTTGCTTGTGCTATTATGTAACTGGCACAAGGGAATCCTTGCGCCAGTTGTATAATTATATAGTAAACCAAAATAAACTAACCAACAATCCCCGCTCATCTGGATTTGTTATCCAAAGTAAATAGTAGTGTATTTACAATCCGCCTTAATTATTAATTCTTTCCAATAATATTTTTTGTGAACCAGTCCTGTATGAGGTGGTCTTCTATGCTACAATTATTTTTTGAAGACAATTAAACTTAAGCATACATTTTTTTGTTCAATTACTAGTATTCCTCTCCCTGCCGGAATAGATGCTTGTGCCAGTTGGCACAGCTAATCGTGTAGAATTTTTTCAAACTTAAAAATGCCAATTGGCACAACAAAATTCTTCAAAAACCATGCAAATAGTACATCCCCGAAAAAAATAACAGGGAAATTAGCAGAGAAAAACAGGAAAATTAACAGGGCAATAACAGAGAGCATTTTTTTGCCATGTAATATTTAGGTTACTATTTCATTTTTATACCTAGCACAAACTCCCCCCTTTTACTGTATTAATTAATAGTTTGCAGGGTTATGAAATTAAAGAGTATAACTAGCATGATAGTATGTACAGCGCCAGAACGTAGTATCGATCTATCATTAATTATCAACTACTTACTATTCCTCATGATGTTTATGCAGGTGCAATTTTCTGTCTTTATTTCTCTGGTACAACTGGTACAGCAAGCCTACAAAAATACCTGCCAGCGCTCCAACGTAGCTAAAGTTTTGCATGTTCTGCACCATCATAAAATGGCGCGGGTTTTTAAGGTCCGGGGGCAGGGCAATATAAACATCATCGCCGCCATTGCTGGTGCCTCCCATATACAGGCCCACCATACCAAATATAAAAGCCATAACAAGGGAAATAAAGAAAGCGATAAGCGTGGCGCTAAACATACGGCGAATATTATGATGCATCAACCCTGCCAGCGCCAGGATACCTCCTAATACAAATCCTATCTGCCAGGTATGCGTCCATCCCGCGTATGCTGCTTTCAGTCGGGGATGCACCTTTTCGGAAAAGTGGTAGCCGTCGCTGGGGAAACGGAGCCGCTCAAAAAACTCCGGGGATATGGAATAGCTCCATTGGTCGTAAAGCACGCCATAAAGCCCGGCTGATATGGAGGAAATAAACACTAAAGCAATAAATACAACAAGACGCATAGGTTATTGTTACTATTAATTAAAATATCTAAAATCGTACCCGGCCGGAAGTTGCACCAGGAATTCGTACATAAGGCGAATCACATTTTCCACGTCGTCCTGCGCTACTGTTTCTACAGTAGTATGCATGTATTTAAGCGGCAGAGAAATAAGCGCAGAAGTTACACCGCTGTTGGAATAGGCAAAAGCGTCCGTATCGGTGCCTGTAGCGCGAAAGGCGGAAGCCCTTTGGAACGGAATTTGAGTCCTGGTAGCTACATCAATAATCATGTTCAGTAAGTTATTTTGCACAGCAGGGCCGTAAGTAAGCACAGGGCCTTTGCCGCTGGAAAGGTCGCCATTGGCTACTTTGTTATAAGCGGGAGACTGAGTATCGTGGCAAACGTCAGTAACTATCGCCACATCCGGTTTAATCCGGTGGGCTATCATTTCTGCTCCTCTCAGCCCTATCTCTTCCTGCACGGCGTTTACTATATGCAATGCAAATGGTAGTTGTATGTTATTCTCCCTGATTCTTCTGGCAGTTTCAGCGATCATAAAACCTCCAATGCGGTTGTCCAGCGCACGGCCCACAAAATATTTACCATTCAATTCCATAAACTCATCATCGAATGTAGCCACACAACCCACATGCACGCCCAACTCTTCTACCTCTTCTTTAGAAGCGCAGCCCAGGTCAAGGAATATGGTTTTCATGGTAGGCAGCTTTTCAGTCTCAGGCTCGCGCACATGTATGGCGGGCCAGCCGAATATACCTTTTACTATCCCTTTTGGGGTATGAATGTTTACCCTTTTAGATGGGGCTATCTGCTGGTCGGAGCCGCCGTTTTTCTTCAGGTAGATGTAACCCTCTTTGGTAATGTAGTTCACGAACCAGGAGATCTCATCGGCATGGGCCTCTATTACTACTTTGTAGGGAGCATGGGGGTTTATAACCCCTACTACCGTGCCATAGTTGTCTACATAGTATTCGTCCAGGTAGGGCCTAATGTATTCCAACCAAAGCTTCTGCCCCGGCGTCTCAAAACCCGTAGGCGATGCGTTGTTAACGTATTTTCTTAAAAATTCTAAACTTTCAGTCCTCATGTTAAATTAAAAATCTAATGGTTCTAATAGTATTTACAACGGGATGTTCCCGTGTTTTTTCTTTGGCAACTTTGCCACCTTGTTTTCCAGCATTTTATAGGCAGCTATCAGCTTCTTGCGCGTATCCTGCGGTTTTATCACTTCGTCTATATACCCTCTATTAGCCGCAAGATAAGGGTTGGCAAACTTCTCTGTGTATTCGTCAATCTTCTCTTGTAGTTTGGCCTGTGGGTTTGCCGCCTCAGAGATTTCCCTTTTAAAGATAATCTCCGCAGCGCCTTTGGCTCCCATTACGGCTATTTCAGCCGTGGGCCACGCGTAGTTCATATCGGCGCCAATGTGCTTGGAGTTCATTACATCATAGGCCCCGCCATAAGCCTTTCTGGTAATAACAGTAATCCTGGGCACCGTGGCCTCAGAGAAGGCGTATAACAGCTTTGCTCCGTTGGTGATAATGGCGTTCCACTCCTGGTGGGTGCCGGGCAAAAAGCCGGGCACATCTTCTAATACCAATAATGGGATATTAAAGCAATCGCAGAAGCGCACAAAACGAGCTGCCTTAGTACTGCTGTTAATGTCTAAAACTCCCGCCAGCACGGCAGGCTGGTTACCCACTATACCTATACTGCGCCCAGCCAGCCGGGCAAAGCCCACTACTATGTTCTCTGCAAAATTTTTATGAACCTCAAAAAAAGTACCCTCGTCAATAATGTGGTTTATCACATCCCGCATGTCGTACGGCTGGTTAGGATTATCGGGTATAATGTCGTTAAGCGCTGGCCTGCCCTCGTCTTTCTTCTCGGTATAAGGTATCCGCAAAGGCTCGTCCTCACAGTTCTGCGGGATGTAGCTTAACAGTTGTTTTACATATTGTATGCACTCCACCTCGTTGGCGCAGGCAAAGTGGGTTACCCCGCTTTTGCTGCTGTGGGTTTGGGCTCCTCCCAACTCTTCGGAAGTTACATTTTCATGGGTAACGGTCTTTACCACATTAGGGCCGGTAACAAACATATACGAGGTACTCTCTACCATCAATATAAAGTCCGTTATGGCTGGGGAGTATACCGCCCCACCGGCGCATGGCCCCATTATTGCCGAAATCTGGGGCACCACCCCAGAGGCCAGTGTATTGCGGTAAAATATATCGGCATAGCCCGCCAGCGAAACAACCCCTTCCTGTATACGCGCCCCGCCGGAATCGTTCAAACCTATTACTGGAGCGCCGTTTTGCATGGCCAAGTCCATAATGCGGCATATTTTTTCGGCAAACGCTTCAGAAAGCGAGCCGCCAAATACGGTAAAGTCTTGGGAGAATACATATACCTGCCTGCCGTTTATGGTTCCATAGCCGGTAACAACGCCGTCGCCCAGGTAATTCTCCTTATCCAGCCCAAAGTCTTTGGAGCGATGCAGAACAAACTTACCAATCTCTTCAAAAGAACCTTCGTCCAGTAGCAGGCTAATCCGCTCTCTGGCTGTAAGTTTCCCTTTTTCATGCTGCGCCTGATTTCTTTTCTCCCCTCCGCCTTTTAACGCTTCAAGATTGATTTTGTCAAGCTTATCAAATTGCTGTTTTTTATGATTAATCATAATAAATGGTTAAACCACAGTTCAAATATATGGTAAAAGCTGTTATATTTAAGCTTCATTTTTTGCATAAGATTACAAAAACACGTGTACTTTCATTAGGTTTTTAATAACAATGGAGAAAATAGCAGTAATCGACTTAGGAACCAACACTTTTCACCTGCTTATTGTGGAAAGTGACGGCTATGATACAAAAGTTCTTTTAAAAGAGAAATCCTCCGTTAAAATAGGGCAGGGGGGAATCACAAAAGGATTTATTACCGGAGATGCTTACGAGCGAGCCATTAATGCCTTAAAGCTTTTTAAAACTATAATTGACGAGTACGAAGTACAAAGAGTTTACACTGCGGCCACTAGCGCTATACGCAACGCCCGTAACGGCTATCACCTTATAAAAGACATAAAGGCCCAAACCGATATTGATGTAATGGTGATTTCGGGACAAAAGGAAGCAGAACTGATATACTATGGAGTAAGGACGGCCATGGACCTGGGAAAAAGCACTTCCCTGGTAATTGATATAGGAGGGGGTAGTGTGGAGTTTATTTTATGTAATAAAGATACTATTTTCTGGAAAACCAGTATAGAAATAGGGGCGCAGCGTTTATTAGATACCTTTACCCCCCAAGACCCGATTTCTGGACAGGATATAGCAAAAGTGAGCGCTTACCTTGACGAAAAAATGGCTCCTTTGTTTGAGGCCACACAGCAATGGAAGCCTTCTACTCTTGTAGGCGCTTCGGGAACTTTTGATACTTTTGCGGATATTGACCTGCATAAAAAGGAGGCGTATCGCACTATAGAAGAAGAGCATGAATATACCCTGTCTTTTGACTCTTTTAAATCCATATTACAGGAACTAACCAGCAAAACCAGGGAAGAGCGGATGGAGATACCCGGCATGCAGGAAATGCGGGTGGACATGATAGTACTGTCTTCTCTGCTTATTGATTTGATTATACACAAAATACCCTTGCAAAAGATGCGGGTTTCCGGCTATGCTTTAAAGGAGGGACTACTCTACAAAGTACTTAAGGGGGAACCCATTGAGGCGGAGTAATAACCAGTCTTCTTTAAACAAAAAAGGCAGCCTTTAAAGCTGCCTTTTTTATCTTTTATTCTTCTCTTTAAACTTAATATACTACTACTTTACCAGTAAGTACCTGGTTGTTGGTAGTTACTTTTACAATATACATTCCCTGGGCTAACTGGCTTACTTTTAGCGCTTCTGCCACGTTGGAACCTGCGCTGTAGTATACCTGCCTGCCTTGTAAATCTACTATTTCAAGCGTATATGACTTGCCCGGATTAACGATAGAAACCTCAAAAGTACCATTGTTCGGATTTGGATATATTGTAATAGTGGAGCCGGTAGAATTATCAGTTCCGCTATTATTAATTGAAATTACATCGCTGTAAGTAGAGACTCCATTAAAGTCAGTCTGCTTTAAACGATAGTAGTTAACCCCGCTAAGAGGCGCATTGTCGTTAAACGAATAGTTGTTTAGTATGTCGCTGTTTCCTTGTCCTTTTACTATGCCTATATCTGTAAAATTTTTTCCATTGCCGCTTCGCTCTATAGTAAAGTAGTTGTTATTTGTTTCAGAAGCAGTACTCCAGGTAAGAGCGTTTGCGCTACCATTGCTTTGCCCGTTAAATGCAATAAGTCGTATAGGCTGAGCGCAAAGAACGTTTGCCGAAATAGGGGGTGAAACGGAATAACCTTCACAAACATTGTTCTGGCTGCTGGCATAATTGCCCCCTGTAAAATAGTTGATGCTAGGGTTACTAGTGCTGGCAAAGGTACTATGTTGAGATGCAATTACTCTAAAATAGACATCACTGCTGCCTGTAGGTATATTTTTAAAAATCGGATTAGCATTAGGGGTTGTCATGGCGTAAGAGTCAGCAGCCGTCGATGGATCAGTAATAGTAACCCAGGAACTAGGAACGGTAGGTGTATATGAATATTGAAATAGAAATTCAGTGGTTGCTCCATAATAACCGGTTAATGCAGCCGGATATACGGAGTACAGGTTCATTGTACTGGTGCACACGCTTGTTGTGGTAGCCAGCGTTGTTTGATCAAAAACCAAGCTTATGTTTGGAGGCGAGCAAGTTAATATTGAAATATCATCTAGCGCCAGGTCGTTTCCGTTAACAGACACATTTTCATCGTTAATAATATCTAGTTGCAGAGAGGTACCCGTTAAATTGATACCAGTAATATTTATTGGAACCCATACGCCTTCGGCGGGGAACAGCGGACCGTTGGAAGGCCCAATTGCCGCCGTGGCCCCTACATTAGCAGAATATACAGTACCACTTGCTACATCTGTAACATTTACCAAAACGTCTACAGGGTTATATGTTCCACTTGCGCTGTTGGTAAAAACAGTAATGTAGCATTGGAAGGTAATCTGCGGGCTAGGGCATAGACCAGTTATTGTTCTGCTGTATAAATCTTCCCCCTGAGTGTTAGCAGGACAATTCAACAATAGAACACCGCCCAAAGGAGAGCTGGCTCCATAAGTATGGTCAAATCCCATATCCAAGCCGGCAATAGTATATGCAGTGGTAGTTGGTGGGGGCCAGGTAGCGGGTCCTGTAACCCGGTCTGCCCATGCTAATAAGGCGCCGTTGTATCCATTTTCAGGGTTATAGCCTGTAAGATAGGCAGCCACCGCATAAAAGCCATCCTGAAGAGGACATGGGGTGCCTGTTGCCCCAGTGCATGATGTTCCTCCGTCGAATACCGCGCCAAGGGGAGCAGGATTTAACGACCATCTGAAGGGGTAAGGGGTTGTATTTTTTACCTGTACAGGGCTTAATGGATTAGTATAGTCCCAAGTATAATAGGTTTTACCTGTAGGGTCGTCTGCAAGGTCTAGTGTTCCAAAGTCATCGTAATAAATTGTCTGTCTGGAAACAGCAACACCGTTTTGTGTACAGCAGGTTATAGAAGAAATAGTGAGCGCACTAGTGTATATAGGCGTACCACTATAGGTTACCTGCATCCTGTACTCGGCCGATGTTCCTGAAGCGCCCATAGTGATTAGGTATGAAGTGCTTGTAGCCCCGGTAATGTTGGTAAAACTAGTTCCTCCATTGGTACTTATTTGCCATTGATAGGTGGCGCCGTTATAACTTTGGCCCATCTGTAGCGTTGTTTGCTCGCCGGTACAAACACTTGTACCCTGAGAAGAAGAAATAGTGGGGGCTGGAGTTCCGTAAACCTCAATCCGGGTAATTGCCATTGCTTCGCACGATCCCTGTTGCGCCTGGTTAAGATTAAACACCGCCTGGCCATTAGACTGTACTACTTGCGAACTATTGTTAGCCTGTGTCCAGGTATAGGTGGAACATCTGGGTGTAGGTACGCCTACCTGGGGTGTATTATCTCCGTTAACAAGATTATATGAGTTTGGGTTTATAACTCCCTTAAGGGGGTATGTTTGCCCTACGCAAGTGCCAGTTTTTTCTACAATGCAATAGTCAACCAAAACAGAAACATTAGAGCCTACTGCAAGGCCGCTTACCGTATAGGTAAGAAGAGTTCCCTGAGCTGCAAAGTTAGGAGGGGAAAGCACCAACATGTAATTGGATGACCCTGTAATATTTTCGTAGCGCACATTGTCCAACGTATCAGGGTTAGTGGTAATGGCGTAATATGCTGTGTTGTTAAATGTGTTAGCGTTTGTATTTGGCGTAAGAGGAGGGGTAACAGTAATACTTCCCCCTATCATTCCATATTGACTAACTTGTGAAATTCCATAGAAAGTATTAGTAGCAGTTACTGTTGTAGGGGTAAACTGCGTTCCTGCTACCAAAACCTGGCCAGAAACCTGGTTAGTTAGCAACGAAAAAATCATTAAAAACCCTAATAAAATGGGTTTTAACTGGCTAAAATACTCTAGAACTTTATTCATAAACCTTAACTTATAATTAACACCCATATAACAAATAAGTAACCAAAATTGTTTAAAAATTTATATTTTTTATTTTATTAATACTAAAATTCACTTAATGTATAGAAATTAAGGACTTTTTGTCTACAGTTAATACCTTAAGTAGGATATTTGTAACTCTGTATTGGCATGTATTTACTAAAAAAAGATTATAACCAATCTTGATTGGGTACAATAACCAAACCACAACGGTTATACTACATTTTTGAGCAGAAAGTTTTAATTGAGCCAAGTTTTTTTAATGGATAAAATTATAGGGTAAGAACCTTGTTGACGGTGGCCCAGTTTCGGGTAGTGGCAGGAAGTTTAAGTTTCTTTTCCACAAGGGTATTTGAGAATAGCCTGGTACCATCGGGTTTTTTGCTGCACAGGCAATATACTTCCCGGTTTATGATTACAAACTTTTCATGCTCACTTTCAGAGGCTAACAATAAAGCCGACTGGTTGCTTTCGGGTAGCTGGGGCAGAAAGGATACATAAAGCTGAAGATCATCGCCAATAACAGCTTTAGGGAAAGGGTTTTGCGCAACTGCCTGGGCCACCTGGCCGAGCGTTCGCACAATAACGGCAACCTCGTACCCCAGCGATTTGTGCAGGTGTTTTTCTATTTTTTTGATAAGGATGGATTCATCGGTTTCTTTAACATCGAACAGCACGTTGCCGCTTTGGATGTAGGTTTTCACATTCTTAAACTTTAGTTCTTCAAACATAATCTTTAAGGCGTCCATTTTTATAAGGCGGGCTCCGCTTACGTTTATACCCCGCAGGAAGGCAATGTGTCTTGGCATAGGTCAAAATTAGTAATAAATTCCAACTACTAATATACTGACTGGTGAGAATGGAGGAGCTAGTTTGTGCTACTTAAAAAACTACTAGTTGAATGCAAATCTTACATGGCATCCCGCACGCGCGGGATTATTCATTGTTATGGCATTGTTTTGTCATTGTTTTGTCATTGTTTTTTGCATTGTTAATTTGGGTGGATGTATTATTTGCTCCGTTTTGAAGATTTTTGCTGTGCCAATTGGCACGACGCTAAGTTTAAAGGTTAAAGTTTAGAGTTTAAAAAAAAAAGAAATTCCGCACAGCTAATTGTGCCAACTGGCACAACCATCTATTTCGGGAGGGGCGAATACTAGTAATTGAACAAAAAAATGTAGGCTTAAGTTTGATTGTACAAAAAAATAATTGTAGCAAAAAAGCCCCCTAACTTTGCGAACTCAACGGTCTCATCCCCCCGAACCCCCTTCCCTCGTGCACGGGCAGGCTCACAAGGGGGAAGTATAGTTACTATTACTATTTATCTACTCCAGCCCCAGTTTTTGGGTAACCACACTTTGTCCGGAACTTATTTGTACAAAGTATAAACCTTTGGTAAGGCCGCTCAGGTCAAGAGTAGCAGAGGACAAGTTTACAGCGTTTTGGGTAAATACCACTTTGCCGGTTGAGCTAATAATAGTTACAACATCTTCCTCACCTCTTCCGCCACCTGTTCGGCAGTAAGGTTTTCTTGTGTAAAAATAAACCGGGATTTGCTGTAGTAGGGTATACGTTCTTTGTATTTAGTTTCCAGAAATTCCAACAGTCCGTCTTCTGTTTTTCCCTTCACCAAAGGGCGGTGCAGGGTGTCTTGCAGGCTTAATCGTTTGGCAATAACGGCAAGGGGCAGGTCCAAAAATACGCTTATGCCGCTGTTGTTAATAGTATCCATGTTATCAAAATGGCAAGGCATTCCTCCGCCGGTAGCTATTAACAGGTTGTTTTGCTTTGCTAAATCTTGCAAGGTGTCCCGCTCTATTTCTCTAAAGTAAGCTTCCCCTTTTTCTTTAAAAATGTTCTCGATAGTAAGTTTGCCATTTTGGAGGATCAGATCATCGGTATCGATAAATTGCAGGTGCAATAGTTGGGCAAGGTTTATTCCCAGTGTGGTTTTGCCGCTTCCCGGCAGGCCTATCAGGTAAACGTTCATACCTATTATTTTAACCTCACCCTTGGGTCGACCATAGCGTAAAGCAGGTCAACAAATATGTTGATGACAATAAATACCGTCGCCACAAAAATAGTAGAACCCATTACTACCGGAAAGTCTTTGTCGTATACCGCTTTGATAGTAGCGGCGCCTAAACCTTTCCAGGCAAAAATGTATTCCACAAAAAATGCCCCCGCCATTAAGGAGGCTAGCCAGCCTGTTACGGCTGTAATTACCGGGTTAAGAGCGTTTTTAAGTGCATGTTTAAGTATGATATTGTACTGGCGAACACCTTTGGCCCGGGCGGTTCTTATATAATCCTGAGACAGCACTTCCAGCATAGAACTACGAGTAAGCTGCACAATAATGGAAAGAGGTGTAAGCCCTAGCGTTAAAGCAGGTAGTATAATGTTTTTAAGCACCAGCCGTTTGCCGTCTATGTCGTTTTCCCACAGCTGGCCCGAAGTATTAAGGCCTGTGTAATCGGCCAGGTAGTAACCAAACACCATAGAAACCAGCGAACCTATTACAAACGGCGGAGCGGATATGCCCACCACAGAGAGAGAAACCATGGAGTGGTCCAGAAAACTGTTTTGCTTTAGCGAAGCCAGCATACCAAAGATTATACCGAAGATGGTAGCGAAGAGCATGGCGGCAAGGGCCAGCCACATGGTGCCTTCCATATTCTCAATAATGATCTCGCTTACCTTTTTGTTGTTCTGGAACGAGCGGCGCAAGTAAGGCGGTTTTACTACTACCACACTTTCTCCAGTATGAAATAGCTTTGTGTAATTGTATTTCTCCTGGTTGGTTTCTGTGTCTTTATGAACAGAAACCGGAGAAAGGTCATTGATATAGTAGAGCAGTTGCACCCCCAGCGGGTCGTTTAGCCCAAGTTCCTCCCGGATTTTTTCGCGGGTGCTAACGTCAGTTCTCTGCCCAGCCATCATGGCTACGGGGTCGCCCGGCAGCACGTTAAATATAAAGAATACTACTACTATAGCGCCTAACAGCACTAAGAACCCATAAAGAAAACGTATTGAGAAATAGCGTATCAATGTAGTAAGGATTTAATGGTTTGCACGTCAGGTATATCGTTGTAATGCCATTTGCCCAGAACAGTTCCGTTGTCCAGTAGCATTATTCCCGGGTTGGCCCGTATCATGGTTTTAAGCACTACGCCGTCTGCAAAATAGTAGGGCGCAGCCAGCTGAACCTGATGCCTGTACTCTTCAAATTTGTCTCCGCTGGTGGCTGTAAGCACAATAGGCGTTATATCTGTCCCTTCCAGGCCTTTTACAAGGTCGTTAATTTTACTTATACAGTTTTCTTTACAGTTTTCGGCTGCTTTGTCTGCATCTTTTATAATAATAAATAACTTTTTACCGGTTAATGAAGAATCTGTGTAGTCGCCCTGGTCGTTCCATAGCTTGTAATCCGTTATGGCGGCGTATATCTTGTCTGAGTTGGTAAGGATAAAGGTATCTAATTTGTAAGCAGGGTCGGTAGGGTATTGCAAAAACTCGTACTGTTTGCCCTCCTTGGTCATAATGTATTTGTAAATAGGAGTTTCAGGGGCTTTCATCTCCTCTTTAATGTTGTTGCCTACTTTGTAAGGTAAAAAGTCTCTATAAGGTAAATGTTCTATGGCATGGTAGCCTATGTAAAACGAGCCAATAGTAGTAATAAGCATTAGCACATGCCCTTTTAAACCGTTGAAGGAGGACAGCAGCTTTTTACGCTGAGCAAATAGTACCAGCGTAAGCGCCGTTAATATTAAGTCTTTGTAGAAGGATGTTTTAGGGGTAAGCTTTATGGCGTCGCCAAAGCAGCCGCATTCTTTTACCTTGTCCCACCAGAAGGCATAGAAGGTGAGGAAGGTAAAGAACACCATCATAAGCAATGTTAACCACATGATTAAGTTCATGCGGTAGTATAGTAGTATAGCTACGCCTAATATAATCTCGAAGGCGGAAATGAATACCGAAAGAAACAGGGAATAGGGTATAAAGAGGGTGAACAGTGGACTGAAATCCTGTGAGAATATTTCAAAATACTCCTCCAGCTTGTACGCAAAGCCATAAGGATCGTTAATCTTTATAAGTCCTGAAAAAATAAATAAACCGCCTAAAGCTATGCGGCACAATAAATTAATTAACTTCATTCGTAATAAAATTAGACTTTATAAGTGCAAAAACGGAATAATTAATCATGTCCTGGTAATTGGCCCCAACCCCTTCGGATATCCTGGTTTTCCCTTCGTTATCCTCAATCTGCTTTACGCGTAGCAGCTTCATTAGTATAATATCTGTGATAGAGCTAACCCTCATTTCCCTCCAGGCTTCGCCGTAGTCGTGATTTTTCTTCATCAGCAACTCCAGTGTTTCCTGTATATGTTTGTCGTAAAGCGCGCTTACCTTATCTGCCTCCAATTCTAAGTCTTCTACGTGTCCGGTAAGTTCCAGTTGTATTAAAGCAATCACACAGTAATTTATTATTCCCACAAACTCCGAATTAATTCCATCCTCCACTTTCTGCATGCCCTTGTCCTGTATGGAACGTATGCGCTGCGCTTTAATGAAAATCTGGTCGGTTACAGACGGCAGGCGAAGTATTCTCCATGCAGTTCCATAATCTAGCGTTTTATTGATAAATACGCTCTTGCACTCCTTTATTACTTCCTTGTACTCCTTTACTGTTTGATTTATCAATTTAAAATGTTTATTTAGTCAGACAGCCTAAAAATGAATTTAAAAACGAAAGATACATTTTTTTCATCAAAAAGTACAGTGAACATACGGGGAAAAATCCTTGACTTAGGTACGCCTAAGGTGATGGGAATTGTTAACCTAACCCCCGATTCTTTTTATGATGGCGGAGCTTATTTAACTGATAAAGAAGCCTTAAAGCGGGCAGAGCAGATTTTAACAGAAGGTGGAACGATTATAGACCTTGGGGCTTATTCCTCTCGCCCTGGGGCAGAGGAAATATCCCCCGAAGAGGAATTAAAACGCCTGCTACCTGCCCTTAAAGCCATTGTAAAGGAGTTTCCGGAGGCTGTTATTTCTGCAGATACATTTAGGGCTGAAGTAGCGGAAGCGAGTGTAAATGAGGGCGCTTGTATAATAAACGATATTTCGGGTGGTGAACTGGACGATAAGATGTTTGAAACCATTGCCCGTTTGCAGGTTCCTTATATTTTAATGCATATGAGGGGTAACCCCCAAAAGATGAATAGATTAACTGATTATGAAGACATTCTGAAGGAACTTTTAAACTATTTTAGCCAAAAGGTGTTCAGGTTAAGGGAGCTTGGCGTAAAGGATGTCATAATTGACCCTGGCTTTGGCTTTGCTAAGACAAAAGAGCAGAGTTTTAGACTTTTAAAAGAATTAAATTATTTTAAAATCCTTAATTTGCCTATTCTTACAGGAGTATCCAGAAAATCAATGATATACAAAACCCTGGATACTTCTCCTGGCCAGGCTTTAAATGGAACTACAGTGTTAAATACGGTTTGTCTTTTAAATGGGGCAAACATTTTGCGTGTGCATGATGTAAAAGAAGCTATAGAGGCTATTAAACTTATAAACTTGATAAACTATTGATATTACTTTTTAAAATAGGTTTTCTTACTATAAGCTGGCTGGATATTATTGATATTCTGCTGGTGGCGCTATTGCTTTTCCAGTTATATAAGCTGCTAAAGGGAAGTATAGCAATAAACATTTTCCTGGGCTTTTTATCCATATACCTCATTTACCTAATTGTTAAAGCCCTTAAAATGGAACTGCTTACCGCTATTCTGGGGCAGTTTATAGGGGTGGGAGTGATAGCGGCGCTTATCCTTTTCCAGCAGGAAATACGCAAGTTCCTGCTTATGATTGGGAAGACGACCATTTTTGGCGAGAACTTTTTTAGCTTCTGGCCCTGGCAAAAGAGAGCTGCTAAGGAGGATATAAACCTGGCCCCCATTATAGACAGCGCAAAAATACTAAGCGGCACCAACACCGGGGCGTTAATTGTATTTGCCAAAAGCTCTGAACTGAAGTTTTATGCCGAATCGGGCGATACTATTGATGCAGTAATCTCAAAACGATTACTAATTACCATATTTCAGAAAACAAGCCCATTGCACGACGGGGCGGTGATACTAAGCAAAGGACGCATAAAGGCCGCCAGGTGTATTTTGCCGGTTTCGGAGAGCAATGAGATACCAGCCAACTTTGGGCTGCGCCACCGGGCCGCTATAGGCATTACAGAAGTAACTGACAGCGTGGTGTTAGTGGTTTCTGAGGAAACAGGGCAGATTTCTCTTGCCATAAACGGCAGAATGGATAATAACCTTTCGAAAAGCGAGTTAAGAACCAAGTTGCACTATTACCTTTATGAGCGGGAAGAAAAGCATAAAGAAGACGCATTGGATGTTCACCCTTTTTCTACGCTTTCTTGATGGATGGGATTTTTATAGCCGGAGCTGACTTTAGGGCCTCAAGCTTTTGCTCTGTAGT
>Ga0302315_10002637_pt1 | contig 16752 bp, 12 predicted proteins | sample III_Palsa_N3_1_FD_200532 | JGI IMG/M metagenome (GOLD analysis project Ga0302315, IMG submission 200532) | Peat permafrost microbial communities from Stordalen Mire near Abisko, Sweden - III_Palsa_N3_1 | ecosystem: Environmental > Terrestrial > Soil > Palsa > Peat permafrost | place: Sweden... | reverse complement strand
CCCGCCTGGTGCCTGCATTAAAAGGCGAAATTGCGCTTGAGCTGGACGAAAACGGTGTTAAGGATTACATACGCAATATTATTTTAGATTGGAAAGATGTGCACGACATTGCCTTAAGGCCCGGCCGCAGTAGTGCTATGCTGATTTTTGAACTTAAGTTTGAATCGGATTTTGGGAAGCGGGTGTTTGTATCGTTACGTTGGGTGGAGGGCCGAGACCAGGAGCTTTTTAATACCGTGCTGGCTTATTTTGATGAGGTGGAAGGGATTGTGAGGGAAGATTAGCCCCCTCTAAATCTCCCCCAGGAGGGGAGACTTTAATAATATCGAACATCGAATTTCGAATAATGAATGTTGAAGTGTGTCGGGTTTACCGTAACAATCGAACTTTTTTATCCTCTAAAATAAAGAATTCCAACAGATTAGTTAACACGGGATTGATGTATATGAATACGTTATGGGAAAAACCGGCTTTTAAAACGGTTTTATATTATTTAATAATTTGCCCGATAGTTATTTACTTTAACACCAATAAAAACTACCGGAGCGGGCCATGTACTCCTAATTTAGATGTACTTTCTTTTTTTCTTGCTATTTTATCCACCATGGTTTTATTAGTAATTAATGGTGTTTTGACAATAAGGCGTGGCAAAGTTTACTTGCCATCTTTACTAATACATGTATTAGTTTTAGTGGTGGTAATAATAAGTGGTGTTATTGAATCTCATCATTGATAATTGATTTTTGCCAGTCCCTTATGAATTTTTACTTTTGAATTTTCAATTCAAAACATGGATATCCGCCTTGCTACTTTAAATGATATTGAACCTATAATGCATCTGGTTGCCGAAGTGGTGCCGCTGATGAATGCTTCGGGTAATTTTCAGTGGAACAGTACTTATCCTAACGCCGGGGTTTTTACCGGCGATATTAATCAAAACCAGCTTTGGGTTGCCGAGATTGACGGGCAAATTGCAGGTGTTACCGCCATTACTACCGACCAGCAAGCCGAATACGCTAATGTGGGTATGGATACCAACGAAATAGCTATTGTTACCCATCGCCTGGCGGTTAGCATACATCATCGCGGTTTGCGTATTGCCGAGGCTTTATTGCTGCAGGCCGAGAAGGTAGCCCTGGAACGGGGCATATACTTATTACGTATTGATACCAACAGCAATAACAAGGCAACGCGCCGCCTTTTCCCAAAAATGGGCTACGAGTTTATGGGCGATACTGCTTTCCGGTTCAGGCCTAATTTGCGGTTTTATTGTTATGAGAAGGTGTTGGTGAGTGGTGAATAGTGAGTAGTGGAGGTTGTCTTGTTAACGCAAATTAATTTCCTTTATGTAAAAAATATTAAAAATACTGTAACAAGTTAAAGCGGGCAACCGTAAACAACCATCCCACGTATTTATAAGACAATGGTTTTATCGTGGTGGTTAAAACTTTAATTTACAGTGAGATGGATGTGTTTTTTTACTTTTTAGTTATTGGGGTAGTAATTGTGGTTATGATTTTGCAGTTTGATAAACAGCAAAGGCGCAGGGTAAGCAAATTAAGCAAAGAGGTTAGCGATGTGCAGCCGTTGTTTCTACTTAAATCTGCCGGGCATAAACTGGAATCGTTAAAAACCATGCTGTATGGCAATTTAACCGCTAACGGTTTAAGCGGGCGTATAAATATGAACGAGGCTGCCAGGCAATACATCGCATCGCAACTGGATGAAGTAATTAACAGTTATAAATGCGGCCAGGTATCGTTAAATGATTACCAGCAAAAGCTTAATGGCTTGCTTAAAATGGTACACGAAATAAAAGATATGCGCTTTGAGCAAATCGGCTAAAAAACTAATCCCCCAAAAATTCCTGAACATTAATTAAGCATTTCACTTTTATACCGAGTTTGTTTATTATTGCAGGCACAATGTCTGACGAAGCAATAGTAAAACGGTTAAAAGTGATTGTAAAAGATCATGGCGGGCAGCTAGCCCTTGCCAACGCTATTGGTGTAGACCAGGGTTTCATCAGCAAAGTAATAAACAAGAAGCAGGAGATGAGCTATTACCTCATCCGCAAGCTTTGTTTCCAGCTCAAATACTCGCCCGAGTGGCTGATACTGGGTACCGGCGAAAAGCAAATTAACAAACCCGACTCGGCCAAACTGATTACCGAAATACAGATGCTGCGCACCGAGGTTGATATTTTACACGCACGTATGCGCGCTTATGAAATTGAAATTAAGGAGATTAAAGCGAATTTGGGTTTGAAGGATAGGGCTGCGGGGTAGGGAATTGTTCTGTACTACTAATCTGAAAGTTTTCTTGTTTGCTCTTAAATGCTCTGTGTTCTCTGTGCCTTGCTTTGTGATCTCTGTGGTTAGATTAACCGCAGAGTGCACTGAGATTGGAGCACAGAAGACGCAGCGAAAGAATGATTGAGCTATCAACTGTTAATTAGTTTTTATGAATTTAGATTTCCCAATTAACTTTCCGTTGTTATCTTTCAACACAATAATATACATACCAGCCTTGTAATTGCTCAGGTCTTCGGTCCAGGTTACGCTGTTGGCAGTTTTTTGGCCTACCAGTAAACCCGAGGTATTGTATATACTGTATACGTAATTGGGCGTGGTGTTTGCAGGGGTTAATGTGCCCGTATTTATGGTTATCATGGCCCTTGAGGGGTTAGGATAAATTAAAAAATCGCCGCTGCCGGGTGTAATGCCGTAAATTATAGTTACGGGCGCCGAATAGGTGATGTTGCCATAAAAATCGCTTTGTTGCAGGCGGTAGGTGTTACTGCCGGTTATGGGGTTGATATCGGTGTAGCTGTACTTGCTTACATCGGTACTCTGCAGACTGTCGAGCGAAACATACTTGCCTCCTACTAACTTTTGCAGCACAAAGCCGGTAAAATCGCCTTCGTTATAAGTTACCCAATTTAGCAGTACGCCTTCTGAAGCTTTTTGGCCGGTAAAGGTTACTAACTGATACCTGGCCATGGGCCTTGGCTCAATGGCCAATACGAAACGGTTAGCGCCAAAAGTAGTGGTATCGGCAGTGTTGATGTTAAAAGCGTAGGTTTTATAGCGCACCATATCCAGCGAATCCTTCTGGTTATTATCAACTAAAAACACATTATAATTTACCGTATCCATACTTTGGATATCATTGAGTGAAATATGGTACAAGCCGCTGCTTGTGGCCCTGGCATAAAGCTTTACCCTTTTGCCTTTTGTATAAGGGCTCAGTTCGTTAATAGAAAGCCTTGTACCATCGGTAGAGTAGCTGGACAGGTAAACCACCGGCGCGGTACCGTCAAGGTCAATAGCATCTTCGCCATCTTTAAAGGCATCGGTGCGGCCGGGGGCGAAGTAAATACCGGTTTGGGTAAAGTTGGCGGTATCTTTAGTTAACTGCAGGTGCAGGCCGCTGATTACAGGCGTATCCTGCACGGCAAGCGTAGTAGCTGTTTTTGGTACGGTTTGCGCATCCGGAACAACGGTTGCCGATGAATTGTATGGCTGATCGAGCAAAAATGTACCGGTAGTGGTGCTGCCAGTAGTAGTAGTCATTCCGGTTGGGTAAGCTACCTTTTGATCCTCATGGAAAGTAAATATACCGGTTCCGCCGGTAGCATATTTAATAATAAAGCCTTGCCCGCTTACGATATATTTACTGGCACGCGCATCTGAAGTGGTATGATCGGAATGATAGGCCACATAAGTACCGCCCGGCTGGCTAAGCTCATAAAAAATAGAATTAACGGAAGAATTATCAGTAGCCACCTGGTCCAGGCTGATGGTGCTGGCATAAGGGTTGCCCACCTGGTTGTAACCATTGTTGGTATGCGGTATGGTAGTGCTGATACTTGACGTAGCGCCGAAGCTGCCGAAATATACCGGGATATCGCCCTGGTTAAGATAACCAACATCAGTTGTAGTGGTGTTTTCGGGTACCAGGTTAGTAACGGTGGTGTGAGTAGTATTCCCAATAAAATACATCAAATAAGCACTGCCTGCAGGTATTTTATAGCCTGCTACGGTGGCACCTGTGGTTGTAAAATAACTGATGGTGTATGCGGTGCTGCCTGTTATAGCAGCCACACCAACATTACGGCCCGAAACATAAGACGTTGCGCTGCTGGCGCGTGTTTCATCATACAAATAAAGAGATGGGTTGGTCATGCTATAGGTAAAACCACCGCCGGTAGGGCCGCCTGTTAAGGCACCTGTAGGCGCGCCGGCAGGAGGATTGCCAATATAATATAAGCCCATATACATTTGGGTAGTTGCGAAAGCTACCGAAGCATTTACGTTAGTAGGCGAGCCGAATAGGCGGTAGCCGCGGTAGCTGCTGGTGCTACCGGTAATATAGCGCTGCACGTTTACATTGCCGCTGATGGTTGAGGTAGAGGGGCTTATGATTTTATCAATAGAGGCTGTGCCCGTAGCATTAGAATTAAGGGTTAAATAACCGGCAGTGTTGCTAATACCGGTAGGGCCGGCAACTAATTTTTCGGGAGTTACCATGGTTAAGGTGCCCGTTGTTGATACCGCAAAATTACCTAAACCTGAGCCCATGGTGGCCGTGCCTGTGCCGTTAAATGTTACGTTATTAAACGTTGTACCCGCGGTAGAATTATCGGAAAGCGCTTGTGTGCCGCCGCCAAAATAAACCATGCCGGTGCCTGCAGTAAATGTGGCGCCGGTTAAGGCTGTGTAATCGCCATTAAAAGTAACGGTTTCGGCGTTGCATGTTAATTTGCCGCTGTTGGTAAATGTGCCGGTAACTGTTGTTGTGCTGGTGCCGCTGCCTGTGTTGCCGGTGATAATACCGGTAGTGCCAACGTTTGTTAACGCGCCGGCTGTAAACGCGCCGCCGGTTTTAGTTATGGCCCCGGAATTTGTTACCAATCCTACAACTGTAAAAACCCCAAGGCTTTGTTTAATATTGCCGGCGCTGCTATTTGTTAAAGTACCTGAAGTACCAAAGGTGCCCGCGTTATTTATATTTATGGCATTTGTATTGGATATAAGCCCTGTACCAATTATTGAACCACTGAATGAACCGGTGTTCATATTTACATTGCCGGTGTTTGCAAAAGTATTGCCGTTTTCAATTTCGATAGCGCTGCCTGCGCCTGTTGCGCCATACCAGTTAATAGTACCTGCATTGGTAAGTGTACCGGCGGTTACAAGAATATTTTGCTGTGATGTTTGCCCGCTATTACCGTTAACTGTATTATTATTTGTAAAACCGCTTGTCCCGTTAAAAACAAATGAACTGCTGCCGGTAAGGTTCATGGTGCCGGCGTTGGTGGCTGTAGCACCATTAACTGTAAAATTATCAGGCCCACCCTGAACAAGGGTTACATTAGCGCCATTGGTGAAATTATTTATTACAGATTTAACATCGAAGGTATTAAAGTCTGCAGTAACAATTGGGTTAGTAGGGGCTAAAGTTGTAAGGTTTAAAAGGCCATCAACCGTTAAGGTATTAACAGCGCCGGTAACGCTGCCAATAATTTTAGTGGTAGCAACCGTTCCGGTAGTGGTAATAGTAAGATTATAATACGCAGGGGTGGCGGTATTGGCAACATTAGCAGTAGGGGCGGCATAAACTACCTGGTTTGGTGTTGTACTGGCATTGTTATAGCTAACGGTTGAGCCGGTGTGGTCAAAATCAATAACGTTTGTGGCTGTAGTTGACAGGCCGGATAATGCAGTTATGTTTGCCAGCTGTAAGTTTGCGGTGCCGCCTGTTGGTGGTTTAATTGTAAACGTTGAGGTACAGCCACCCGCTGTTACATTTGTTGTTTCCAGAAGGCCCGCTACACTGGTTGTGCCTGCTGTTAAATTAAATGAAGAATTATAAGCTTGGGAGAAGGTTGTATTATAGTCGGATGTTAATGCGATATTGCCGGAAAGGGTAAGTGTGTTTACCGAAGAGGTAATGGATGCATTGTAAGAATGAAAGTTTTCTGTATTACCTGAAATAACATTTAAATTAACAGCTGTAATATTGCCGGTACCGGTTAAAGGGATAGTAGTAAAAGAGGATGAAAAATTATCGCCTTGTAAAGTTATGTCTTCGGTAACAGCCAATGTTACAGCTGCCCCGGTTACCGTTATAGACGGCGTTACGACACCAGAAGTAACATTGCCAATAACGATTTGCCCAACAGCTTCATTTGCTGTAACTACCGGGGCTGCCGTATAACCAAAACTAACGCCTATTTGCGCTAAATCAGTTGATGTAGGTACGTGGGTTCTACCCCCGCTGGCATCCTGCCAGTTTGAAGCTGTGCCCCATGCGGCTGTACTGCCCAACCAGCCATAAGTTTTACCGGTAACAAAAGTGGGGCTACTGGTTAAAGAGGTAACGCTGGTAACACCTGTCATGGTTTGAGCTACAGTTGGAGATGTGGTAGATGATATATTAAAAGAAACATTAGTTGCCAAACCACTATTTGTATTAACGGCAACAGCAAGCACCAAATAAAAATAGTAAGTACCCGCAGCATACGTAGGCAGGCCCGATGTTACACTTATTGCATTTGTATTGCATTGTACGGCGTAATGTGTACCGGCAGTTGCCGCGGTAGACGGGGAATTTACAGTATTTTGAGATAAAAAGCTGGTAGTTGCACTAGGCCCCCCTGTAGTAAATACACTATTTGTGGTATTAGGGGTTACATTAGTAGTTGTTTGAATGTTAAATTGAATAGGCGAATATGAACCACCGGAAACCACCATGGAAAAACCAAACACCACAAGGCCTGTAGAACCTTGCGTTAAATAAGCAGTGCTGGTACCCGGTAAAGCCGTAAACGTAACGGTTGTTGCAGCTTTAGACAGGTTGATGTTTGCAAACAAAAAACAGCTTATCAAGAAACATTTTAGTAACCGTGTTTTCAAATTTATAGGGTTTTATTAAAAAATATTCAAAAACAATGCTGTGTTATAATAAGGGGTAAAAAAAGTGCTTTTTTTTAGCAAATTATGCTAATTACGTAACAAAATGGCAAGCGGATTGCACCATTTTTAATAATATCAAAACTAACAAAAAATGAATAGATGGGGCAGATTAGGCAAAATTTCCCCATTTGGTGGATGGATTTCCCCAAAGGTAATTAATTAATACATAGCCTATTGATTGTTAACTCTTGCTAAAAAAGCGCTTAACCAGGATGATAATTATTGGAAAATATTTTTTTGATTTTTTTGCCGGCGGTATAAATAAACGGCCCCAAAAACTAAAGCGGCTATTGCCAGCACCCAAACCCATGTATCAAGCGGGCATGGCTCGGTAAACGGGTCGCTATCATCACTCCCGCAGGGCGAGTCGGTTTGTGCAAATGAAATTACAGGGAGTAATAAAATTACTGCTAAAAAAGCCAGGGCAATTAGCCTGTTGGTATATTTAAGTATTATCTTTCTGCACATTAATATTATCCCCGCTATTATTAATTAGTTTTTACAAATTTAGATTTTCCGATCAACTTTCCGTTACTATCTTTTAAAACAATAATATACATACCTGCTTTATAGTTACTTAAATCTTCGGTCCATATATTTCTATTTACAGATTTTTGGCCAACAAGCGTGCCAGACATGTTGTATATGCTATATACGTAATTTGGCACGGCCACGGTTGGTGACGCTACCGCGCCCGCGTTAACGGTTATCATAGCCCGTGACGGGTTAGGGTATATTACAAAATCGCCGCTGCCCGGTGTAATGCCGTAAATAATGGTTACGGGTGCCGAATAGGTGATATTGCCATAAAAATCACTTTGTTTTAGGCGATAGGTATTACTGCCGGTTATGGGGTTAATATCCGTATAGCCGTACTTGCTCACAGCGGTGCTTTGCAGACTGTCGAGCGAAACATATTTGCCGCCGGTTAACTTTTGCAGCACGAAGCCGGTAAAATCGCCTTCGTTATAAGTTACCCAGTTTAGCAGTACGCCCTCCGAAGCCTTTTGGCCGGCAAAGGTTACCAGCTGGTAAGGGGGCATAGGATGAGGCTCGATAACCAGTACAAAGCGGTTGGCGCCGAAAGTGGTGGTATCGGCATTGTTGATGTTAAATGCGTAGGATTTATAATGCACTATATCCAGCGAATCCTTCTGGTTGTTATCCACTAAAAACACGTTATAATTAGTTGTATCGATGTTGAAGATATCGTACAGCGAAATATGGTACAAGCCGCTGCTTGTAGCTTTGGCATAAAGTTTTATCCTTTTGCCTTTTGTATAAGGGCTCAGCTCGTTAATAGCAAGCCTTGTACCATCGGTAGAGTAGCTGGACAGGTAAACCACCGGCGCGGTACCGTCAAGATCAATAGCATCTTCACCAATCTTATAAGCATCGGTATTAGTGGCATTAAAGTAAATACCTGTTTGGGTATAGTTGGCGGTATCTTTAGTAAGCTGTAAGTGCAGGCCGGTAAGCACGACGGAATCCTGAACCGCGAGTGTAGTAGCCGTTTGTGGCACTGTTTGCGCATCCGGAACTACAGTTGCCGATGGGTTATAGGGTTGATCGAGCAGGAAAGTACCATTGGCGGTGGTGCCGGTAGTGGTAGTCATAGTGGTGGGGTAAGGTACTTTCTGGTCTTCGTTAAAAGCAAAAGTACCCGTTCCGCCACTAACATATTGAATAATAAAACCCTGGCCGCTCACAATATACTTGCTGGCCCTTACATCTGAACCGGCACCCGGTGATTTATAGGCAACGTAGGTGCCGCCCGGCGCGCTGATCTCATAAAAGTTAGTGCTAACAGAGTTGTTATCAGCAGCCACCTGGTCAAGGCTGATGGTACTGGCGTAAGGATTACCTACCTGGTTATAACCGTTGTTAACATCCGGTATAGAAGTACTTATACTTGACGTAGTGCCAAATTTACCAAAATACACCGGTATAGTGCCCTGGTTAAGGTAACCAACAGCAGTAGTGGTAACAGGCTCGGGGGTAGTGTTGGTAACTGTGGTATGGCCGGTATTGCCGATAAAATACATGAGGTAAGCGCTGCCTGCCGGTATTTTATAGCCAGCTACGGCAGTCCCGGTTGTTGTAAAGTAGCTGATACTATACGGTGTAACACCAACGTTGCCGGTTATGGCAGCTACGCCAACATTACGGCCCGAAACATAGGACGTTGCGCTGCTGGCGCGTGTTTCATCATATAAATAAAGGGAGGGGTTGTTCATGGAATAAGTAAAGCCACCGCCGGTAGGGCCTCCTGTTAAGGCGCCCAAATTACCGCCTGTAGTAGTACCGATATAACTTAAACCCATATACATTTGGGTAGTTGCAAATGCCACTGAAGCATTTACATTAACCGGTGAGCCGAACAAGCGGTAGCCGCGGTAACCCGCACCACCGGTAATAAAACGCTGCACATTTACATTGCCGCTGATGGTTGAGGTAGAAGGGCTTACAATTTTAGCAACAGAAGCCGTGCTTGTGGCATCGGAGTTTAGCGTTAAATAACCTGCGTTACCAACGCCGGTAGCGCCGGCAACTAATTTTGCAGGGCTTGTCATGGTTAGGGTGCCAACATCTGCAACCGAAAAATTACCGGTACCTAATACCATGGTGGCTGTGCCGGTGCCGCTAAAAGTTACATTATTAAATTCGGTGCCGGTTGAGCCATCTTTAAGAAAAGGAGCTGCCCCGCTAAAAATGATGGTGCCCGCCGCATAGGTAAAAGTCGATTCGTTATCATAATCGGGCAAGGCAGCCGTACCTGAGCCGCTTTTAAAAGTTACGGTGCCTATACCGGGGTTAAATGTGCCCGGGTTAGCCGGTATATAGGTTTTGTTATTGGTAAATGTGCCTCCGACAATTACGGAGCCTGCGGCTGTTAAATCGCCGGTAAATTTGCCGGCAAAAAGCTGAAACGTGGTGCCAATAGTAAGGGCACCGGTACCGCAATTAATATTACCGCCCTCTTCCTGTAAAGCGCCGGTAATACCTATTGTACCTGTACTGCCATTCATTGTGCCCGCGTTTATTTGCGCGGCGTTGGCTATGGTTGCAGCGCCCGAACCAAAATTTAATATGCCGCCATTTTGCGTTAGTGACTCACCAATTTTTGTTGTACTTGAGCCAAAGTTTACCGTTTCGGTGCCTGCATCCAATGTGCAATTATTAGATACAGTAGTAAGCGGCGCCGAACCCCCGTTAAATGTACCGCCGGAAAACTCGAGCCCGTTGGTAGCTGAAGTGCCTGCAGCTGTAAATGTACCGGAACCCAACGTCCATGTACCGGCAGTTTGTTTTGAAAGGCCGGTAACGTTTAAATTGGTAACAGCAGCAGCCATATTAACGGTTGTTGCCGAGGTGGTAAAAGCGCCGGCCACATTTATGGTACCTACAGCAGCAGTTGCCGTACCGGTACCGCTAAGATTAAGGTTATAATAATCAACCCCGGTTGCACCACCGGTTGCGGCATCCTGCACGTGCGCTGTTGAGGCTGTATAAATAGTTTGGCCTACGGTGCCGTTATAGTTAACGGTAACACCTGTATTGTTCACATCGAGTACATTAGTGCCGTTAGCCGATAGGCCTGATAACGCGGCAGTGCCGTCAAGTTCGAGCGTTGCGGTTGTTGTAGGAATAACTTCAACGGTTGAGGTGGGATAAGTGGTAGTGCCATCTACTGTGTTATTGGTTGTTATAGCTCCGTCAATTTCGGCCGAACCTGCAGTTAAATCGAATGTGGCAACTTGCTGATAGGTGGTAGTGCCGGCGAGTGGTTTATAGGCTTCGGATGTTAAGTTTAAATTACCGCTAAGCGTAAGGGCAGGGCCCGAAAAAGTCACTATTTGCAGTTCATTTGTACTATTGGTTTCGTTAATATCATAATTTGCATAAATAGACATATTAACGGCGCTTACGGAACCCGTGCCTGTAAAATTAAATGGGTTAGGGAGCCCTGCATATATATCTACCGGGAAGGTGATATCCCCGGTAACATTTAATATGCCGTTTACCGTAATGCCGGATGTGCTGCCGAATCGCCCGCCTAATGCAATTGAAGCCACGTTAACAGTTACGCCGCTGGCTATTGCGGGTGTAGAGTTGGTGCCAACACCTACGGCTATATCTACTACATCGTAAAGCCCGGGAACCCGGTCTTCATTCCAGTTACTGGCAGTAGTCCATGTTGTACCCCCAGTGCCTGTTGTGCCTACCCAATTGCATGTGCCGGCTTGCAAGGTATAACTGATGGCGGTAGGAGCCGTGATTGTATTGGTTCCAGATGCTATAACCGTTGTGGGTTTAAATGTAAGTGTTATTGGCCCTGCTACATTGGTACCACCCCATGTTGCCACTAAAAAATAATAGTTGGTTGTGTTATTTACTGATTGCCCGATAATTGTAAATGCAAGGGTTGTTGAAGGGTAGGTAGAAGTTGTAGATACGGTATTTAATGTACCTGCCCCGTAAACCGGCATATTGCTTTCAACCAAACTAACGGTTAGGTAAGTGCTATATGCACCGGTTATTGTAAACGACATTGAAGTTATGGGAACAGTAGTAGCAGTACTATTTTTAACGCTAACACCAGCTACGGCAGCTACACCATTATACCCGATAGGGCTTGCAGATAAATCTGCTGCGGGCAATTGAGCCACAGTGATGGTTGCGCTCGCCTTTTGGAAATTTAAAATAAAGATGCTGCAAATAAGGAATAGATATAGTAAACGCGTTCTCAATATAAAATTAATTAGTAAAAATAATGGCTCAAAAATTGTGCTATAAGATCAAAATAAGCCCAAACAGTTAAAACTTTAACTGTTTTAAGGGGTATACGAAATCTTTGGAAAAAGGGTGCGTTTTTTTAAAAGAAAAGTTATTCAAGCGCATGGCTTAAAATCCCCTTTATTCCCCAGGAAGGGGAATTATTTTCGTCCCAATATTTAATTAGTAATCAATTATTTAACAAATTGGTACCAGGCTTGGTAATTGGGTAAAAATATACATAAACGCGGGCAATTTTATACTCAAAACCGGGATGCGTTTTTTTATAAAAAACCGGCCTCAAAAACTCAAGATATTTTTTTGGGAAACGCTTTTTCAAACGTACCGGCTACGCCTTATTTCGCGGACTACACGGCGGTTGCGGCGGGCTTCGTAAAAATCATTAGTTACCAGTATGGCGTATATAATTCCGGGTATCCAGCCGCATAAAGTGAGGATGATACTCAATATAAATGAGCCTATTCGGCCTGTGGTTAAAACCGCTGCGGGGGGTAATATAAAACAAAGAAAATATCGCATATATGGTTGGTTATGTTTTCGTTACAAAATAAAGAATACTTGTTAAACGCAAACGCTTTTTACACGACACTTGCATATTTTAACTATTCTGAAATTTTGATAAAAATCATCAAAGTATGTTACAAAATAAGAATATTTTTTTGTATATTGTTGGTTATTAAACAATTAAACCATATCAAAATGAAAAAATTACTTTTACCCGCGCTCATGCTGTTTTGCGGAAGCGCCTTTGCGCAAAACGCCGTAAAAAACGGTACTATTTATAAAGAGCACCCTTATATTGATATTGTAAACAAGGAAGTGGCTGCTTTTACTAAAGGTGATACTATTACCGCGGCTTCGTTTTATGCTGATACAGCCAAGTTTGTTGATTCGCCAGATCCGAAAAATATTTATACAATTAAGCAGGCACGAGCAGGCTGGCAGAAAATTTTTGCCGATTGGACCATAAGTGCTGTTAAAGTGATAGGTTACCCTGACGGGTTGGACTATACCGGCGGCCCTTTTATTGTGCAGTCGTGGTGGGAAATTACCGTAATTAACAAAAAAACCCAAAAGACAGCAGTTTTTGAACAGGTACTGTTTGATTACTTTAATAAAGACGGCAAAATAGGATTTGAGGCTTCGTATTATGATACCAGCTCTTTAACAGCGGCTTCGAAATAGGTGTTCAGTTTGCAGATAGCAGTTTGCAGTGGGCATTTAAGTGAACTGCAAACTGCCCACTGCAAACTATTTAAATGTCAGCTGGTTTATATGATAAATCATAATCTCGGGTCTGTTTAAATAAACCGACTTATCGCCTGTTACGCAAATTTGCTTGCCTTTTATATCATCAAAATTTAACACTACCTCTTTACCGCTAACCACTATTGTAAATTGCTGGTTGGGGAATTCGCCGTTCATATTGAGCATGGACAGGCTATCGCTGAATATTTTATAGGATGTTACGCTGCCGCACATAGTTACCTTTTTGCCTACGTGCTTAATAAAATCGGTATCAGAAAATGTTTCGCGCTGCAAGTGTGTTTGGGCTTGCGTTTTGAAAGCAAACGCGGAGATAATTATGGTGATGAATAATATCTTTTTCATGGGTGTATGGCTTGTAGCTATTGAACACCAATAACATGCATTTGTTTATTTGCTGTGGTTTGGCTGATAAATATTTAATTTAGCCGCCATGAAAGATATCCCGGTACACCAGTTGCAGGATAGGGTAAGCTCGGGCCTGGAGATAAAGCATTTTTTGCCCGGCGATTTACCTAATAAAGCCGTTGAAAATCTTGGCGCACACCGCGACGATCACTATATATTTTTTTTGATGATATCGGGCGATGCGTCGTTGTCGGTTGATTTTCATGAACTGCATATACATGGGCCATCCATCTATTACCTTTTGCCCGGCCAGGTGCACCACCGCATAAGTGCAGAGGCAGCCAATGGCTGGTATATTGCCGTTGATACAGGATTAATACCACCCCATTACCGTGATGTGTTTGAAAATCAATTGGTGCTGCAAACAGCTTTCGCGTTAAATGATAAACAGTTGCGCCAATGCAACGATTTGTTGAGCCTGGTAGATGAAAAATATAACGAGGATGAAACTGAACCTTTCAATATGCCTGTTGTGCACTCGCTGCTGCAATCTTTTTTGGGTATAGCGGCAAGTGGTTTTAGTAGTTTAAGTCAGCCGCAATCGGGTTTATCACGGCCCGCGCAATTATCACAGCAATTTAAAAAGCTGCTGGTGCAAAATGTTTATACGTTGAAAAGCCCTTCGGCATATGCCTCAAAATTAAATGTTTCAGAATCGTATCTGAACGAGGCGCTTAAAAAAGCCACAGGCATGTCGGTAAGCTATTGGATACAGCAGGAAGTTGTGCTGGAAGCCAAGCGCCTGTTGTATTACAGCGAGTTAAATGTAAAGCAAATTACGCATAAACTGGGCTATGATGACCCTGCCTATTTTTCGCGGGTTTTTAAGAATATTACCGGCACAACGCCATTGGCATTTCGTGGCTCATACCGTAAATAGTACAATAATTACCCCGAAGCAGCCATTGTTTTAGGTATGAAATGCCCGTTTCTTTGTAGTATTAAAATTACTATACATGGAAACATCCACTTTACATAAATTAAAAGCAAAGGCTGGGCGTTGGTTTGAACCCCAGCATTTAGATAGTGGCCGGGTGCTTGAAGTAAGGCATTGGGAGCCATCAACCATTGTTGAAATTGACCTGCACTTGCCTGATGCCGATATGTGGCAATGGGCAGAGGTACCCTATATAAAATTTAAGGTTGAACCTTTTACCTACCGTGATTACACCCCCGCAGGATGGGACGCCGAAACCAGCACTTGTACCCTGTACATTGATGCCGCTCACAATGGCTTAGGTAGTATTTGGGCGCGAAAACTTAAGAAAGGCGACGAGGTAAGTTACCTTAAAATAGGTACCAGCCACCATACGCCCGAACGTACGCTGGCAATAATAGCCCTGGGCGATGAAAGCAGCATGGGGCACATACTGGCACTACAGCAAATGGTAATGCCGGCAGCAAGGTTTACCGGGGCGGTATTAATGGCCGATGAACAGCACCGCGATTTCTTTGGCACTTATTTTCCATCTGCCATAAAAACTGTTGAACGGCACGATGTTTACGGGCACCACAGTTTAATACAATGGGTTGCCGCGCAAAACTTTAGCCTTGATAATACAGTTTTTTACCTGGCGGGGAATAACATTATGGTAAGCCAGTTGCGCAAACTATTAAGGCTACAGGGCTACAACTCGGGGCAGGTAAAGGCTAAGGGTTTTTGGTCGTGATAATTTGGGGATGGTTGGATTGATAAAAACGCTAACTTTACATCAACCCAAACATCACCCTGAATGAAAAAATTACTAATAAGCCTGTTTTTTATAACAATAACCTGCAGCCTGCATGCCCAAAATTTTGAGGGCGCCTGGTATGGGTTAATTAAATTACCTACAACCCAATTGCACCTGGTTTTCCACATCACCAAAACCGGCGATACCTATACGGCTACCATGGATAGCCCCGACCAGAACGCAAACGGCTTGCCTGTAGATAAAGTTGATGTATCACAGAATAATATCACCCTAACAGCAGCAAAATTTGGTGTTACCTATACCGGCACTTACCTGCCCGACAGCAACAAAATAAAAGGCACATTTACCCAGGGCCCCGGCAGCCTGCCTTTAAACCTTACCCGTACGCCCGTAGCTGCCGCGGTGGAAAAGCGCCCGCAGGATCCAACGGATTTCCCTTACAAGCAGGAAGAGGTTAAATTTACCAACCCCAAAGCAGGCGATGTTTTGGCAGGTACGCTTACGATGCCTGCCGATGGTAAAGCCAAAAAACTGGTGATACTGATAACCGGCTCGGGGCCGCAAAACCGTAACGAAGAGCTGGGCCCGCCCATTAACCACCGCCCGTTTTTGGTTTGGAGCGATTGGCTTACCCGCCAGGGTATTGCCGTGCTGCGGTATGATGATAGGGGCATAGCAAAATCAACCGGAACATTTGGTACGGCTACTACTGCTGATTTTGCCGATGATGTTATTGCGGCGATAAATTATATACAATCAAGGGTTGATTTGAAGAATTTAGAGATAGGATTATTAGGGCACAGCGAAGGCGGCATAATTGCGCCAATGGTAGCCGCAGGCAATAAAAATGTAAAATTTGTGGTAATGGTTGCCGGGCCGGGCGTACCTATAAAGGAGCTGATGATACAGCAAAATGCCGATCATTTACGTTTGCTTGGCGCGCCCGATACTGTAATAGCTTTATCCAGGAGAAACAATACTGCGATTTATAACACCGTAATACAATATGCTAATTTGCCCTCCGATCAGTTTAGTCAAAAAGCAGATTCGGTATTCTATACTGTATATCCAAAATCCGAAGAAGGCGTTAAAGCTGCCAAAGAAGCAGCAGCACAGCTAACTATACCCTGGTCCCGGTATTTTATAAACATAGTGCCGGCCAACTACCTGGTAAAAGTAAAATGCCCGGTACTGGCTATTGATGGCACGTTGGATTACCAGGTTAAGGGCGATGATAACCTGCGGGCTATTCATGATGCTTTGCAAAAAGGCGGTAATAAAAACTTTGAAACGGTATTGCTGCCCGGTTTAAACCACCTGATGCAAAAAGCAATTACAGGTTCGGATGTAGAGTACGGGCAGATACCCGAAACCGTTAACCTGGTGGCCTTAAAAAAGGTAAGCGATTGGATAAACGGTTTGCAATAATTATGCAGCTGGTATGGTAAACCAAAAGGTAGAGCCTTTGCCCAATTCACTACTAACACCAATATCGCCACCATGGCGGCGAACGATGTTTGATGATATGTATAGCCCTAAGCCCAAACCCGCGTAATTTTTAGCGGTTTCCTCCACCCTGAAATAACGGTCGAACAATAAATCAAGCT
>Ga0302315_10002632_pt1 | contig 16778 bp, 10 predicted proteins | sample III_Palsa_N3_1_FD_200532 | JGI IMG/M metagenome (GOLD analysis project Ga0302315, IMG submission 200532) | Peat permafrost microbial communities from Stordalen Mire near Abisko, Sweden - III_Palsa_N3_1 | ecosystem: Environmental > Terrestrial > Soil > Palsa > Peat permafrost | place: Sweden... | reverse complement strand
TGGGACAGTCAGGCTCATTAGTAACCAACCAGATCTGTCGGGATTCGAATCGACTGCGCAAAGTATCCTGTCGGGCACCGAGGGTGGTGGGTTTAACCACAAGGACAGCCTCATGGTTAACCTCCCTCTGATCGACGATGCTTTGGCCTTGCGCGTCGCCGGGACTGAAAATTACACCAGCGGCTGGATCGATCGCATCGTCGTCAATCCCTTTCCGGCGGCCGGGGGGAGTCCGGCCGGCACGACGCGTGGTGACGTCGACAATGCACCCGTCCAAAAGCAGTACCCTGGTTCAAACGCATATCAAACCTATACGGCGCGCGCGACGCTACTGTGGAAACCGACAGACAATCTGTCGGTCACGCCGTCGTTCTTTCACACGACCAGCACCCAGAATGGCATCAGTGCCTATGACAGTGATCCCGGAACCCTGGCGCACTACCAGCCTTTCGACATCGCTGAACCGTTGACAGATTCGCTGACGGCCTTCAGCCTCAACGTGAATTACAAGTTTTCAACCTTTGAACTGACCTCGAGCACCGCGCGCTGGACCCGCAATTCCTCTCAGGTGGAAGAGGCCAGTGAGGCCTTCAATAATCCGGCCGAAGCCATTGCCTATAATTACAATTACGGTCTCGGCAACCCCGGTTACTACGGCGCGACCGGTACTGGGCCCGAACACGGTATCGAAGATGACCCGAGTCATCAGTTCAGCGAGGAGCTGCGACTGGCGTCGACGGACAGCGGGAAGCTTAGTTGGGTTGCCGGCCTCTATTTCAGTGATTTTTACTCGTTGTGGGGCTTCAACGGTACTACGCCCAATTACTCCGCCTTCATGGATTTGGGCACGCTCGCGCCGGCAACGACCCCCAACTGGTTTGATGCCTATTCACCTACCACGCTCAAGCAGTACGCGGGCTTTGGCGACGTGACGTATGCGCTGACCGACGAGCTAAAAATCGATGTCGGTGGGAGGGTGAATCACTACGATTATAGATTCTCATCTTGTATCAGTGGTTGGGGCTCAGGCAATGGAGCCGCCACCCCGTCATGTTCCGGCCTCATCGCGCTATCGTCCACAAGCTTCGACCCAAAATTCAACTTGAGCTACACGTTCAACGCCGACCTCATGGCGTACGCGACGGTCTCGACCGGTTTCCGGCCCGGCGGCGGTAACGCCGTCTATCCGACCACCGGAGCCGCGTGGGGAGGAGCCTTTCAACAGCAGGGGTATACCAGCGGCAAGTGGCCGACGACGTACTCACCGGATCGTGTCGTGAGCTACGAGCTGGGCGAAAAAGCGAGAATGTTCGACCACCGTTTGACCGTGAACGCCAGCATCTATTATGAGGACTGGCGCCATCCGCAGCTCGAGGCCTATCCCAATGACTGGGCGTTGAATATCAACGGTAATTCGGTGTCAATCTATGGCGCTGACATCGATGTGCTCGCCGATCTAGGCGCGGGATTTCAGTTCGAGATTGCGGCCGGTTATCTTTATGAATGGCTGGAGGGAGGGCCGCACTGGGTTATCGCCCCGGTCCACAAAATGCCGGATGTTGCACCGGAGAGCGGGACCGTCGCCTTCAATTATGCCGCGGCGCTGGGGCAGAGCTATACGTTCACGGCTCGCTTGGAAAGTTCGTATACCGGTCCACGGTATTCGATTTACTTCTCTGATCCCTACGAATTCACCGGTACCTACAGGCAGATGCCGGGATATGACCTTGTCAATGTTCGCGCGGGAATCAAGTTTCATGACAAATGGAGCGCTTCAGCATTCGTCAATAATCTGACTAACAAGCACGCTCAGTTGGAAAGCATGTTTACGGAAAACGAGCCTCAACCGAGTTTTACCCGCATCGAAACCAATCAGCCGCTCACCGGAGGCGTCGATCTGACCTTCCGCTTTTAATCTTTACGGGTTTTTGACGCGCAGGCGGGTAGGGTATATCCACTGAAGGATATATGGCATGACTGAGGCTATGCATCAAGTGCTGATCGTCGAGGACGATCCTGCATTGCAAAGTGTGTTGCGCACTTTCTTTGAAGCGAACGGCTACCGAGTGGTAACGGCGGACCTTGCGCTCAGCGGACTCCATGACGCACGCCTGTTCAATCCCGATATTGTCATCGTGGATTTGGGTCTGCCGGACCGTGATGGGATCGAAGTAATCGTGGGAATTCGAACGTGGTCGGCGGTGCCGATCGTGGTTCTCTCCGCGCGGACGGCAGAGTCACAACGCCTGTTGGCGTTTGACAGCGGCGCCGACGACTACGTCGTCAAGCCATTCAGCGCCCCGGAGTTATTGGCCAGGGTACGCGCGGTCTCTCGCAGACACGTCCGAGGTAACTCCCCTATGGCCGTCTTGCGGCTCGGGACCGTGTCGGTAGATCTGACGGCCCGCATGGCCCGTAAAGCGGACGGCGATGAGGTGCGTCTCACGCCGATCGAATACAGAATATTGGCCGTCCTGGCACGCCATCCCGAGAGCATTGTCACTCAAGCGACACTACTCAAGGACGTGTGGGGGCCGGATCGGGACGACTCCGGATCGCTGCGGGTGTTCATCGCCAGCTTACGACGAAAACTCGAAGCGGATCCAGGTCGACCCAAGCACATCATTACAGAACTGGGGCTGGGATATCGTCTGCTTCTGGATCCGGAAGCGGGGATCAATGCGTCAGGCGGATAAAATCCACAACACGAGCCGCGGGCGCCTCAAGATCTTCTTTGGCGCCGCGGCAGGGGTCGGTAAGACCTACGCCATGCTCGAAGCCGCGCGCGCGATGAGTGCTTCACGGATCGACCTCGTGGTCGGCTATGTTGAATCCCACGGCCGTCTCGAAACGGAGCGGCTATTGACGGGGCTCGAGCAGCTGCCATTGCTCGAGGTAGATTATCGAGGGATCATTCGTGCCGAATTGGATCTTGACGCCGCGCTCATGCGTCACCCCGCCATCCTGCTCGTCGATGAACTGGCCCACGCCAATTTGGTGGACGGAAAACCGAGGCAGCGCCATCCAAAGCGGTGGCAAGATATCGAAGAGCTTCGCGCCGCCGGCATCGATGTCTGGACGACGGTCAATATCCAACATCTGGAGAGTTTGAACGATGTCGTCGCAGGCATCACGGGGGCACGGCAACGGGAAACAATACCTGATCGACTCTTCGATCAAGCCGATGATATTCAATTGATCGATCTACCGCCGAGCGACCTACTGACGAGGTTGAGGACGGGAAAGGTATATAGCGTCGAGCATGCAGCGCCGGCCACCAAAAACTATTTTCGAGAGGAGAATCTGTCGGCGTTGCGCGAGCTTGCGTTGCGACGCACCGCGGATCGAGTCAACGCGGAGGCGGTGGCCCACAAAGACCCGGAAGGGTTCGCTCGGCCATGGTTGTCCCGCGACCGATTCTTGGTGGCCGTTGCGCCCGACGACCAAGCTGAACAAATCATTAGAGTGGGGAAGCGCTTTGCCGACGGGCTGGACGCCGAATGGTTGGTGGTTTCGGTTGAGACTCCAGCAATGCTGCGTCTCGGGGAAGCGGCGCGGAATCGCCGGGTGGATATTCTTCGATTCGCCGAATCCCTAGGCGCTCAGACAGTCACCCTGGATGGCCCTTCCGCATCCGCAGCGTTGATCGAATATGCCCGCCTACGTAATATCGCTCGGATCGTCGTGGGAGCGCCTCGGCGAGTGGGGCTGAGTACGTTACTTCGCCCCTCGACAGCGACCAAGCTCGTACGGTTGGGCAAAGGGTTCGACGTCTCGGTCATTGCCCAACGAGCGACCACAAGGGCCGACTCCTCGATTCGAGAGGTCGAGGAATCCGACGGCCCCAATTGGGCGGCCTACGCGGCCGCCTTGGGAATTTCGTTGGCCTGTACGGCGGCGGCGTCGGTCATGTACTCGTATTTTGCCTTGACCAACCTCGTCATGGTCTACCTTTTGGGCGCGACCATTGCCGCCCTAAAACTGGGGCGAGGTCCGGCCAGTGCCACGGCCGTGGTCAACGTTCTGGCGTTTGATTTCTTCTTCGTGCCACCGCGCTACTCCTTCGCGGTTGCCGATTTTCAGTATGTGGTGACTTTCGGCGTCATGCTGGCAGTCGCTCTCATTATTGCAACACTCGTCGCGAGCGTAAGGGCTCAAACACGCGTGGCCGGAGCGCGGCAGCGCCGTACTTCGTTGCTATACGCCATGAGCCGCGAACTCGTGTCGACGCGTGATCTCGACGATCTTGCGCGCGTCGTGGTAAAGCACGTCGCGGAGACCTTCGCCAGCACTGCGGTGTTACTGCTGCCAGACACGGGCGCCCGGCTGCGGCGCCCGAAAGGCCCGCCGATAGCCGGTTCGTTGTCAAGCGCTGATTTGTCCGTTGCGCAATGGGTACATGACAGCGGTACGGCCGCCGGCCTCGGAACCGACACACTGCCGGCAAACTTGGTGCAGTATCTTCCGCTGAGAGCGGGCGAGCATACCGTGGGTGTGCTCGCCGTGCAGCCAAGCCAACGGCGTCGGCTGCTATTGCCCGAGCAGAGGCACTTGTTGGAGACGTTCGCTGCACAGATTGCCCTTGCGCTGGAGCGCGCCCGCTTACAAGAGGCGGCGGAACGATCGCGCGTCACCGCGGAGACCGAAGGAATTCGAAACACCATGCTCGCCTCCATCTCGCACGACTTACGGACACCGCTTGCCGTCATTACGAGCGCCAGTAGCGCCCTCACTGATCCCACCAGTACCTTCGACACGGAATCTCGCAATTCCTTGGCGGCGCAAATCGAAGTCAAATCGAAGGAAATGGCGGAGATCATATCCAACGTGTTGGATTTGATGCGCTTGGAAGGCGGCCAGGTCGCCTTGCGGCTGGATAGCGTTGCCATCGAGGATATCGTCAATTCTGCGTTGGCGCGGTTGACTGTGCGCCTACGCGACCATCCGGTGAATGTTCGCCTACCAGCAGAGTTACCAGATGTGAACGTGGATGGCTCCTTGGTGCTTCAGGTGTTCATCAATTTGCTGGAGAACATCGTCAAGTACACGCCTGCCCGAACCGAGATAAAGATCTCGGCGGTCTTAGAGAATGCCTTTTTGCGGGTTGGCATTGAAGACACCGGGCCCGGCCTGCCGTCGGGCGATGTCGATCGACTCTTCGACAAATTTCAGCGTGGGCGCGATGAAAGCAGTGCGGGCGGCGTGGGCCTTGGATTGTCGATTTGCCGGGCTATCGTCTCAATTCATGGGGGGCAAATCAGGGCGAGCCGAATCGATGGCGGGGGCGCGCGATTCTCCTTCACGTTGCCGCTGCGCTGAGGTTTGACCGCATCGAGAATTGACATCATTTTGATACGGTCTGCAGGACAATGAGCCCATCGTATAGCGAGAGTTAAACGCGAGGCACTCACCATGTCGGAACCCTCCGATCAAAACACCCACGGCAACGGCGGCTGTAAAGTAACCAAGAACCAAGTCCTGCACTTCATTGAGCAGAAATTCGAGATGGCCGATCGAGATCATGACGGTCAATTGGATGTCGGTGAGCTGACCAATTTCATCCGGTTCGTAACGCACCCTGATTTGCGTGGACTACGCTCCTGGAACAAGTGAAGGGTGGGTCGTCAGTTCTGCGTCGCCGTAGCTTCCATGAAGCCGTCCATCTCGCGCGAAGTCGAGGATCATCTTGAAGTAGTCTGAAGAGTAGCGTGTAGAGATTCGCGAACCGTCCGCGCCGGTCTCGAACAACGTCATACCGTGCTCCGCGCGAGGATAGTAGGCTAGCGTGAACGGCCGCCCATCCCCTATGAGCGACTTGATGCGGCGGCTCGTCTCCGCGCTCGGTGCTTCATAGTCCTCGCCGCCGACGATCCAAAGCTGTGGGACCTTGCCGGCGCGCAGCGTGGCCATAGGATCGTAGCGAAACGGCGTATGCCAGTTGAGTTCCGCGGCTTGCGCTCTGAGTTCCTCGTCCGAATGCTGGAGGATGAAGAACGCAAAATCGCCATGCACATCCTTGTACCAGGGCGCGCTGCCGTACTTTGTTCGCAGTTCGTCCAGTCTCGGGAATCCGCTCTTGAAATTGTTCTCAAACACACTTTCAGCGGCGCCAGCCAGTTCCTGTGCTTTGGCGATGACGTCGGGCGGATAGCCCTTTTCCCGCATCTGGAGTTCGACAGCTTCTTGATCTTCGTCGATCACATTGACGGCAAGTCCGAAACACACTATGACAAAGTCGACGGGTGCGCGGTTGGCCGCCATCGGCGCCACCCAGCCACCCTCGCTTCCCGCCTGATAGCCGATGCGCTTAAGGCGCGCGCCCGCAAGGTGCCGCGCTTCGTACAGCGCCGCCACGACATCGTCGGCCAACAGGTTGAAGTCTTGCGTGTAGTGGCCCCCGGACTTTCCTGTGCCCCGTTTGTCGTAGACGAATGCGCCCACCCCCTTGGCGGGCAGCATACGCTGCAGGGCGTAGTCAGTCAGTGCAGAGTTGTGCTCTGAGCCGTGGACCAGAACGACGATAGGAACCCGCTCGTTGCCCTGCGGCATGACGAGTCGGCCGGCGAGTACGGTATCGTGACTCTGGAATGTTGTTTCCCGCTGATCGAACACGATTCGCCGACCGGACATGCCGTGGAAGCTGATTACACCAGTGCCGCAATCCGAAAACGAAACCGTTATTCCGTCGGGCCGATCCGTCCACCCAAGTGTGCTCTTCCAGATTCCATTGTCAGCCTTGTGCAGCGCGCCGGTCCCACCATCGAACTGACGCCAGCGCAGAGTATCGCCCTCAGACGGCGCGATATCGACCATATTGCCGTCCGCCAGCTCGTAGCTTCCGATATGACAGTCCAGCGCATTGTCCGCACGGACGGCCGACGTAGCCGCAAATGACGCAACCAAGGCGGTGAGAGTCGCTGAAATACGGAATAGAATGCGAGGAGTAAGCATTTACTTAGCGTAATATTCGCCTACGTAATCTACAACCGAATAGTATTCGTCCCTCGACATCCTGCGATTGCTCATGAGCAAGGCGGCTGCCACCGTCTCAGTGAAAGCCGAATATTTGTGGCGCGGCGGCGTTGATTAGAAAGCGCGATCCGCTCGCCGTAAAATGATGCTGATCTCGATATAGCAGATCCGGTTGAGCCAGGCTCGCATCCCCGACGAGGAGGCAGCCGGTAGGATTGCAGAAGAGATTGACCACCGACACGTATTCCACATGTGCGGTAGCCGCTTGCGCGGCCATGGCGTTGTCGAAGTGGCGGATGACATCTGACACGCCTCCTAGCCGTTCAGGGATATGTTCCAGCCGCCTGCGCAGCATGTACGTAAAAATGTCCTCGGAAGTATCCCAGACAGGCTGCGGCCCGAACAGGATGATGTGCCGAATGCCTCTGCCTTTCAGCCAAACGATGTCGTCTTGCGTTGCCGCGAGGATTGCCGCTTCGGAGTTTCCATTTGACAGATACCTTTCCCACGCCGCCGACAGCAATACGGTATCGGGTGCGATTCGATTCATCTCGTCGAGGACCATGGCCCGTCGTTGCGGGCAAGCCTTGTCTTCCCCGAGGAGGGGAGTCCGGACGGGCGGGCAGTCGGCGGAAGTCCATTGTACGAGGTCGAATTCATATTTCGGATGTAAATTAGACAGGCCGGGATACAGATGACCGGCGTGGGAATCACCCCACAATAGGATCTGCGGGATGCCGCGGCGCTTCGTAGGTTTGCATTCAGCGGCGAAATTATCCGTGCTTCCTTCACGGAAAAAGCAGCGATTCGGCCGCCAGTCAGTGTCTTGCAGTGGCATCGATAGGCTTGCGATCGCGAGCAAGCGGGGCGGTAGGCGACCAGGGTAGCCGTCTGTGGTGAACGTCGAGGCACCGACCACGCCAACGATCAGTAGTCCCGCCACGCTCATTTCCACCCGCGGCAGCCGGAACGTCCAAGCACCCAGTTTGCCGAATCTCAACGGTTTTTCGATGCACTCTTTGGTGAGCCACGCCAGGAGAGTGGCCCACAACACCGGAATCAGCAATCCGACCGAACTCGTGTCGAATCCAAACATGATCCAGAAGACGATCGCCGGCCAATGCCATAGGTACAGTGGATAACTAATCCCGCCGATGAATACCAGGGGAGCGATCGCGAGGAACTTATTGGCCGAAGCCGTCGGCCCCGCCATGATGACGAGCGCAGTCCCAAGCACGGGGAATACCGTTTGTGGGCCCGGCCATGCGATGGAAGTTATCGTGACCAAAGACGCGCAGATCAGGGCCGCCCCCGCGAGAGACGCCGTCTCCCGGATGGTGCCTTCATGCCGCTGTCCGAACGACATTAGTCGATTCCACGCGCTGGGTTCTCGATAGGCGATGAAAAATTGAGTGGACACGAGTGCCGTGACGAACAATGCGACGAGTCCGCTGTTGGCCATCAGCGAAGATCGATTCCATGGATCTTGTCTGGTCAAGTAAACCAAGGCTGTCGCCAACATGAAGAGAATGACGAACGCAACAAACTCCCGAGGCAGCGGTTTTCCTGACGGCTGATCGCGCCTGCGAACGGACGGTGCCAGTAACGACAAATAACCGATTGCGACCCCCACTCCCAATTCCCAGAATCGGGTGTCGAGCAGGAAAAAAGACGGTACGGGGTACATCACCGTCAGGAGCAATGAGACGGCGCTCAGCCGAAGTACCCAACGGATGGACGCGCGGCGGCCGACGGAGCTCAACCAGATCAGGAAAGGGACCAAGAGGTAGAATTGCTCTTCTACTCCCAACGACCAAAGATGCAGCAATGGTTTTGTTGCGGCGGGTTCGTCGAAGTAGCCACTCTGTGACCAAAGCAATATGTTGTTCGCGAAGAGCGCGGCGGCCGCAATGTGTTTGCCGAGTTCAGCGAAATTTGGGGCGGACAGAATCATCCAGCCAAGACACCAAACCGCCGCCAGCATCACGAGGAGCGCGGGCAGTAGACGCCGGGCGCGGCGGCCATAGAATTTCCAAAACGAAAAGCGACCGTCCCGAACATCCTGCAGCAAATGCTTGCCGATCAGGTATCCGGAAATGACGAAGAAGATATCTACCCCGGCGAATCCCCCCCGCAGGACCGATGATTGCATGTGGTTCACGATCACGGCGAGAACCGCGATGGCGCGCAATCCCTCGATATCTTTTCGAACGCCGTCCTTCGAGTAGGAGGGCGTAATCACCTCTTGACCGTGTCCGGCAGTGGAGAGCCTGGTACTGCCTCGTGGATAGCTTCCATGTCGCCCTCACTTTCAATTCGAAAGTATAGCGGGCGATTCGGTGATCATCCGTGAGCCAAGCCAGGGTTTTGGCGAGCGGAGGTCACGCCAGGAAAAGGCCAATTCCGCCAAGTCGGAAGGTGTATTCGCTTTCCCGCGGCCCGATTGGCGAAATAGCGTATCCAATTTCAGAGTAGGGTTTTGCCAAATGCAGCCCGATTGGCCGGGACTCTCGCTCGGCGTAAGCCATGCGGCTGAGCCTACGCCCAGCCGCACGTCATCGCCTCATTCCTTACCGTAACCGACGATGCCCTTGGTCTCGATGAACTCGTTGATGCCCCAATCCGCATACTCGCGGCCGTTGCCCGACTGCTTGTAGCCGCCGAAGGGCGCATGCGTATCCCAGTCGGGATAATTGATGTTGATGGTGCCGGCACGCAGCTCCGCCGCCACCTTCCTCGCATGTTCGATATTCGTGGACGAGATATACGCCGCGAGTCCATAAACCGAGTCGTTGGCTTTCTCGATGGCCTCTTCTTCCGTTTCGTACGGCAGGATGGATAGCACGGGCCCGAAGATCTCTTCCTGCGAGATTCTCATCTCGTGCTTCACGTTGCCGAATACCGTCGGTTTCACGTAGTAGCCTGTCTTCAGGCCGTCCGGACGGCCTACGCCGCCGGCGACCAGCGTGGCGCCCTCATCGATACCCGCCTGAATGAGCTTCTGAATTTTGTCGAACTGCACCTGGCTAACGACGGGGCCGAGCACCGTCTTTTCACCATCCGGAGCACCGACGACCGAAGAGGCCGCGACATCCTTGGCAATGTTCAACGCTTCGGCGTGACGAGCCGCCGGGACAAACATGCGGGTGGGCGCATCGCAGGATTGCCCGCTGTTGCTGAAGCATGCCGCCGCTCCGCGCGTCACGGCATCCTTGAGGTCCGCGTCCGCCAGAATGATGTTGGCCGATTTGCCGCCCAATTCCTGGCTGATGCGCTTGACTGTATCGGCGCCGGTTTTCGCCACGATGATGCCGGCGCGGGTCGAGCCGGTGAAGGACATCATGGCAATGTCCGGATGTCCGGCCATATATTGGCCTACCGAGGGCCCGTCACCGTTGACCAGATTGAACACGCCCTTCGGTACGCCCGCCGCGTGCATGATCTCGGCGAACACAATGCCGCTGATCGGAGCGATTTCACTGGGCTTCAGCACCATGGTGCAGCCCGCCGCAATGGCCGGCGCCACTTTGCAGACGATTTGATTAAGAGGCCAGTTCCAGGGCGTGATCAATCCCACCACGCCAATGGCTTCGCGCACGATGCGCGTGGTGCCACGCTGTTCCGTGAAGATGAAATCCTCGAGAGCCTTGATGGTCGCCTCCATGTGCACCTGGCCCGCCCAGGTCTGCGCTTCGCGCGCCCATTTCACCGGCGCGCCCATTTCATGAGTGACGGCATCCGCGATGTCGTTGTAGCGCCCGTTATAGAGCTCGAGAATTTTGCGCAGCAGCGCCAAGCGTTCTTCGCGGGACGTGCGGGAAAATGCGGGGAAGGCGGCCTTGGCGGCGGCAACGGCCGCGTCCACGTCCTTCGAACTCCCCATGGAAATCTTGGTATAGGCCTTCTCGGTCGCCGGATCGATGACATCGAGAGTGGCGGGGACCTTGGGCTCTACCCAGGCGCCGTTAATGTAAAATTTGGTGTGATTCGTCGACATGCTGTTCTCCGTGCGGGCGCTGGCGCCATCGAAATTGACCGGCCAAAAAATTCCGCCTCCATTGTACACGCGTCCAGGTACTGAACCGCAGGGCCGACAGCCCCGCGACGGGTCAATTCTTGGCGTTCCGGTCTCGGCTCAATATCCACAGGGCCGCCGGTAACGCCGTAAAGTCGGCCAGGAGCGCCAAAATGAAGGCGGACGAGGAGACGGTACCGAACTGACGCATGGGCGGCAAATCCGACAGGGCCAGCGCCAGAAAGCCGCTGGCGTTGATCAAGGTCGCGAACACGATGGGCCGCCCGGCCGTGAGCATGGCATGACGCAACGCGCCGGCCGTCGACCCCGTGGAACGGCCTTCCTGCAGATGATAGAAAAAATGTACCTGGTCATTCTCGGTGGCGCCGAGAACGGTGGACCCGATGAGAATGGTGGCAATGTTGAGCGGAATGCCCGCGAAACGCATGACGATGAACACCGACAGGATGGCGAAGAACGACGGGATCATGGTCATGAGACGCGCCGAGGGACTGCGGAACACCACGAGGAAGGCGAGAAAAATCACGCTCGCGGTGAGTACGAAGCTCTGCGTCAGGGTGGGCAGCAGGCGTTCGGTGATCAATCCCGAGAGCACACCCTTACCGACCAATTGACCTTGTACCGAATGCAGTGCCGGGTCGGCAGCCTGCGCCGCGGCCCAAGTTTGCTCGACGAACTTACGCATGGAACCGGAGGGTCCAAAGGTCTCGCCGCGGCCGCGAATGCTGAGCCGGACACTGGCCAGATCCGTGACGTCCACGTAGTTGCGTGCTCCGGGTGAGGTCAGGAGGATTTGTTCCAGTTCGGATGCGAGGTTCGGCCATGCGGCAGCGTCGGTGGGAAGTTGATCGGTGCCCGACGCGATGTATCGCGCCCAACGCAGCACCGTGGTCGGCCCATCGACCGAGTCCGTACCTGGATGGGCTTCCAATTGCCGGGTCAATGACTCGACGCTGCGTAGAAAGTCCGGATCCAAGGCGTGACCCGGCTGGGTGCGCAGCCAGAGGTCAATGACGTCCAGGCCATGGGTGGCTTCGAAAAATCGCGTGTCCTGTGCTACCCGTTCATGCGGATTGACGTAGGTCAGGGCGTCGGTCTCGAGTTGCAGCGGAGCGAGCAGTCCGGGAATGCCGAAAAGAGACGCGGCGCCGGCGAGCATCACGCCGAACGCACCGGCCACCAGAAACCAGCGGAACTTGCGCGTTGCCGGCACCAGCCAGTCGACGAAGGCCACGAACCGCCGACCCTCCGCGGCGGCGGTGGAGCGCCGCGGTGCCCGCAGCAGGGATTGGAGCGAGGGAAATAGCGTGAAGCAACTGACCCAGGCAACGATCAAGCCGACCGCGGTCCATAGGCCCATTTCGCGGACGGGGCGGATTTCCGATACGGCCAGGGCGGCGAATCCCACCGCGGTGGCGAACATGGATGCCGTGCAGGGCAGGAATTTGTTGGCGAGTACGCGTGCCTGATGTTCCAGCGGACTTGACGCGGCACTCGAGCCTTGAGGCGCGCCCGACTCCGGCGCCCCGATGGGCGGCAACGCCTCGTCGGGTTCCATGTAGCGCGAATGGATGTACACCAGGGTGGCGGTGGTCGTGACCATCACGGTGAGCGGGACCAAGCTCGAAACTACCGTATTGGTCCATCCGAAGACCTCCCCCAGTCCCACCCCCATGGCCACCGCCGATCCCAAGGTCAGCACAATGGCGGCCAAGGCGCGCCAGGAACGGTAGACGATGAACACCAGCGTCAGCAGGAAAATGCCGAACAGCGGCATGAATTTTTTCGTGGACTCTCCGGTCTGACGTTCCAGCCAGGCGTCCAGCCAGGGGTTGCCTACGCGCCGAACACTGGTGAAGGGCGAGTCGGATTTTGCGGAAGGGTCGACACCTTGTACTAACGCGTCGATGCCCACCAAGGCTTGGTCTCGCTCGGCCGGCGAGTTCACTTTCAGATTGAGGCCGATGCCGAGATAGTGGTCGCCCAGAAGGCCTGCGCGGCGGAACAACGAGGTACCGGTGGCGAAGGCGCGCAAATGCGCGGCATCGTCGGCGCCGATGACCGCTGGCCGGCTGCCGCGAAAAAACAAAGTCATGACGCTCTGCGCCTCGACCCGCGGGATCTTGCCGAGCTGCTGCTCGAGGTCGCTGGCCCGTTGCAGGACGGCCGGCGTCCAGGGATCCGGCGCCTCCAGCATGATGAGCGCCTGTTCGCCTTCAGGAAACACCTTCTCGAATTGATCCGTAGCCTGCGCCGTGGGGTCGCCGGGGACGATGAGCCGATCGATGGCCGGATCCGCCGGGATGCGGGTGGCGCCATAAATGCCCGCCATTGTGAGGACTACAAAGACCCCCACGATCACGTGGCGCACGCGCAATACGCGTCGAAAGATTTCCAAGAGCCGGGGAGAGACGTGCATAACCGCGAATGATAGCCTATGGCCATGAGCGGATTCCTAATGGCTGCGGTAGCCACTCTTGTCTTCTGCGCTCCCGGTTCTCCGGGCGATGCCGACAGCGCGCAACCCTTGGTGGACGCTTTCGCCAAGGCGACGGTGGCCGGTGCGGGTTGGAAGGATGGCAGCCTGGCCGCCGTCTATGATCCGTCGGAGGACAGTGGCGTCGCCAAACTGGGCAGCGCTGATACGGTGCTCACCTTCGTCCCCTTCCCTCTCTATGTGCAGCGAGGGGCGCAATTGCACCTAACGGCACTGGCCCACGCACCATCGCTGGCGGGGTACACCCTTTTGAGCACCGCGGGCTACGCCCCTGATTTCGTCCGTCATTCCGCACTCGGTGCCTGGACGCTGCCCGCGGATGTGAAAATCGAATCCACCGGCCAGATATTGAGCGCCCTTAGGCGTGTGACGGCCGGCGAACACGTGGTGGTGCTGCTCGATCAGACTCAGGCCGCCTCGCTCCCCTCACTGCCCTTTGCCGCGCAGCTGAAGACGCTGGTGCAATCGCCGCCGCTGCCGGTGGCGTTGGTCGCGTTGGTGGATGCGAGACTGCCGCCTCCGCGCGCCAAGGCCGTCCAATCCGCCTTGATTAAAATGAGCTCCATCCCCGCCGACGCGGATGCGCTCAGCGGATTGCAACTGAAAGGCTTTGTCGAGCCGCATTTACCCGCCGACAAACCGTGAAGCGTGACGTGTCGTGAGGGTGAAGGGACGTGAACGGTGACGGGCCGTGAAGGGTAGCATCGCGGTCGGAGCGGTGTTCCTGCTCGGCTCGCTGCTACTCGCGGCTTGTACCGCCACTCGCATATCACCTGCACCGGCCACGGAATCCCACTGGACGCCCGCTTCCCCCCGAACGGTGGATCAACTCGCTGCCGCCGTGGCTGAGGACGCAACGCGTAACGATCACGAAACCGATGCGAAGGCGCGCGATGCTCTTGCCGCCGATGCCAACCAAAATGCCGATGCCTGTCTCGCACAAGCCCCGCACGCCGCAGCCTGCCTTTATTATCACGGCATCGCCTTGGGGCTAGAGGCGCGAGCGCATCCTCTGCATGCGGTCGACTCGTTGAAAGGCATGGTCGAGGCGCTGACCAGTGCCGAGGCCGCCGATCCCCAATATGATCACGCCGGCCCGTCGCGAGTACGCGCACTGGTGCTGACACGCGCCCCGGGCTGGCCGATCGGCCCCGGCGATCCCGATGCCGGCTTGGCCGCCGCACAACGGGCGGTCGCCTTACAGCCGGAGTTCCCGCCGAATGTTCTCGCGCTGGCTGAGGCCCAGGCGAAGACCGGGGACGGGCAGGGCGCCCGACAGAGCTACGCGCACGCCCGCGACTTGGCGCAAAACTTGCCGCCGTCTGCCGATCGCGAGGATTGGGTGAGCCAGGCCGACAAGGCGTTGCATCACAATTAAGTGCCGCGAGCACGCGCATGGAAACGCCCTCGCCCCCGCTGAATTCTTCCTCGCCGCAATCCTTCGATGTCGTGATCGTCGGCGCAGGTATCTCCGGTATCGACGCGGCATATCGCCTCCAGACCAAATGCCCCGCCAAGTCCTATACGGTGCTGGAGGCGCGCGGTGTGCTCGGCGGGACCTGGGATTTGTTTCGCTATCCGGGCGTGCGCTCTGATTCCGACATGCACACCCTGGGATTCCCCTTTTACCCCTGGCATGGCAAGGAGTCCATCGCCAATGGCGATGCCATTCGCAGCTATATCGGCGATACCGCCCAACACTTCGGTATTGATCGCCGCATCAGGTTCGGCCATCGACTGTTGCGCGCCTCCTGGGTCGGGGCGGAAGCGCGCTGGAATCTGCATGTGCAGGTGACGGGCAGCGAATTGCCGGTGCGTCTCTCCTGCCGCTTCCTGCTCATGTGCAGTGGCTACTATGACTACGCGCACGGCTACAGCCCGGAGTTTCCCGGCACCGCGGTGTTCGGCGGCCAATTGCTGCATCCCCAGGCTTGGCCCGATACATTGAACTACGCCGGCAAGAGAATTGTGGTCATCGGGAGTGGGGCGACGGCGGTCACTCTGGTCCCCGCTCTGGCGGCCAAGGCCGCGCACGTGACGCTGTTGCAACGATCGCCCACGTACGTGGTGACGCGTGCGGCGCGAGATCCCATTGCGCTGTGGCTGTACAGACGTTTCCCCGCGCAACTCGCGTCCAAGCTGACCCGTTGGAAGAACATTCTCTACGCCAGTTTCACCTTCTATCTTGCACGGCGGCGCCCCTCGCTGATGAAGCGCATTCTTCTCAAAGGAGTGCGGCGCGAGCTTCCTGACTATGAGATGGACCCGCATTTCACGCCGCGCTACAACCCCTGGGACCAACGCATTTGTCTCGTGCCCGACGGGGATTTGTTCGCCGCGATTCGAACTGGCAAGGCGACCGTCGTCACCGATGCCATCGACTCCTTCGTGGAGTCCGGCATTCGGCTGCGCTCCGGCGAGATCTTGCCCGCGGACATCGTGGTGTCGGCCACCGGCCTCGTGGTAAAAATCATGGGCGGGGCCGAGATTCTCGTCGACGGAATTCCCGTGCAATTCAACGAGAAGTTGGTCTACAAAGGCTCCATGTTCAACGGCGTGCCGAATCTCGCCATGTTCTTCGGCTACACGAATGCCTCATGGACGCTACGCTGCGATCTCACCGCGCGCTTCGTATGCCGCGTTCTGCGTCACATGGACCGCGAGGGATGGACGGTGTGCACCCCCGAGTTGCCAGATTCCTCCGTGGTACCCGAACCCCTGTTGGATTTCTCGTCCGGGTATGTCACTCGCGGCAACGCGGTGCTGCCGCGTCGCGGCCAGAAGCCTCCATGGCGGGTAAAGCAAAATTATCTGCTGGATCTGGCTGCATTCGCGGTTGGGTCGATCGATGATGGGACCTTGAAATTTCGCCGAAATGGGTAGCCTTTATGCAAGCCGTAGCCCTAGCTCGCGTACTTTGGGATTACCTGCGGATCGGAGCGCCCCTCGAGCGGCGCGAGGCGATCGTGGTCTTCGGCGGTCACGATCTGAGAGTTGCCGACTGGGCGGCCCAGCTCTGGCTTGATGGATGGGCGCCCAAGCTCGTGATCTCGGGCGGCCTGGGCTACTACACAAGCAAGATCTGGAGTGAGCCGGAAGCGCATAAGTTTCGGCGCATCGCGATCGACAGAGGGGTAAACGCCAACGCAATCCTCGTCGAGGATCAATCGAGAAATTCGGGAGAGAACGTCGCTCTTACGCGTAAGTTGCTTGAGGGAAACGGTTTTCTCCTGAAACGAGCAATTTGCGTCCAAAAGCCGTACTTGGAGCGTC
>Ga0302315_10002629_pt1 | contig 16786 bp, 13 predicted proteins | sample III_Palsa_N3_1_FD_200532 | JGI IMG/M metagenome (GOLD analysis project Ga0302315, IMG submission 200532) | Peat permafrost microbial communities from Stordalen Mire near Abisko, Sweden - III_Palsa_N3_1 | ecosystem: Environmental > Terrestrial > Soil > Palsa > Peat permafrost | place: Sweden... | reverse complement strand
TTTCCGCTCTCAATTCTTTGCCGGAAGATACCGTGATCGACGGGGAGTTGGTTGCAATGGGGCCAGACGGCCGCCCGAACTTCAATCTGCTTCAGAACTTCCGCTCCGCCGAATCCCACATTACGTATTACGCCTTTGACGTCCTCGTCCACAAAGGCAAAGATCTTACCTTGCTCCCGCTGTCCGAACGCCGAAGAATCCTACAATCCGTCATCGAGCCCTCTGAGCATCTTGCGTTGTCGGAGGTTTCCGACCAGACGGCGTCCAAGATGCTCAGCTTCGTCCGTTCCCACGGTTTGGAAGGAATCGTAGCCAAGCGTAGCGATGGTGTGTACCAGCCCGGCATGAGAACGGGAGTCTGGTCGAAGCACCGGATCAATCTAGGTCAGGAGTTCGTCGTCGGTGGTTACACACCAGGAACGCATGGTCTCGATGCGCTGATCGTCGGCTTTTACGTGGATAAAGAGCTTCGCTACGCGGCGCGTGTTCGCGCAGGCTTCATCCCCGCCACGCGCAGAGAAGTCTTCGCAAAGATCAAAGACCTAACGACAACGAAATGTCCTTTCGCAAACCTGCCTGAGAAGCAGGCTGGCCGCTGGGGGCAGGGTTTGACTGCCGACAAGATGAAAGAGTGCATCTGGCTTCGCCCGGAAGCTGTCGCCCGGATTGACTTCCTCGAATGGACAGGCGCCGACCATTTGCGGCACACGAAGTTCGTCGCTCTACGCGACGACAAAGATCCTCGCAAGGTCGTCCGGGAGACCTAACGGAGCGGCCTCAGAATCGCAGAAAATACCAGTAAAAGCCTAGAAGAGAGGTCTATGTGCTTCTCAGCCCGAGTCCGGCAGAATCTCAAACACCTCTCCCGTCGCTATGAGGCCGAGGTCGATTGGGCAGCGTTCGAGGAGCTGTATCGGCGGCGAGCGGAAGGAGAGGATATTCGCGCTTCGCGTGACCTGCAGCGCAACTTCCAGCTCCCGGAAACAGATACCGAGCGTCGCACCGCCGCATACATCGGTCAATACCTCAAAGCAAAGCGCGACGAGTGGGAGCAGGAAGTGTTCGCACAGCGCCGCCGAATCGCCGAGGCTGAAGAATCACTCACTAAGCGCGAGACCAAGAAGGCCCGCGAGGACATCCGGATCGGCACGAAGAAGGCGCAAGAGTATCTCGATCGCCTTGCCGACCTTCGTCGTACAGAGACTAACAAGGAAGATGCGCGCATCTTTCCACTCAGCTTTGCTCCTGTACTCATCGCGCAAGAAGGCCGCATCGCTATCACGCCGATGCGTTATACGTGTCGCCTCTCGGGAAAGCCCGCAGACGTAGAAAAGTGGTTTCCAGGCATCTACAACGCGCGCCGAGATAGCCTCGGCGACTACTGGCGGGCTGTGTACGGACGCAGTCATGCCGTGTTAGTCATCAGTGGCTTTTACGAAAATGTACCCGAGCACCTGTATCAGCATCGTGAACTCGTACCCTACGAAAAAGAAAAGAATCTAGTCTTGGAGTTCGATCCGAAGCCCGCGCGTGACATGCTTGTGGCGTGCCTCTGGGACCACTGGACGCAGCCAGGCAAGCCGAGTCTTGACTCATTTGCTGCCATCACCGACGATCCGACGCCCGAGGTCGCGGCGACGGGCCACCAACGCACGATCATCACCATTCAGGAGCAGTATCTTTCCGAGTGGCTGTCCCCGCAGGCATTGAGCAAAGAGCGGCTTGAGCACATCCTCTCGGATAAAGAACTGCCATATTACATGCATCAGATCGCAGCATGAGCATTATTGTGCCGAGCATAGTGGACTAGCGGAGAGCGTTATAAGACTAGAGCGGTTTGCGAGTGCGTGCTGAAGCTAGAGGCACGAGGCTTGCCAAGTCCGCAACCCCACGAACCCTTTGCTGAAGCAGAGTAATCCCTCGGTTTAGATGCGCCCTGAAGTAGTCTTCTAAGTCTTCGTCTCCGAGCTCGTCGTTGTGCATCCGCTGTCGAAGGAGTGCCATGAATAGCACGTCGTATTCGCCTAATAGCGTATAGCGATTGAACTCCCGATCTTCTTCGGGGAAGTCTTCCGGTCTGGGAATCTTTGGCTCCTCAAGAGAGAGGCAGAAGCCGATCCTGCAAAGAAGATTTGGCGTGAGCGCAGTACGTCCTGCGAGAAACCGTAGGCGGTTCGACGCGTCCTTGGATAGCCGGATCTTGGAGAACTTCAAGCGCAGGCCTCCGAAACGCCGAAATAACCACGTTGGACGCGCGTGCTCTGCTTTTTTGGGTCAAACTGCAATTCATACTTTTGCGCGATCGATCCTTCTAGCAATGGCAACATTTGCGCGTCGATCTCGCTGTCCGTCGAAAGAATGATGACTTGATGGCTGGCGTGAGGAAAGTATTCGGTTCCTAGCAAATGACGATGATCGCGATCAAGACGAGCCAAAGGTGTGTCAATGATCATCGGTAAGGGCCGAGCGGAAACCTTTGCGAGCGCCCATAGCACTGATATCGCATAGATTTGCCGTTCGCCCGCGGAGAGCTCATTCTTGTCGAGAATCCGACCATTGCTGTCGCGGAGAGACACCTCGAAGCTGACTGGATTGATCTCGATGCTTCGCCGAATCTTCTTGCGGGATAGCAACTTAAAACAGGCTGTCACTTGAAATTCAACTTCTTTGATCTTCTTTGCGATGAGGGTGGTCCGAAAGTCCGCGAGGACGTCTTGGACAAGCGAGGCTCGATTGATCGATTCTTGCTTGGTGTGACCAGCAGCGATATTCTCAATTCGCTTGGAATATGCGGAATCAGCATCAGCCAGCTTTTGAGTTAGGTCTTGAACTGTCGCCTGAGTCTGAGCAACTGAGATCTGCATATCGCTCGCCACTCGACGCGCAGTATCAAGATCTTGCAACAGCGGAGCAAGAACCTCATCGGAAGGAACCCGCGCCAAGTCCCTCTCTACCTTCTGTGTTTCCCGATAGAGTCCTTCGAGCTCATCGGCAAGCTTCCCCATTGTGCTTGGTAACGAATCGAGCGCCGTTGAAGACCACGAACGCACCTGCTGCTCTTGGTTCTTTGAGAGGTCATGCACGATTGAGTCGCTGTGCCAGAGCTTGGCTTCGTGCGCCTGTTTGATTGCTTCGATGATCTGATTGAATTCGCTTAGGCTGCCCAACGACTTCTGCTTCGATCCGGTTTGAATATTCAACCGGCGTAAACGGGCTATGGTCTTCTTAGCGGCCTCATCCAATGTTTCGTCTACCACAACTCCGAATCGAACATCTTCTTCGCAATCAAGCTGCTTCAGAAGCGATCGCACTAGCTTAGGCGCCAATGCGATCGGTAATAGGCCATGCGCATTTTCTCTAATGGTGTTTTCAAGGATCGAGACGCGATTGGAAAGCTGACGTTTCTTCTCTTCAAGGCGACCACGATTCCGAGCATATGCACCACCGCGTTCTTGCAAATTACGTTCTAGCTCTTGCACGCGTGTGATCGCATTTCTCGCTTCGGTCTGAATGTCCGCAGAGGCGCCTTCTGCTTCAGCATGTTGCAGCTTCAGTTGAACCACTGTGTCTTGCAATTGGTCAAGCTCGGAAGTCCCTCTGATATCTCCTACGGTCTTTGCGGCCAAACGAGTCTTGAATATGGTGAGATCAGCAGACAATCGCTCGACTATGTCAATGCCAAGAAGATTGCTAACAGCCTCAGATAGTGTCTTCTTATCCGATCCATCCTCTGCCAGAAGTTGGATCAATTCGCCATCGAAGAAAAAGAGGTCCGATACGCCAATTGGCATCAGCTCTTGAATGAAATCCTGCCAATGTCCCGAATCTATTTCAGACAGGGCGACGCCATCAGCGAGCAGGTTGAAAGACTCGTTCACGCCACCTTTTGAGTTTCGTTCCCAACTTCTCGTTGCGTGATAAGTTCTTTGACCGGTCTCGTCGGCGTAGACAAATACTATGGCGACCGAGGCATTCATTGTAGGCACGCTACTACCGGAATCTCGATGAATTCGTTCAAGCAAATAGCGTTCGTACCGCTCTCTCGAAACATTCGTACGGTTTGCTTGAGAACCATAAAGGCAGAGCCGAATTGCTTCCAGTAACGTGCTCTTTCCAGCACCGTTCTTGCCGCCCACCAAAACTACAGGTTTGCCATCAGCGGGTTCAAGATCAAGCGTCTGGACGCCCGAGTAAGTCCCGAAGTTTTCAAGCATCAGGGTTTTCAGGATCATTGAAGCTCCGTACTCTCACGGATGACCTGGATATCCTCAACCGTTCGCCAATCCTCGTCAAAGACCGAAGCTAGACGCTTTTGAATGGAGGAACGTCGGGCCATCCCTTGCAGGCTGCGTTCCACCTCGATCAACTTGGCTACCATGTCGGCCGGGATGCCATGGCGTTCACAAATTTGCTTAAGAACGTCCTGCTCCTCGGCCTTGAATCCTGGTGTCTCATAACGAATCCAAGACAAGTCAACGCCAAAGACATCTCGATAGATCTGAGGCACGGAATCTGCCCAGTCACCTTCCTCTTGCCGCCACAAAACACGAATCGCTTCCAATTCATCTTTATTGATTAGTGTCGCTTCTTGATGTTCGGGAAAACTCGCCGCTCTTTGCTGAACCATAAGGAGATCCCGCAATAGATCCTTCCTTGTCTGTAAAGTGTATGGTCCCCATGGTTGCGGCGCGCCATCTTTCACTTTCACCCGGCCGTCGCGCCGTTTGTATTTTCGAATGGATGCCCAAAGAGCAGAGTCTTGTAGTGAAGCTAAGCGGTTTCGAAAGTCGAGTAGCGGCTCTAGCCAGTCCTCGCCATTTTCCACCATCGCTTCCATCGAAGCGTCTCGATTGACAACCGTACAAACCCAGCAGCCAAAGCGGCTGTTACCGCATGAAGGAGTAGTCGTGTCTACGACGAGCGGGCATTCGCCTGCTTGCGCATTACGATAAAGTGTCACAAGATCACGGTTGTTTGCTCCCCAAGGCGAGGGCACTTGCAAGAGATAAGTCCAGACATCATCGACGGTGAACGGCTCGATTGGCGTATATACGAACGCCTTGGGTAGGGTCGAATGACGAGACAGATGCGAGCCTTGAATCTTGTGAAGGCTCATCACCTGCGCTCGCGTAGCACTCTCGGAACTACGGACCCCCAATACAACAACAACTTCGCCGAACTCAGCGACCTTATCCAGAATGAAAGCGTTCGCAGGTGTGATTTTGAGTCGTTCTGTGCACCACCGAAACTGATTGGATGGGACAGGATACCCCCTACCAAGAACGTTCACCCAGAACGAGTCATTCACGGTTGGCATTACCTTATGCGCAGTGATGGGAAGGTCTTGTGATACTGCGTTTTCATTGATCAGCGCCAGAATTCTGTCAACGAACCCTGAAATCATGGGCGTCTCAACGAGGGTATCTGAAGAGATGACATAGATTGGTTTGGTCAGCGAGGCGCGAGGAAGACTCTTTACGGCATTCCATACGAGTTGAAGCGCAGTGGTGGAGTCCTTGCCGCCGCTGTAACCAATGACCCAGGGGCGGCTATCGGAGAGGTATACCTCGCGGATCTCGTTCTCAAGATTTTCGAGGAACGATCGTGATAGTTGGCTCGCCTTGCCAATTGATGTAACGACGGTGTTCATCTTCTTGCGACCCTCAACGAATCTTCCAACCGACTCTCCTCTTTGTTCAATTTCAAGCCGAGTGTTGTCTTCAGGAAGGATGAAGTCAAGAGTACGTTATTGTTGGCTTTGCTAATTCTTCCCCCGACGAGAGCTCGTCCTTCCCAAAGATCTGTGTTGGTCCGCGACCAATCCACAGAACTTAGCCCCGCAACCTTCTCTCGCCAGTCATTGGGCTCTTGCTTCACGAGTGCTGCGCCCATTAGTCCTAAAGAATGCAGAGCAATTCCATGTGAGTGCACATACTCACGCCGAAGTTCTGCTGGTACAGCTTTCTTTTGCGATGCAAGCTTCCACTCCGGGATCTGTTCAGCGACCGCATTCCAATAATCCAATGCAAGACGCGCCTCACTCGAGGAAACTGTGTCTACTTTCCCCTTACTGAGGAGGGCTTTTGTCCCTTGATGAATACTGCTCAGCGTAAAGAGCTTTACTGACCGATGGGAAATACTACTCCGCTCTGTCTCAGTGAGGTTTCGAAAAACCTGCACGCCCTCAACCAGTGATCGCGCCAACTGCGCAAGGGGACTTCGGACGTCATAAAGGATATTGATTCCGGTGGTCGGTCGGATTGCGTGCTGATTCAGATCAGCGAACATTTGCTGGCTCCTCCGAAGACCACCGTCTTCGAAGAGAACCACGGAGATCGTCTCGTCGCCCAGTTCAGGCTTGTCACAGATTGCCGACTCGATTGCTGCTCTCCTGTGTTGACCGTCGTTGATGATGAACTTCGCGGCCATCGAAATCACCAGATTGCCAAGGTTCGAATCTGGAACAACGGGATCGAATCCGACATCTCCATCTACAGAAGCGGTGATGGATGAGAAAACATATTCGCTTGGATTGTCGATCATGTATCGCGCGATTTCGGGCACTCGTGATCGGTTAAGGGGACGTTGCGCGCGTAACGCGGCGGGAAGTTCGTCTTCGTCGAACAGGAACAGTTTGGGAATCAATCGGAGCGGACACATCGCAACGTAGAACGTCCTGCCGGCTTGAGTGCCGCGTAGCGCCGCGAAAGTGTATGAGTACGATCCCGTGGGGGTCACAAACGGAAGTCTATCATTTCAGCTCCGTACGTGAATTGATTCACGTCCATGCGCTGAATAGAAACGTCCCCAACTCTTGTAAACTATTGCAGCGAAATTAGTTAGGAGAAGTCAAGAACTGTTTCTATAGTGGTGAGATTGATTCTGTGAGCCGCGCTTCCTTGTCTTTGTTAGGACCCTGCCTGAGATGTGTACGTCCTTTTCAACCCCAGGGCCCCTTGCCCTGAACGAACTTTCGGTTGCTGTCGAAGCTCTACTCGAGGGCTTTGATGACCGGGGCCTTCGCATCATTCGCGATCGAATCCTTGGCCTGAGGCCCACAACGACGCTCGAAGAGTTCGGCAGGGAGTTCGGACTAACTCGTGAGCGAGTCCGACAAATCGAAGTCGGGTTACGAGAGAAACTCAATCGGCGTCTCGCCTTTCCTAAATTGGCCTGCATCAAGCGAGCTGCAGATTCGTTCGCAACGCAGATAGGACTCGCCTGCCCCTCCAGATACATCGATGAGCTCGTCACGCTTACCAGAGCAACATCCTGCTCTAGCGATCTGCTGCCGATTCTCCTGTGGCAAGGAGGACCATATGCCCCTGCGGAAAACTGGCTCATTCGGCACCCTCTTCACGAGACGAGAGAGCTTCTGGAAAGCCTTCTCCCCCCAATAGGCACTTCGGAATCCCAGATTGACGTGCAGACTCGTTTGATTGAACAGGGGCTTGACCCGCAGTTTTGTGTTGAGATTCTGAATTATTTCGAATGTCGAACCTTCGATAACGGAATGGTCGTTCGTTGGCGTGGCTCGCTGGCGGATAAAGCATTTCTCCTTCTCGCCAATCATGCAAAACCCATGACGCGAGAAGAGATCTCCAGCCAGATCCCTGAGGAACATAGCATCCGAACATTGGGAAACTACCTTTTTTCAGACGCACGCTTCGCTCGTGTGAATCTCACGGATTTTGCACTAGCGGCTTGGGGTACACCAGAATACAAGGGAATCGTTCCAGAAATTACGCAAGAGATTGGCAGACGGGGCGGCGAAGCCACGCTCGCCGAGCTCAGAGGTTCGCTGGTTTCGAAATTCGGAGTTTCCGAGCGATCAATCGTTTCGTACCTCAATAGCCCCTTCTTCACACGCACTCTTGGTGGAGGCTTTCGGGTGCGGCGTGAAGATGAGACTTTGGCAATCCAATCGAAGCCCGAACTTGCACGATCTTGCTTCTTAGTTGACCGACGTTGGACTTACAGGCTCCAGGTGGACAGCGAGCTTATCAGGGGCTCTGGCCGCAATGTTTCGACCGCCTTTGCCGCTGGTATCAGTCTTGCGCCGGGTGAGGTGAAGCTGTATGCCTCCCCTCATGGCGATTTCCGTATTTCCTGGCTTGGATCGCAACCAAGTGTCGGCTCGATTCGAATGGCAATTGAGGAGTACGGATTAGCCGTGGGCGACTGGCTGTACCTGAGACCGGACGCCGACCATATTACGTTCTACCCATTACGCCTCAACCAAATTGAAGCGGCCGAACGCGAAGAACGTTTGTTCATCCAGTGTTGTCCCCATTGCGAAGTTGAAGAGTCCTCCCGAAAGCCTCTGATCGCCAAGGCAATTGGATTGCGTGAGAGTGACGGCTGGACAGCAATCGGGCGCCGCTTTCTTGAGAGACGCGAGAACGCTCTCCACGACCTCGTCCCAGAACTGCATGATGAACCTAACGAGGAAAGCATCGACGAACTCTTTGCGTTCCTTGGAACAGAGGCGGTCTGAATGCTGACAGACTTGTCTTTGTTGGACGGCTATCGGACGGGTAGGAACGATTTGATCAAGGAGTTTTATATCCCGTGCATGGCCGAAAGCATAAGATTCGACCGCGCTGTCGGTTTCTTCACCAGCTCGTCACTTTCGGCGGCTGCCAAAGGAATCAGTCGTCTCATCAGAAACGGCGGCACCATGCGTCTGATTGCTTCTCCGTCTCTTACCCAAGAAGATGCCAAGGCAATTCAAGAAGGCTACAAAAAGCGCGAAGCGGTAATTGAGCAAGCCCTCACGAGAGAGCTTGATGAACGCAATGTCGCGAACGAGATTACGAAGAAGCGTCTAGCAATGCTTGGCTGGCTTATCGCCGAAAAACGACTCGACATAAAAATAGCCCTCATTGAGAACGAAGAAGGAATCGGCGTCTACCACGAGAAAATCGGAGTCTTCAGTGATGATTCTGGAAACTCCGTAGCTTTTACCGGATCGGCCAATGAGTCGGTTTCCGGTCTGGTTTCCAACTTCGAGTCGGTCCAAGTTTTTCGCTCTTGGCTTGCCGAGGATAAGCGGCGCACGAAATCGATCGTTTCAGATTTCGAGGCGCTCTGGTCAGATGAAACACCAACGTTGAAGCTGTATCCATTTCCAGAAGCTGCCAAGCGTCAACTCCTACGACTACGCCCAGCCGCGGTCCCGGAGCTTGAACCCGAAGAGATTATCGAATCTGAAGAAGTCCCAAGCGGTGAATGGAGCGGCTTTCGCCCCTCTCTGCCGAAAGACCTTCTCATTCGGGATTATCAGAAGACCGCAGTACAGAAATGGTTCGAGAACAGAGCACGTGGCATCTTCCAAATGGCGACTGGGACAGGTAAGACAGTCACCGCTCTTGCTCTCACGACTCAACTGTATAGAGCACTGTCAAAAAGCGAACGCCCACTACTTGTCGTCGTGCTTTGCCCTTATAAACACCTCGTGTCCCAGTGGGCAGAAGAAGCGCGTCGCTTCGGAATGAAGGCAATACAGTGCATGGATTCATTATCCAAGTGGCACGCGACCGCAATTGAGTCAATCGCTGCAATCAAGAGCGGGAGTCTGCCGTTTGTCGTTATGACGGTGACAAATTCTACTTTTGCCGGCGGCCCGTTCCAAGAGCTAATAAATTCAGTCACTCAAGATTTTCTTTTGATCGCCGACGAGGCACACAACCTTGGGGCTGAGAACATTCGTGCAGTCCTGCCCGACAACGCCAACTATCGATTGGGACTGTCTGCTACACCGGAACGTTGGTTTGATGATGTTGGCACGCAAGCACTCTACGACTATTTCGGAAAGCCTGTCTTCGAGCTGTCGCTAAAGGAAGCTTTGGATCTCGGTGCTTTAACTCAATACCGATACTTTGTTCACACCGTGCAGCTTGACGACGAAGAATCCGACGCCTACTTCGAGATTACAAAACGGATCGCCGTGTTGGGCAGCCAGGGTCAAAACATTACCGATGACGCCGAAGGGGGGTCACAGGCGATGAAAATATTGCTCCTCAAGAGAGCCAGGCTAATCGCGTCAGCAAGAAACAAGATCACTGCGCTGAGCGATATCGTTTCGCCCATCCGCACCTCGACTCATAACCTCTTTTACTGTGGCGACGGAACGGTTGAGACCACCGATGGGGAGACTGAACGGCAACTGATTTCGGTGACCAAACTGCTTGGACTCGAGATGGGTATGGCTGTGGACACTTATACCTCGGATACCGAGATGGAAAAGAGGGCGGAGTTGAGAAATCGCTTCGGGAGCGGGGCACTCAATGGACTCGTTGCAATCCGTTGTCTTGATGAGGGAGTCGACATTCCGGCGACGAAAAGGGCATTCATTCTCGCCAGCAGCTCTAATCCGAGACAGTTTATTCAGAGACGGGGAAGGGTTCTTCGAAATTTCCCTGGAAAGGACGAAGCCGAGATACATGACTTCGTCGTAATCCCTAGCACATTGAGCCCCGAACCATCAGTCTTTAATGTCGAGCGAAATCTCTTTCGCCGGGAGCTGGCTAGAATCGTGGAGTTTGCGAGCCTAGCCAAGAATGGACACGAGGTTATGCACGAATTACTGCCACTGAGGAAGAAGTACCACCTACTAGATCTTTAAGAGGGCACGATGAGCGATACACAAAGTGAAATCAAGAGTCTCTTTACAGAAGCCTCCGAACAAGCGCAAAAGCTATTTCGTGAGGTTGTCGAAATTGAAAAGAGCAAACTCCACATGAGCAAACCGCATGGTGTCGTGGAAACGATAGTGGACACCGTAAAGGTCGTGGTGAAATGAGACTTCGTTCGCTGACGTTCGAGAACTTTCGACAGTTCTACGGCTCTCAAAGCATCCGTTTCGCCGAAGGCAAAGAAAAGAACGTCACAGTCGTGTACGGAGCGAATGGTGCCGGTAAGACGACTATCCTAAATGCGTTCACTTGGAGTTTGTTCAAGAGTTTTACTCCGGCCTTTGATAATCCGTCACATCTCATCAATGAGCGCGCATGGGACGAAGCTCAAACCCTTGATGTTGTGTCTGCCTCAGTGCGCCTCGAATTCGAGCATGAAAACAAGGTCTACCAGGTGGTGCGCAAGACGTCCAAGTTGAAGAATAGAGACGGCTCTGGTCAGCTTCAAATTGATTCAGAGGCCCAAATGTGGCACACGGACGAAACCGGCCGCGTTTCTGCGCCGAGCAAGTATCCCGATGATGCGATCGAGCAGATTCTGCCCAATCGCCTACATCGGTTTTTCTTCTTCGATGGTGAACGCATCGAGCAACTGGCCAAGCAATCCGCATACGAACAAATCGGTGAGGCCATCAAGACGGTTCTGGGTCTGGCAGTAATCGAAAGAGGCCACACCCATCTCGCCACTGTTTGCAAGAAGCTCGAAGGCGAGCTACGGGATGTCTCTCCTCCCGACATGCAAAGAATCATCGATGAACTTGAGGCCATCGATCGCCAAATCAGCCAGAAAACAAAAGATCGGGATTCCGAGGTTAAGAAACGCGAGAACATCGCAGACGAGATCGAGGCGATCAATGTTCGCCTTAGAACGCTCGCTGAAGCTGAGGCACTGCAGAAGCGCCGTGATGAACTAGAGGCCTCATTTACGGCGGGGAAATTGCGTCTAGCGGAAATAAGAGCAGAACTCGCACACAAGTTTTCCGTGGATGGTCATCTTGCATTCTCAAGCGGCCTTTGTTCAATCGCTTTGGAAAAGCTGGAAGACTTGCGGGTAAAGGGAGCGTTGCCGACGCCACTCAAGCGCCAGTTTGTCGAAGATCTTCTCGAAAACGGCGTCTGTATCTGTGGCTGCAAGTTGGAAAAAGGTTCAGAGTCCTACAACCTTGTCGCAGACTGGAAAAACAAAGCCGGTAGTGCAGACGTTGAAGAGGTTTGGACGAAACTTACCGCTCAGGCGCGAGACTTTATTCGCCAGCGCGAAGAATTTTACAGAGATCTTCAGAATCGGCAGAGAGAACTAGTTGAGATTCAGCAACAGCAGCAAACCCGCTCTGAAGATATCAGCGCCATAGACGCCGCAATCGATACTCGCGGTTCTGAGGAGGCGAGAGAGCTTAACAGCAAGCGCAAACAACTGGAACTACAGAATGAGTCAGCAATTGAAGCTGCTATGGCGAGGAAGATTGAACTAGATGCCCTCGCTGAGGATCGTCGAGCAAAAGTAAAAGAGCAACAAGACAAAAAGCTGGAGGGGGAAAAGGCGAACCTTGCCCAGCGTCGCGTCAAGATCGTTATCGAAACGCAAAGATTGTTTCAGAAGATCCTTGAACTTCGTACTGAAGAGGTGCGAAAAACTCTGGACCTGCGCCTGAAGAAAATCTATGGGCGAATTTCGTTCAAGCGGTACACCCCCGAACTCTCAGATGGCTTTCGATTAGAACTTACGAAGACGGTAGGAGCTGGCGTGGAACCTGTTGCCCGAAGCTCTGGCGAGAATCAGTTGCTTAGTCTTGCCTTCGTGGGATCGATTGCTGACTTGGCACGTGAGCGCTACGAGCAGACGGCTTCCAAGGATGGAGGGCTCACCGGATTTCAGGGTGGAATTTACCCGATTGTGATGGATTCTGCGTTCGGAAGTCTTGACGAGGGATATCAAAAGGCCGTCGCAAAAGCCGTCCCGTCATTAGTCCCGCAGGTCGTCATTCTCGTTTCAAAGAGCCAAGGTCTTGGAGAGGTCCAGCCCGAGCTTGCTCCGCGCATCGGCGAACGTTACGTCCTGTCGTATTGGACGCCCAAAGACGATATGAGCGAGGAACAGATCCGACTTGATGGTGTGTCAAGGCAGTACGTATCGAAGAGTCCGAACGATTACGAATGGGTCGAAATAATGGAGGTGCCAGTTGGATAAGTCGATGTCGCAAGAATCGATCGGTTCATCTCGACGTGTGAGAAGACCCAAGGATAAAGAGTCGCTTATGGCCAGTCTCACGCAGGGCCCGGAGAGCGTTTTCGACAACTACGTAGAGCTAATGTGCTTTTGCGCTTGTTTGGGATACGCCAAGAAAAATCCCAAGCCATTCGAAGCCTCGGCCGAGCCGATCGCATGGTCTGTATTTGAAAGCCGGGGCAAAGACACTGTTGTGAATCTAGTGGCTGGCGTTGTGTCTGATGATTTCGACATCGTCGCTCCTGAGCGCTTCGTACAGAAACTCGGGATCTTTGAATCATATGCAAATGGAGGGCTAGAGATCATTGGTCAATTGATCGATAAATCGCCGAAGACATCGTTCGACGTTATTCGTGAGTTGATCCTGGAAGCTCAGGCTACGCCGTCGAGCCCTAAGGACAGTATCGACGAGTTTGCCAAGGATCTGACGTGGCTCACGTGAACAAAGACTAGTCTTCACTCAGCGCGGCCCAGCTTTCACGCGTAGCTTTAGCCGTGCGGAGACAGAGGAGCGAAAGAAACACGGTTCGCATCCAGTCCAATGAGGACATCACTGTGCATGGGCCGATTTTTTTGGATCTAGCCCATCCCACGCCTGCACAATTGAATTTTCCAATCCAACTCGTCCTTAGTCAGGACAAAGCCGTGCAAGGCCATTATTGAGCAAATGACGTCGTAAATAGGAGCGAACACTTCAATAGAGTGCCACTCAAATTCGTGGAGCCAGAGTTCCTGTAGGTTGCTGTGGAGGCGACGAACGACAGCACCTACCTCGGGATACTCCGCGAGGACAGACCAAGCGCTCGGCGCGTGTTGCTCCAGGTCGAGTCTTAATCCATCCAAATGCCCTAGAAAGTACCCAGCGTAAACGAACACATCTCCGAAGAACTGCAGAATGTCCTTCAACCTCTCCGTAGCATCGGCGCCTGACTCACTGTCTGCGATACACCGCCCAGAGAAAGAAAGACCGTCATCCAAAGCACGGCAAAACACCTTCTCAAACTCCTCGACAGCCTCTGGGCGGAACGTCGCTGAAGAACGACATGCTGCGTATTCACTCCAAACATCCAGCGCCTTAAGAAACGTATTGCGGGAACGGTCACCGCACGGTATTGGTATCCCGTAGATGTCCGGGAAAGTCCGATAGAGATGACCTTCATGCTCTACGTGCGCAGCCTCGTGTGCGATGCAGGCGTATGCCAATGTTTGGAATGTCTTGTCTTTGCTCAGCAATCCGATTCCGAGACCGGCACGCAAAACGATATGGAAACGAAGTTCATCATTCCGCCATACCGGTACTGTCCGCGCCATCTCCAAGGTGTGCGGTTGCTCTCCCATCTGCAGAGGCACGTGACCTTCAGGCACCTTCTGGATCAGCATCGATGCAGCGGCGCAGTCTTCCGTTAAGGTCACTCCGTCGAGCGCTCGGAGGTCCATACCGCTCCCGGCAAGGGACTGAAGTGTGTTTTGTAGGCGAGTCGCAACCAAGTGCCGGATCCCTGGAGCTTCGTAACAGGAAACCGCCACACTGCAAGATTCAGGCAGTGAACCCGCAAGATCGGCGCTGCACTGAAATACGAGTTCGCGAGGTTCGCTCATGCGGCATTCCTGTTGGTACCAGCGTTGCCATCTTGAACACTACGTGGCCGTCCCCCGTTCAGGGCAGCACAAGTGCCCTTTCCGTGGCCTACAAAGATCGGCGCTAATTCATAAGCGAGCAAGGAAAAACTCCACCGAAGGCCTCCGGCAACATCTGCGGTACGCACCCGCAAACAAGCCCTATAACCCGAGGTCGGGGAGTTCGAAAGCCGATAGACAGGCTCCTGTGGCCTTTAGCTTTAGGGGCCTGGACATAACGCCACAGGCTCCCCGACGCCAAAAGGTCTAGGGAGTTACTCAAGAGCGCCCGGCGGCGCTCATCTGTCTATCGAGGTTTCGACACCCCAGAACGGTGCGTATCCGTCCCGTATCCATCTTCGAGCATCCACCCTCCGTTGGCAATCCTGCATAAAGTGCCAGCCCGAGTGAAGCTTTCTTAGCTTCTCGGGAGGACGTCTCCTCCCGGCTGCGACCGCTTGCGCGTTCTTCGCACCCCTCCTCTGCGGGCCTTTCCTCCCCGCAACGCTCACCCTAATAAACGTCTGCTCCGCCATCACAAAAGGTCGACAAACCGTGCACTAAGGGGTGAGTGTACCGGGACATGCGTTACGCTGTGGACCTGAGACATCCGTTACAAGCCCCTTGCGGCGGCCATGATTCGAGTTGAGGGGGTATGAGAAGACAACTACCTAGTCGTCGAGGCCGTGGGAATGTGGGAATCCCGAAGGGATTTCCAAAGAGTGTGGGAAGGGTGGGAAGCCGGCTTCTTGGCTTTCCATGCTTTCCATACTCTGTCATTTCCATGTCCTGCTTTTCGCCCAGGCGACGCTGGGTTTACAGCTACATCGACCAGCGCAGTCGGCCGTACTCGCAATGAAGTGTTCGTCATGATTGTTGTCGATGAGTGCTTTGGCGATTACGTGCTAATCTAGTGCCGTTCCTTGCGCCGAATACCAAAACCTAATTCATGAGGAACTTCTCATAGGCCTCCCGCGTAGACTCCGGGTAGCAGCCAGGAGCGGACTATGAACCCAAACGAGGCACGACGGTATGCGCTAATGGCTGGAGTACTGGTTGCGATCTCCCTTGTAGCTGGAGGATTTGGTGAGTCCTACGTGCCGGGCAAGCTCCTCGTTGCAGGCGACTTTCATGGAACCAGCCTGAGAGTTGGGGCTTCCCTCGGTTTATTCCGTGCCGGTTTTGTGGCGTACATGATCGAGGCGGCGTGCGACCTTTCATTGACGGCCCTCTTTTACTTACTGCTCCGCCCAGTCAGTCGCCCGTTGTCCCTCATTGCAGCCTTTTTTGGCGTATTTGGCACAGCGACCTTCGCTGTTGGCGAGATCTTCTACTATGTCGCCGCCTTACCGCAGATCGACGCGCACTTCGGGGAGTCCCTCAGTCCGGATGCCCGGATGCGATTCGCCTACCTTTGTCTCAAGATTTACGGAACTGTTTTTAACATCTTTGCGGGCTTTTACGGAGCCGAGACCATGCTGCGAGGGTACTTGTTCTTCCGATCCGGGTATCTCTCGCGTGTGCTTGGAGGCCTGCTGATGCTTGGCGGCGCAGGGTTCATCCTCAAGAACATTTTCGTTGTGCTCGCTCCACAATACGACTCTATGTTGCTCGTGCTGCCGATGATGGTGGCCATGCTGGGCATGGCGGTTTGGCTGCCGTTCAAAGGGATTGGTCGAGATTGCCTGGGATTGTTGCAGGCCCGCGACCAAGGAACGAAATAGACAAGACCCGAACCGATCCGCATGCCCCTCGAATTGATCCTCGTAAGTGGCGTTGTGTTTCCTCCGCTCCAACACCTTTACTCTCGACTTGCGACTCCAGGCTGATGCACTCATCGAGGATCAAACGACTCTTCGCGCAGCTCTGAAACGAAGCTCTTCCGCATTTAGCTCTCCGACCTCGAGGTCTCGAAAGTAAACTCTGTAGAACCCTGGTGTGGTTAGCTCAAGTGCGAGTTCTTCGAAGCGGAATACTTCGCTGATGAAAATTCTGGTTTTGTGCCAGCTGATGTCGCCACTGTTATTCACTTTTCGCAGAAGAAGCCCTTTGGGATACGTGAACTCCGGCAACTTGCGTGGCAGTCGGACAGAACTGGGGTGATAGAGACTGGCCGGCACTGCGTTCTTCAGGCCCTCATGTGGGCGCTCGTTATTGAAGACGTAGCGAAAATTATCGAAGCGGCTCTGCTGTGCACGAAGAGATGACGCAGGCGGTTTCGTCGTGTCCTCCTTCAGCGTGCGAT
>Ga0302315_10002628_pt1 | contig 16789 bp, 16 predicted proteins | sample III_Palsa_N3_1_FD_200532 | JGI IMG/M metagenome (GOLD analysis project Ga0302315, IMG submission 200532) | Peat permafrost microbial communities from Stordalen Mire near Abisko, Sweden - III_Palsa_N3_1 | ecosystem: Environmental > Terrestrial > Soil > Palsa > Peat permafrost | place: Sweden... | reverse complement strand
CAATCAGTATGGTCTCGACGTCAGGCCCATGGAAGGTCCGCCGGGCACCGCCTCTGCTTTGAAATTGGCCTATGCGGGCATCACCAAAGGGTTGATCGCGGTCGCGAGTTCCATGATTCTCGGTGCATCGCGCGCCGGTGTCGCCGATGCACTTGCCGCCGAGCTCAAGACGAACGAAGCACAGCTCTTTGGTTCACTGTCCCGTCGCATCCTCGACATGACGCCGAAGGCCTATCGATGGGTCGCGGAAATGCGGGAAATCAGTACCTTTCTCGAGGCCGAACCTGGCAGCGCGGAAATCTATCGAGGCGCCGCCGCCTTCTACCAACAGCTGGCGATTGATGCAGCCGGGTCTCATGAACGAGGCGATTTACTCGCGCAGTTTTTTTCAGAGTAACCCTACCAATAGGTGGGATAGCGCTCTTTGCGAACGACATTGTTGTAAACGAGAGCGATGAGCACCAGCAATACCGCCCCGCTCAGCACCGGAAACACAATGAAGCTCCAGGCGGGCTGCGCGAGAAAAACAATAACGGGATTCGACCCCGCGGGAGGGTGAGTGGTGCGTGTCGCCATCATCGCCGCAATGGATAGCCCAACCGCGAGTGCGAGCGACCAGGCGTGCGCACCAAAGCCATATAGAAGCGCCAACCCGATGGCAGTGCAGATCACGTGACCACCAATCACATTCGCCGGCTGCGCGAACGGAGCCTCCGGATAGCCGAACAGCAACACACAGGATGCGCCGAAGGATCCGAGCAACAAGATCACGCCCACTCCGGCTCCCAGCAGCGCGAGGGTGGCGATCGCAATCCCTCCTCCCAATCCCGCCAAAACGACGATGGGCAGCTTAGGATAAGGCGGCCGCTTGCCGCCGGCGCCCTTAAACCGACTCAAATGCTGAAACATGGGTGGGTTTCTGGTCTTGTTGAGAGGGCCGGCAGTGTGACAACGGACCCAAATCCGGTCTAAGTGTTTGGAAGAATCGGACCATAACCGGCGCTTATGAATAAGTAGAGTTTGTGGTCGTTCGGATCAGCCCAATTGAGCGAGCAATCCGCGACTATCTCGGCGCCCGCGGCGGCCGGTATTGACTAAAACTCAACAACCGTTGAATATTCCCGGACAACTAGTAAGCCCGGCTGGAATCCCTCATGCAAATTCGTGCGCTCGACCGTGCCAGCCCGCTGGCTTACCGATCCTATGTGCTCTTCGTGCTCGTCCTGGTTTACACCTTCAATTTCATCGACCGACAAATCATCGGAATCCTCGCCGTCCCCATCAAGACAGAGCTGTCGCTGACGGATTCACAACTGGGACTGATGGGCGGCTTCGCGTTCGCGATTTTCTATACCTTGCTGGGGATTCCGATAGCTCGGCTCGCCGACCGAGGCAGTCGGGTTCGCATCATGACGGCGGCATTGGCCTTATGGAGCCTCATGACTGCCGCGTGCGGTCTCGTGCATAGCTTTCCGCAGCTCTTTATGGCCCGATTAGGGGTGGGGGTCGGCGAGGCGGGCGGCGTCGCACCAGCCTACTCCCTCCTATGCGATTACTTTCCGCAACGGCAACGCGCCCGCGCCTTGAGCGTGTACTCCTTCGGGATTCCGATCGGCAGCGCGGTGGGCATCGTACTGGGCGGCTTTATTACGCACTGGATGAGCTGGCGCATGGCATTTTTTATCGTCGGCCTCGCGGGATTGTTCATGGCGCCCCTACTCCGCTTGACGGTGCGCGAGCCTGTGCGCGGCGCCCTCGACGAAAAACTTACGCCGCGCCCTAGCCCAAGCTTCTCGCAAGTCCTCGCCGTGCTCGCGCGAAGACCTAGCTTTTGGGGTTTATCCCTCGGCGCCGCGTCGGCGTCGATGATGGGCTACGGGCTGTTTTTCTGGATGCCGTCATTTCTGGTGCGAAGCTTTGCACTCACGGTGCTTCAGGCCTCCCTGGTCTACGGCGCTCTGGTATTGGTGGGGGGATTGACCGGAATTTGGCTGGGAGGCTTCCTCGCCGACCGCCAGGGTGAGCGCCGCAAAAGTATGTATGCGATTATTCCGGCGGTCGCCTTTCTGGGAACGCTGCCGTTCTATGTCGGAGGTGTGTTGTCTTCGAACATCGAAGCATGCATGCTGATTTTGTTGGTGCCCACCGCACTCGGCCTCGCGTGGCTTGGACCCGTTCTCACGGCCGTGCAACACCTCGTGCCCAGCGACATGCGATCCACGGCCTCCGCCGTGTTTTTGTTCATCAACAATCTCATCGGCATCGGCCTCGGTACGACCTTGATCGGCGTGCTGTCCGACGCCCTACGGGTCCGAGGTGCAGGTGTCGAGTCCCTGCGCTATGCCATTCTTTCCGGTACAGGCTTCTATGTCATCGCGTCGCTGCTATTTTTCTTCGCGGCCCGCCACCTTAAAAAGGATTGGGTCGGGGAGGCTTGAATGCGGCAACCGCACCGGTCGATGCGGCGTCCATCATCTCCGAGGAGGGGATGTGGCTGGTACGTCTGATAAAATCTCGCCCTAACCGCAGCAATGCGGAACTGCATGAACCGGGGCTGACATCCGGAATATTGAAATGCCCGTGCTCGACGACTGCGACCACCAGCAGAGCGAGGCTTATCTGTCGGGTGTGGAATAGCGAAGCGTTCATAGCCCGATACGATACGGCTAGGACTGTCAAAAGCTGGAATTGAATGCACCGGCTCGTGTAAACAAGATATAAACCTCAGCTCAACGGTCCAGTCTGTAGATGTCAAGCGACCGCACGACTTTGCCCAACCCACCGCTCGCCGACGTAGACTCTACGGAATTCCGCGCCGTGTGATCACGTCCCGACGACAACCTCGCTGATCTGAATCACGGGAGCTAAGTCGGTGTATTTCGGAATGTCGGCCATTATCTCTTCTGCATGCGGCCCAAAACCCGCTTGGAACGACTCCACTGAATCGCAGAATATGTGGCACATACCGATGTAGGTCGCAGGGGTACCTGGCGCGCCGCCCGCGAGGCCCTTATCCACGGTGTAATACTTGCAGCTCGCGCCCATTTTGGCTTTGACGAAGGGCATATGCTTATTGGCATAATAGGCATGGTCAAATCGAGCCCCCGGAGTGTTCGGGTACATCACGCTTACCTTGATCATCATTATCTCCTTACGTGACTGCTTTATTGCAGAACCAGCAAAAATCGGGCTACCTAACGCCCCCCTTCATCTAACAGAGTATCACCCTAACCGCCTCAAGGACGGCCGGCTATCGGACGCACACGTACCCTCACCCGCCGGCCTGGCTTGGAGCTAATGCGCCGCTAATGCTTTCTGGAACTCCGCGGTCCCCAACATGGAGCTGACCGTATTGACGATCGCGTCAGACAGCACCTCGTAATAGTTCTCGAGCTTGTAAGAGCGCCCAAACCGGGTGGCATCGCCCTGAACGATGCCGGTCCAGAGAGTCTTCCCATCGCTGCCGGTGACGGTTAGGTGCACCACGGCATTCGATTGATAGGTACTCTCCTCGCGGACGAAGAACTGTTTGACCTCGCCCTTGATCGTCACGGTACCGCCGCTGTCCACCGTCTTGAGCCCCGCCTTGTCGAAGAGCTCGCGCATGTGCATGCTCACGAATGCGCCGACATCATCGGTGGTGGTCACCGGTTTGGGGGTGCTGTTTTCGCGGTTTTCGCCGATGGCCTCTTTGTCGTCCCGAACATCGGTAAAGGTCTCGAATTGAATGGTCGTCAGCGCCATCTGCATGGTGCCCAGTTGCAGCTCCGAGGTTGGCTTCCACTTGAGCGGAACGTGCTCGAGAAGCGCGGGTTTCGCGCTCGCTCCTGCAGCCGCCAGAACGAACAGCATCGCAAGGCATCGTGATCGCATGAAGTTTCCTTTTCGTACGGGTGCTACCGGTAATCCCAAATCATACGTCGAAATGCGCCTGTGGGCCGAGTAAAGTACCGAATATGAACGAATCTCCCCCGCGCCAGGATAACAACGACGACGGTGACAGAGCAAAGACCCTCCTTGCCCTGGTCTTCGTCGCATTGCTCGTGCTCGGCGGCTTGTTTCTAGTGCATTATTTAAAGAAGCAATCGCAACTGCAAGATTGCTTCATGCAGGGGCGCACCAACTGCGCACCCATCGACCCATAGGGTAGCGCTGAACGTGGTTTTCGTAGCGCCTAATTGCCGCCGCGGGGCGTATAGGTAAACTTCTGACCCGAAATCCGAGCCGCGTACATGAGGCCGCCTTTGGCAACGGTGAACACGGCCATACCGTTGTAATAGCTGCCGCCGGTATTGGCATTCGACGAATCGCCGCTGGCTCCCGCGCTGACTCCGGTGGTGCCCGCGCTGGCGTCCGCCCCTACCGTAATCGCGATAGCACTCGCATCCGCTCCAAATTCGAAGTTGCCGGATTCGAAGGTATCAAGCGCCCGCTTGTCCTCGAAGAAGATAATTTCACTGTAAGCTTTCGCACCCGCTTGCAGTCCCGCACTGACCAGGGTCATCGAGCTGTCGCCGGTAAGCACCCCGGCCACATAGATCCGGCCTTTACCGTGCGCGGCACCGACGATGAAGCCGGCGTCGCCCACTGTTGGGAACACAGCGTAGGCGTAAGCCTTGGCAAAGAATGTGCCGCTCTTACCAGCTTCCTTGAAAGTGCTGACGGCGTTGTCGTAACTATCGGCCTGCGCCAAGGAGGTAAGAGCAAATGCGACCGCAAGGGAGGCCGCGATCGACGAGAGCAAGCGTTTCATATCTAGTCTCCTGACATGAGCGTTACGGAGCGCTGAACTGAGCAGCATCGACGGCAATGCGATCGGCTAACTGACCCAAGAGATTACTCCAAGCGCGTGCGACTGCTGCGGGATCCGAGCTCGTCACAGGGGTATGCAGCAGCGCGACGTCGCGACGTGCCCCCTGCGACCCTTCAGCGGGTGTAATAGACCAACCCACCGACATGGACCCCTGCGAAGAGTCTAGGCTGAATTCCAAAATATCGACGTTGATGCCAAGCGCGGCGGCCGGCTTCGGAAGGTGGGGATAGACCACCATGCCCGGCGGCAGACGCGTCTCGAGATCCCCGGAAAGCACTTGGCGGACGAGTTGCGCCAGCGGAGCGGACCAACGGTCGAAGTCATCAATTTTGAGCTCACCCGCGCCAGTCGGAGACAGGATCTCCACGCGATCCCAGCCCAGCGGTACGTGTACGGCGTCAATGCGAAGCGGCGGCGCCCGATACGAGTCGACCCGCGCGGCGGGCGCGGCAAGCTCCAAGGTATGGATGCGGGTGGGAGCGCTTTGACAGCCGCACAGCGCCAACATCGCCGTACCCAACACCGCATGGATTAATGTCGATTTATTCATCATTGATCTGGCCTCTTGCCGCGTATCAAGGCCTCAGGATGGCGATCGAGATAATCGGTGAGCGTCTTGATGGATCTTGCCGCCTCGGTTATCTGCCGAATCGCATCGGGCAGGCTACTGTCTTCGCTGCCGCCCTGATTCTCCAGTATCTGGTGCATGGATGCCGCCGTGCCGGATAGTTCTGCCGCCGCGTCATTGAGTTTGCTGATCAACGGGCCGATCTGCGGCTTCACGTCATCCAAGACCTTGTCGAGAGAACTCAACGTCGAACGTAGGTGTCCCAAGCTGTCCTTGAGGTCAGGCGATGCCAGGAGCGCGTTGAGGTTGCCGGTGATTTGCTTCAAATTCTCGCCAATATTCTCGAGCGGTATATTGTCTAGCTTGTTGAGAAATTCATCCGCCTTGGTCGCCACATCGTCCAGGCTGCTCGAACCCGGTGCGGCCGGAAATCGCGGGTTAGCCTCCCCCTCGATGAGTTGCGCCACCGGCGCGCCTCGCATGCGCGTCAAATCAATCGACTCATCGCCCAGCAACGGCGGACTCTGTTGTAGCCGCGCGCGAAACCCCGCTCGTATGAGACGTTTGAGCACCACGTCCGTACTGGAACGCCAATCGTCGGGGGATTGGCGTGCGCCTAAATCGGCGGGTAATAGATTCATCTGCTCCGGATAGAGCAGCGCGGTGACGACGGCATACGGGGTACCAGTCCGTTCGTTGTAAGTCAGCCGGGTAGACTCCACCTCCCCTATTTGAAATCCCAAGAGCGTCACTGCAGAGGTCTCATCGAGCACACCAGCAGTACCGTCAAAGGCGAATTCATATCTCACCACGGGGCCAGACAACCCCTGTTTCGCCGCATTGTGCGAGGAATACAACGTGAATTCGGCGTCCGCGGGACTGGGCGGTTCGCCGGGTTTCGCCGTGTCGACTTCGATGTCAATGCCGCCGGCGAATAGCGTACTTGCCGGGGCGAGATTGGCCGTGATGCCGCTGCCCGTGAAGGACAGACGCAAGGGACTTATTTTCCAGAAGCGCACCCCTGTGCGAATCAGCGAGTTGTAAGGCTCATAGATGAACACGCCCAATTGAAAGCCGCCATGGCCATCGAATTGGTCTTGGATGACTTTGCCGATGGGTTGACCATGGAAGAGCACAATGCTGCCTTCATGGATGGAGTTTAAGGATCGTGCATGCAGCGTATAGCGCGTACCTTTATCGCCCGGCAGTATGAACGGCGCGCGATCCAGTCCCGCGAATTGATCGGCAGGGGTGCCGCCCTCGCCGGGCGCATACCCGATGGCCACTCCGGACACCACCGCCTTGAGCGAACTCAAATCGGAAAAGTTGGGATCCGCACCGATGAGCCAAAACCGCGCGTTGCTATTGAGCCCGTTTTTCGCCGCAGGCACCAGACGCAGGAGGAAGTCCAACCGCCGTCCGTCGGCGTTGGGCACAATCTTGACCAACTGGCCCGCCTCGATGCCCTGGTAGAGCACCTTGGTCTGACCCGGCTTGGCGCCGGCAGCCTTGTCGAACGTGACCGTGATCAGTTCGCCTCGATTGATGATGGCGCGTATTCCTAAGAAGCCCACGACCAGCACCGCGGCAATGGGAATAATCCACACCAAGTTCGGCCAGATGGTGCGACGGCGCGCCGTTTGGGGCGGACCTTCAGAGGGGCGCGTTGCCTCGGTGCCTGCGCCCGGGTCATCCGTCGGCATATTCACGTATTCAACTCCGCCGCGTCCCACATTCTGCGCGGATCGAAAAACCGCACCGCGAGGGTGGTCAAAATCACCACGGCGGCAAACGGAACCACCGCAGGCTCTGCGCGACCATCGATGAGCGCATTGAACTGCAGTACGGGAACGAAGCAGGCAATGGTCAAGGGATCCACCATGGACCAACGCCCGATTTCCTCGATAAGACGGTAGGCACGGGTTTTACCGATGAGGAAGCGGCAGGAGCCACACATGGCGGATGACGCGCACCATGCGAGGGCCAGCATCTTAAGAAGAGGGATGGTGAAGCTCGCGGTGAAAACCAGGGCCGCCAACGCGATCAGGTGCGATTTAACCAGGTCTACCACGCCGCCCAGCACCGTATACGAAGTTGGCGTGATATCAATGGGTATGGTCGCAATAGGGTAGATATTGGCCGGCAGGTAGAGCAAGCCCGCAGCCATGAGCAACGCCATGGAGCGGGAATACGCATTCATTTTGCGCCTCGTGACGGTGGCTTGGCACCGCGGACAGGTTTGTGGCTCAGCTGCCCGCGGCAGCACCAGCTCGCAGCTGACGCAGAGCATGGTGGGACCCCTGATCGACCGACGGTCGGGGCCGATGAGCCGCCAAACCTGCGCCTTATCGAGCGTGGCACGCGCTACCATCGACAATATACCAGCGGCAATAAAGCAGTACGCGCCGGCTTCCAATGACACGATAATGGATGAGCGAAGGCGAATATAAGCCACCATCAAACCTAACAAAAATACATCGAGCATGGCCCAGGTTTGCAGCGCGCTGCAGATCCGAAAGACCAGCGATAACCACGGCGGACGATAGCCAACACGAAGCGCCAGCAGAACCACCGTGAGTGCGCTAAAACGAATGACCGGAAATGCCAACACAAAAAGCGCCACAATAGTCGCGAGCAACGGCGACCCATCTCGCCATACGACCGACACGCTCATGTACAAAAAACTCGTACGGGTCGCGCCGAGCGCGGAGGCGGTGAGGAAAGGCGCCGTGAAGGCCGGAATGAGCAGCACCAAAATGGTCACCGCACAGGCCAGCGAGGCGTCCAGACTCTTGCCCGCGCTATGTTCCAGCTGGGTATTGCAGCGGCTGCAGGTCACCAAATCGCGAGGACCCACTAGCGGCTGGACTTGAGTGAGACCGCAATTGCGACATTGAATAACGTGTTGCCCGGATGCCGGGCATTGCACATCCAGAGCACCTTTTTCGAATCCAATCCGCCAAAAGTCAGGCACAACTCGCATCGTGGGGCATGATGTCGGAAGCTCAGGGGTTAATTCAGGCCTCCATTGTGCGACTTTCTGTCAGTGGTTTCCGACTTTTTTACGTGCCAGGCTATTCTGCGTGGGCTTCGACGGTGATGTGGATTGCGATCTCGTCCCCCACCAGCGGCACATAGCGGCTCAAGCCGAAGTCCAATCTCCTCAAGATGCCATCGGCATCGAAACCTATCCAGGTTTGCTCACCTGTTCGAGTCGTGCGATGGGGTGAGAAAAGCCGCGATGAGTCCAGATAAACAATCCGCTCATGCCGCATCGGTTCCGCGAACTCTCATCCAATCTATACGAACTGGCCAGTTATGCGTATCGAGCCATCGGCGCGATGGCAGTAAAAGGCCGGCGGGATTTATTGCCTCACTGAGGCCGACAGCGAAGCAGCCACCGCCCGCGCTATCTCCTCCTGTACTTTTAATTTGTCCTGTGTTGGACGATCGCAGCTCTGTGACCAAACCACATAGAAGTAGTCGCCTCAGCGAGGTTACGGCTTGAAGGAGGCGCATGGCACGCGTGTCCACACGGACTACCTTGCCGCCGGGGGTGAGCGTGCCCCTCAGAGGGTCCACTCGCCAGACACCAATTAGAAATGCCTTGGGGGTAAGTTGGTCCATCCCGGAGTATAGGGATCAAGGTCGGACTCGGCGATCAACCCTATTATAATCAATTGGTTATTGAACTATACTGCAAACTCACTTAGCTCAATCGCCGCTAACCTCATGGCTCAAAAGAAGCCCGCTCTGAAGTCCCGCAGGCATGTGTGCATCCACGTGTCCAAGGAAGTCGTTGTCTCGGGCATTAGCCAGACAAGCCGTGATGCGAGGTGCTGCTTGGTTTTGGCGCACGGCGCGAGCGCCGGCATGCAGCACCCCTTCATGACCGCCATAGCCGATGGACTTCGAGGGCAATCGGCCGCGACAGAATCGCAATGGGAATGTGATCAGTTTCACGGGCGTTAGGGAAAATGCCTACAACGAGAGGCGTTTCTCAGCATTCGCGCAGGCCCTTAGGCTACCGTGACACAAATCAGGCTCGAAGGCTCCCGTGCAGAAATTTTATACGTCGTGGCTGGTGGCGCTATCCATCGGCGTCGCTATTCTCGTGTCATATACGGCCCTGCGCCTCGCGGCAAGGGTTGCCGCCGGCGAGCGAAGCAGCGCGCGCATTTGGCTGGCCGCCGGCGCCTTGGCGATGGGCGTCGGCATCTGGTCCATGCATTTCATCGGCATGCTGGCCTTGTCTCTAACGATTCCCCTCGCGTATCACGTTCCGACCACCCTGTTATCGCTGGCCATCGCCGTTCTCACCTCGGGATTCGCACTGCTGCTCACCAGCCGGAGCACCCTAACGACCGCCCGCCTGTCCGCGGGTGCTCTGATCATGGGAGCGGGCATCTCCGCCATGCATTACACGGGCATGGCGGCCGTCGCCATCGTTCCCGGCATCGACTATGACGTGGGTCTGGTCACCCTTTCCATCGCCATCGCGGTATCCGCGTCCTTCGTGGCGCTATGGTAGTTCTTTCGATTGCGCGAAGGACATTCCTGGCGGCAGCGACTGGCGCGACTGACGGCCGCCGTGGTCATGGGACTGGCGATCAGCGGTATGCACTACGTCGGTATGGCCGCGACCCGATTCGCCCAGGGATCGTATTGCCGTGGCGGGCTTACGCTGAACAACGGATGGCTGGCCGCCAGTATCGGGCTTTTCGCCTTAAGTTTGCTGATCGTGACGCTGATTACCGCGGTGTACGATGCGCACCTGCAGTCACGCACCCGCAGCCACGCACAGCGACTGGAGGCCGTCAATGCAGAGCTCCAGCACCAAGCGACTCACGATGCGTTGACCGCACTGCCCAATCGACTCCTGTACATGGACCGCCTGGGACGTGAAATCGCGCACGCTGAACGCAACGGCCATGCTTTTGCAGTGCTTCTGCTCGACCTGGATCGATTCAAGCTCATAAACGATACCCTCGGCCACGCCACCGGCGACAAGCTCCTCGCGTTGGTGGCGCGTCGACTGACGGCTAGCCTTCGCGAAGTCGACACCGTGGCGCGCACCGGCGGCGATGAGTTCCTGCTGCTGATTACCGATACTCGGGAGCAGTCCGCGCTGGCGTCGGTCGCCGCGAAAATAGGCAAGGTGCTCGCCCAACCCTACTCCGTGAACGATATTGAAGTTCATTCATCGGCCAGTATCGGCATCAGTGTCTATCCTGCCGACGGCACCACGGCGGACGCCCTCGTCGCCCACGCCGACGAGGCCATGTATTTCGCCAAGCAACGCGGCCGGAATGAATATCAGTTCTTCAACAAGCAGATGAGCGTCTTCTCTCAGGAGCGCCTGGATCTGGAAAATGATCTGCGAAAGGCCATAGTGCTGAACCAACTGCAGGTGCATTACCAGCCGAAGAACGACGTGGCGACGGGGCGAATCAGTAGTGTCGAAGCGCTGCTGCGCTGGCGCCACCCGATTCGCGGTCCCGTAAGCCCCGCTGAGTTCATCCCGCTGGCTGAAGAATGCGGCCTAATTCTGCCCATCGGCGAATGGGTCCTGCGTGAATCGTGCGCGCAAGCCAAGAAGTGGCAGCGCGAGGGCCTGCCCTTTCTGCGGGTGGCGGTCAACGTGTCACCGGTGCAGTTTCGCCAGACCAACTTCCTCCAGTGCATCCGAAGAGCACTCGTTGATTTCGATTTGGACCCTCAATACCTCGAGATCGAGCTCACCGAGACCACGGTCATGGTCGATGCCGAAAGCTCGGTGCAAATTCTCGAAGAACTGAGCCGCATGGGTGTGGTGGTGTCCATTGATGACTTTGGGACCGGCTACTCGAGCATGAGCTACCTACGCCGCTTCCCGATCGATAAGCTCAAAATCGATCGTAGCTTCATCAGCGAGCTGACCACGAACGCGGCGGACGCCTCCATCGTTCAGGCCATAATTTCCCTTGCCCACAGCTTGCGACTCAAGGTTGTCGCCGAAGGCGTCGAGACCTTGGAGCAGCTCGATCGGCTGCGTGAATTGGGGTGCGACCAGTACCAAGGGTTCTACAGCAGCGCGGCGGTGCCCGCCGCTGAAATCGAGGGGTCGGTGCGGTCCAGCATCGAGTCCGCTGAGCAACCCGAAGACTTCCGGTTCACCAAGACGCACAGTAAGCTGGCCTCGTTCAAAGTGGGCTGACGCCGCTACGCCGGGATGCGCGCCTCGAGCGCCCTATAATCCTGCTGTGCGGGGCCCGTGTAGAGCTGCCTCGGCCGACCAATTTTCATCAGTGGGTCCGAGACCATTTCGCGCCAATGAGCCACCCAGCCGGCAGTCCGCGCAATCGCGAACATGACCGTGAACATGGAGCGCGGAATGCCCAGTGCACGGTAAATAATGCCGGAATAGAAGTCGACGTTCGGATAGAGCTTGCGCGACACGAAGTAATCGTCCTTGAGTGCGATTTCTTCGAGTCTCAACGCCATCTCGAATAGCGGATCATGCGCGCTTCCGAGATTCGCCAGCACTCGGTGACACATGCCGCGGATGATGCGAGCGCGCGGATCGAAGTTCTTGTAGACGCGATGACCGAACCCCATGAGTCGCACGTTTGCGCTCTTGTCCTTGACCCGTGCGAGAAACTCATCGATCCGATCGGTCGAGCCAATTTGCTCCAGCATATCGAGAACCGCCTCATTGGCACCCCCATGCGCCGGTCCCCACAGCGCCGAGATACCAGCGGAAATGGCGGCATAGGGATTGGCGCTGGTGCTTCCCGCTAGCCGAACGGTGGAGGTGCTGGCGTTCTGTTCATGGTCGGCATGGAGGATGAACAGCAGATCGAGCGCTTGCGCCGCCACGGGGTCGACCGAATAGGCCTGCGGAGGAGACGCGAACATCAAATGGAGAAAATTCTCGCAATAGTCGAGATCATAACGGGGTTGAATGGGCGCCTCGCCGACGGCATGGCGGTAGGCCGCAGCCGCGATCGTCGGCAGCTTCGCGATGATGCGGCGAGTAAAAAGGTCCCGATGCGTCGGGTCGGTAATATCCGTTGCATCATGATAGAAAGCAGCCAAGGCGCTGACCGCGGCCGATACCATCGCCATGGGATGGGCATTGCGATGGAAGCCGCGCAATACCTGCATGATTTGATCGTCCAACGCCGAGTGACGCATGACGGAATGAGCGAACGCGTCGAGTTCCCCGCTCGTCGGTAGCCTGCCATGAATCAGCAAATCGGCGACTTCGAGAAAACTCGATTGTTCCGCCAGCTGCTCCACCGGATATCCCCGATAAAGCAGCAAGCCTAAGTCGCCGTCGATATAGGTGATCTTGCTTTCGGTACTCGCCGTCGCAACAAAGCCCGGATCGAAGGTGAAGACACCCAGATCCTTGGTCAGGTGAGCGATGTTCAACACATCGGGCCCGATGGTTCCCGACACCGCATCCAGTACGGCCGTCTTACCCGTGGTGAGATCCTTGAGCTCGTATTTCCTGAACATATGCCGGCCCACTGGTAGATCGTGCAGCAGTATAGGCAGCGATCGTAGGGAAACTTCACGGTAGAAATTTTACGAGGTGAACTTCACAGCCGCGATGACAGGCTCGCCCCGGTCGTCACATAGGCTATAATTGCAAATACGAATCATTCGCGTTAGCATTTGCATCTCTACTCGACTACGGTACTGGCTTCCGAGTGACTACATTTCGCTTCTCGCTTCTTTCGCTCGCTCTCTTTGGCGCCACCCCCACCGCTTTCTCAGCAGAGTCGCTCAATGACGCCACCTCCGGTGATACCACGCTGGAACAAGTCGTGGTCACGGGCACCGTGGATCCCGTGGCAGCGTCGGCGACGGGGCTTGCGCTGACGCTAAAGGAAACCCCTCAGTCGGTGACGGTCGTCGAGCAGGATCTTATCGAGGCTCTATCGCTTACGAATGTGAACGACCTGTTGGACCGGGTCCCCGGTATCAACGTCGAGCGCAACGAGACCGACCGGACGATGTATGACGCCCGCGGGTTCGACATCACGAATTTTCAGTTGCGTGGCTGGTCGCTGGCGCACACTTGGACCAGCCTCATTTGTACGCTGTTCCTCCTGGCGATTTGCGTAACCGGTCTACCCCTCATTTTCTCCAGTGAAATCGATCGCTTGGGCGATGAAGCGCCTTCCCCCAGGAGACGGTTCACTCGATATATTGGCCGGACGATCAGCCTGCCGCCATCGTGACGCTGGCCGCCGCCTGACATCCGCCATTCGTGCCGTCGAATCCCGAATGCCCGGCTGAAAAATCGAGACCGTGGACTTCCCGACCAATCATTTTGGCAATCCTACTCATTGGCGGACTGCCGCTCAAGATTCTGTGGGCGGTCTTTGACCTGCTGACCATTATTGTCTTGGCGAGCGGGCTAAAGCTTTGGATGGGCGGACGTCGCCTCGCCTCCCGGCGCCGGGCCAAACTCGATCAAAAAACGTTGACACCGACCCGATGACCCCGCGTGGCACTCTGCGCGATATCTGGCGTCGGCCCTTGCAACTGGCGGCGCTAACCGCCGTCGGGCTTCTGGCTGCCCTGTTCGGAAGGGGGGCCTGGCGAGTGCTGGCCTGGACCTGCCTGGCCGCGCCGTTATCGACAGCGCCGCGTTATCTTTGCTCGCGGCCGCCGTCAACGCTCTCGAACACCGATACCATCAATAGTGCTGCGAGTCGCACGGAGAGCAGTTAGGTACAATAACGCTTGGCTCTCGGTCATTAACCTACCAACAGTCGCTTTCCACCGGGCCCTGTTGGTCTAAGCCTGCAACATCACTCCCTCATCCCCGCAGTGTGTGTACTCAACAGGGCCTTTTTTACCGCGGCGTCCGTAGGCAGCCTCTGACTCGTTCCGCCCTACTTTATCCTCTGGCAATCGGCCGATAGCCCATGCAAAGTAGACTCATGGCAACCTCCGGGAAACCCCAGCAGTCCGCATTCAATCCGCCCGAGGAGTCGGAGTGGCATCGTATGATTTCGGTTGCCGCCTACTATCTGGCGGAACAGCGTGGCTTCGCCGCCGGACAGAACCTCGATGACTGGCTACGAGCTGAAGAGCAAATTAAAGAATCTATAAAGCTGGTTGTCCCGGACCCACCTTGGGCATCCCGCTAGGCGCGACTCCCCAGCATGGGATTCAATCGCGCTAAGCGACTCGGAGCTCCGGTATGACCGCGGGCTTCAGCTGGCGACTGGGTTGCCCGTCGATGGCCACCGGCACATCGCCCGAGATTGTCACTCGCCTAACCACACGACGCTGATCACCGTAATCATCGATGGCGTAGTGTTGGGTGGCGCGGTTGTCCCAAATGGCCACGTCACCCTCGTTCCATCTCCAGCGCACGGTATTCTCGAGGCGAGTGATATGAGCTTGCAGCGTTTCGAACAGGTGGCGGGAGTCGCCCGAATTCAGACCCACGAACTGCTTGAAGAAGGCGCCCAGTACGAGGGTGCGCTCGCCGGTGACGGGATGCACCCGGACCACCGGATGCTCAGCTTCGTAAACCGTTGAAATAAATGCGGCCTGATAGGCGTCGGCCCCATCATCCTTTTGCGTGTGATTAACCGCGTAATCATAGTCGTTGCTATGAACAGCTCGCAGCGTGTCAGCGAGCGCTTGCAGCGGCTTCGGCAGACGCGCATAGGCCTCCGCCGTATTTGCCCACACCGTGTCGCCGCCGGCCGGCGGAATCTTCACCGCGCGCAAAATCGATGCCGAGGGATAAGACGCCATGAACGTGACGTCGGTGTGCCAGACGTTGGACTTGCCGCCGTGCTGCGAATCCAGCTCCAGTAGAAAGTCACCGACTTGAGCCGGCGCCGTCGGATGTCGGACGGGTGTGCCCCACCGCCGGCCAAACGCTTGCTGTTCGCGATCGTCCATGTGATGCTGCTTTCGAAAGAACAGCACTTTGTGGCGGCCCAGCGCGCGGTGCAGCGCGCTCACGGTACTATCATCAAGATCGCCGGTGAGTTGGATGTTCCGGACTTCACCTCCAATACGGCCCGCGACGAGAGAAATGTCGAGTTCACTGGAAAAGTCGGGCATATTGGACCTCGAGGCGAAGCAGAGAACACTCTCGAGGAATTTAGCATAGGAGCGCGGCGTGATCCAATTGGATGAGAACGCTCCGCAGCGTTCGGCAAGCATTATGTTCTTCGTCGGTGTCGGCTTCGCCACCGCGGCCGCTCATTTAGGCAACAACTTCACCACCTATCTCATCGGTGGCTTGATCGACCGGTTCCAGTTCTCCCCGCTCCAGATGGGCGCTTGGAGCATGGTTGAGATGCTGGCATACGCGGCAGCGATGTTTTTGATTGCGCCGAAGGTGTCGAGAGTCAGCCCACGGCGACTCGCTCTGATTGCCGGCGGCTTGGTCGCGATCGCTCAAATACTCTCTGCGGGGCTCAGCAGTTACGCCCTCCTCCTGTTCACGCGCATCGGCACCGGCATTGGCTTCGGCTTGGCCAACACCGCCCTCAACCTGGCGGCCGGACGAACGTCCCACCCTGCAAGAGCCATATCCGCGGGCATCGCCCTGCAAACCCTGCTGTATGCGCTCATCAATATTGTGCTGCCCATGGTTGGAGCGCGGTACGGTGTGGCAGGCATGTTTTGCGCATTGGCCGCGCTGTCGGCCGTATTCACCCTGTTGGTGGGGGCTCTCCCCTCAACACCCACCGTGGGACGCCACGCCCCGAACGTTCCGCCCGTTCCGCTGGGCGCAGACGGGTGGCGGGTACTCGCCGCCATGGCACTCTTTACGTTCGGCAGCCTCGCCATTTGGCCCTTCATCGAGCGTGCGGCACATGCCATCGGCTTGTCGGCTGTGTCGTATGGACGCATCCAAAGTATTGCGACCATCGCGAGCATGCTGGGCAATGTCGCGCTGGCCGCCGTGAACGCTCGGATTCGAGGGACGGCGCTGCTCATTCTGGCGCTCGTGGTCTGCGGATGCGCGTGCGGTGCACTGACCAGCGTCACCACCGAGATCGGTTTTGCGTGCGCACTGGTGGTTTACAACGCGAGCTGGTTTGTCACATACCCCCTCCTCCTGGCAATCGCCTACAAGGTAGACTCGACGGGACGACTGGCAGTGCTCTGTTCGGCTGCGTGGTTGCTCATGATGTCGCTCGGATCACTCGCAACGGGTCTGACGGCACAAATTTTTGGCGGCTACACCATCGTGGGTCCCTTAGGGATGCTAATTTGCTTCGCGTCCATATCCGTGATTTGGCCCCTAGCCCGTCGGCTGGACTCCGCCGCCAAAAGCGGCGTCCTGGCGGCCAGCGAAATCGCTTAAGCCGACCGCCGTGGGCCCTTAAAATACCAGTCAAATTTGAAAGCAAGCAGCGGAGTTTTATCCCCGGGGA
>Ga0302315_10002627_pt1 | contig 16797 bp, 10 predicted proteins | sample III_Palsa_N3_1_FD_200532 | JGI IMG/M metagenome (GOLD analysis project Ga0302315, IMG submission 200532) | Peat permafrost microbial communities from Stordalen Mire near Abisko, Sweden - III_Palsa_N3_1 | ecosystem: Environmental > Terrestrial > Soil > Palsa > Peat permafrost | place: Sweden... | reverse complement strand
CGCCAGGGCATCGCCCATTACCAGCGTAGCTGTTGTTGATGATGTGGGCGCTAATGCCAATGGGCAAGCTTCGCGGGTTATGCTGATATTAAGGTGATAGTCGCTATTTTTAGCTATGGTTGAGTTAGGATTACCGGTGATGCTAATGATCTGATTTTTATTCCATTTTAAAAATGGGATAATTTTCAAAACCTCTTCTGTTTCGCCAGAGTATGAAATAAGCGTTATAATATCATTCACCCCTACCATTCCCAAATCACCATGAAAAGCTTCGCCGGGATGAAGGAAAAAACTTGGAGTACCTGTGCTTGATAGCGTAGCAGCGATTTTTCTGCCGATATGCCCGGATTTACCAATACCAATAACAACCAGCTTACCTTCGGTATTTAAAATAGCTTCAACGGCTTGAGTAAACTTTTCATCAAGTAAACCCGCCACATGCTGTAATGATTCTATTTCAATATCAAAAACCCGTTTGGCAATATCCCTCATAGCCATATTATTATCCTAATAATGGTTTTATTACTTCTTCAAGGTTATGCAATTTCACCATGTTCGGTCCATCGCTAAGCGCGTTATCAGGATCAGGGTGGGTTTCCATAAAATAACCATCAGCACCAAAAGCTTTGGCAGCTAGGGCCATCATGGGTACAAATGTACGATCGCCACCGGTTTTACCACCAGCAGCGCCAGGGCGTTGTACAGAGTGTGTGCAATCCATACAAACCGGGTGGCCGAATGATTTCAGATCATGAATGTTTCTAAAATCAACTACCAAATTGTTATAACCGTACATATTACCACGCTCGGTTAATATAACCTGGTTATTGCCTGCTTCAATTACTTTTTGTGCCGGATAAAACATATCCGCGCCCGATAAAAACTGTGCTTTTTTAATATTAACTATTTTACCTGCTTTTGCTGCCGCGACTAAAAGATCAGTTTGACGACATAAAAAGGCAGGTATCTGCAAAATATCAACCACCTCGCCTACTAAGGCTGCCTGGTAACTTTCATGTATATCAGTAATCAATGGCAGGCCAAAACGTTCTTTTACTTTTAACAGCATCTCCATACCTTTTTCAAGTCCCGGTCCGCGATATGAATGGATAGATGTACGGTTAGCTTTATCAAATGATGATTTAAATACAACAGGAATGTTGTATTTCTGGCCAATTTCGGCAACTTTTTCAGCAACGGTATATAGTAATTCCTGGTTTTCCATTACACATGGGCCAAGTATAAAGAACGGCTTCTGCCGCATTTTTTCAAAAAGCATAGTAGTTTGTATTATTAAGCAAAGATGTAAAATTTTATGAACAGACACTAATTGCGTGATTTGGTTTAATACTGATTAGTATAATTCGACACGTTACGTAACTTTGCAACATGAATTATTTTGATTTTTATGGCTTGCCTGAAACATTCAATTTGAATGATGCAGATGTAAAAAAGAAATTTTACCAGTTAAGCAAGCAATACCACCCTGACTTTTATGCGAATGAAGACGAAGCTAAGCAGCAGGAAATATTAGAACTATCTACGCTAAATAATAAGGCTTACCAAACCCTTGCCAACCCGGCAAAGCGCCTGGAATACATTTTAAGGCTCCATAATTTGGTTTCGGAGGGTGCAAAACCACAATTACCTGCAGATTTTTTAATGGAAATGATGGACATTAATGAACGGATAATGGAAGTTGATAGTGCAACGGAGTTAGGATCAATAACTGCGGAAGTACTTGCCATTGAGGGCGATATAAATGAGGAATTATCAGCATTAACCACTGATTACGTGACTTTGGATGATACAGCGAAAGAGAGTAGATTAAATAATATTGCAAATATTTACTTTAGGCAAAAATATTTATTGCGAATTAAAGAGAGTTTAGATACATTTGCAACCCGCTTCTGAGAAATTAATCCACTCTTAGCATGCAAGCCCAGCTGGCGGAATTGGTAGACGCGCTGGTCTCAAACACCTGTGGGAAACCGTGCCGGTTCGACTCCGGCGCTGGGTACGCTTAATTGCGTTAACGCCCTGTAAGTTAAGCACTTACAGGGCGTTTTAATTTACAATATACGTCTTAATATACTTACTGCCCAATAATACCAAGTAATTATCATTGCTATTTTGTCCTTTTAGTTTTAAAATAGTCTGTCTCCATATATGCCTCAACATCTTTGCGCTTGAAGCGCAGACACCCGCCAACAGATGAGAAGCCTATATCCTACTTATTAGCCATTAACCAAGTTTTAAATTAGGACACACAACGGCGAGAAATCCAAAACGGGCCAGTCAAAATGACCGGCTCGTTTTGGTATAAATAAAGATTTTACCAGTTTAAAGCACCGGTTTTGTTGGCCGTGTTGTCGTAAACGGTATTTGGCCCTTAAACATTTTAGCGCCATCGCCTGTTAATCTCATATAATAATCTGATGAGCAAGCGGTACCATCTTCATCAAGCGACATAAAACCTGAACCTGCAGGTACAAATTGCTGGCTTTCGGCTGTTGGGGCTATCTGGTTGCTTTCATTATATTCGTCGAACATGGAAATGTAAAGGCCCTGGGCTCCGGCTTTTGTCATATTGCAAAACTGTTCCCACATAAAATCGCCGTGCACCCTTTGGCGGGCGCTCAGGTCGCCTGGTAATATGCATGGCTGATAGTCGATGCCATTGCCGCGGCAATATACTTCATCGGGTTGGTTTGTATTTGAATAAAAGCCATCAGAATCATTGGCATTGGCAATTCTTCCAACCATCCATGGCGAGAGCATATCAAAAGCTTTATAAGCACTGATAAAATTAGGGTAGGAGTCACTATTCTGATCTCGCCAGTGTGTTGGTACACCACCAATAACATAGCAGCCCTTGCTTTGAAACCATTTGATCACAGCGATACAGGTTGCTGCAGTAAAATTGTGGTTGCCATCGTTAAAACCAAAGCCCCATATACACACTACCGGTTTGCCATTTTGTTTGGCATACTGCGGGGATGAAGTAAGCGCCGACATTTTGTTTGTCCAGTCAGTTTCCATTTCGGTAGCCATATTTGTCCAGCCGCTCACATCATACATTATATAAAATTTTACGCCGTTTGCCTCGGCGGCGGTCTTTACTTTAGCAGCCATAGCATCGCGTATAGGCCCTTCAATCCCGCTTGGGTTAAACCGTTGTAAGGCAGCACCATCAATACCATAGTTTTTCATCCATTGAAACTGAATATTAACAGTTTGATCGCTAAAAGATGAAAATACGTTTGCCGGCGAGCCATTATTCAAATTGGGATATTGGGTTGGATAGGTGCTGGTATAAGCGCGCACGTCAGGCCACGACGTAATACCTGTGTTGGTGGGCGATGGTTCCTGTGCCCAGTTCTGCGTCCAATGCCAGTATTCGTTAATCGGCGATCCATCGCCTATTGCTGCAAACCATCCCTGGTAGCCCACAATAACTTTACCTACCACATCGCCTACAGGCGACTGCGTGCGAGTAACTGTGGTATCCGTATTGGCAGGTGGTGTAGGGCTGCTTTTCTTTGAACAGCTAGCTATTACCCCGGGTAACAGCGCTATAAATAACAACGCATTCATCTTTCTTATTCTCATATTCGTTAGTATTGCTATGGTTAATAAGTTTAGTTATATTGATCTTATATTTTTTCTCCGCTTATCTCTGCGGAACAATTTCCCTTATTGCAGAAAAGCGTTTCAACCTGGTTTTACCAGGTAGTGCTTTTAATAAATGAGATATTATTAAAGGGCATTTATTATAAAATGTGAAACTTAAACGGCGGAGAGCAAATTCTCTCCGCCATTTAAGTTGTTAAAGTTGATAGGGTTAAGGAAAAAAATTATTTAAAAACAACTTCGAAATCATCAACACCGTAATTTTGAGCTGTTGTTACGTTGCCTGTGGTATCGAAAAATATTTTTATAAAATTCATAGCCGCCAGATTCGGGCCGCCATCTCCTGTAATTTCTGCCGCTGGATCGCTAAAACTGAGCTGCACGTGGTTCCAGCCATTTTTTAATGTCGGGATAATTGTAGTCAAATCCCAGCCGATGCGATTTTGATCCGGACCGCCGGAACTGCTAAATTGTATCTGACCATCTTTCAGCTGGGAAACATCCTGAACATAAAACCAGAATTGAAACTGCCCTGTTGCAATGGTTTGGGTTGTATTAACAGGGGTAGCCAGCACATCAATAAACTGCTCAAAGCTTTGGCCGACAGCTAATGTTGCCTGAATATAGCCTTTCCCTTCTTTTTGACCGGTTGTTACCAAGGTTGGTGCCCCCACTACTTGCCAAGCATTAATTGCATCGCAGTTATCGATCTCCACAGGCGGTGGTGGCGGCACTACTGCAACCCTTATATCGTCGATACCATAGTTTTGAGCTGTTGTTACATTACCTGTGGTATTGAAAAATAGCTTAAAAAAATTCATCTTCGTCAGGTCCGGGCCCCCATCTCCTGTAATTTGTGCCCCTGGATCGCTAAATTTCAACTGTAAAAAGTTCCACCCAGTTTGTAATGTCGGGATAATTGTAGCTAAATCCCAGCCAATGCGGTTATTGTCAGGTGTGCCGGAACTGCTAAACTGTACCTGTCCACTTTTCAGCTGGGTAACATCCTGAACATAAAACCAGAATTTTAATTCGCCTGTACTTAAGGTTACCTTTGTATTAACAGGAGTGGCCAGCGGATCAATAAACTGCTCAAAGTTTTGCCCTGTAGCTAACGTTGCCTGGATAAAGCCCTTCCCTTCTTTTTGGCCGGTTGTTATTTCAGCCGGTGATCCAACTACCTGCCATGCACCAAGCGCATCGCAATTATCAAATACAGCCGAGGTATCAATTACCACAGGCGTTGTATCCGCAGGCGGTGGTTTCAGGCTCGAGGTATCTCTGGATTTATATTGCACTTTTTGACAGCTAATAACTGTAAGTGCTATTACGAAGATGGTACATGCCATCATTATTTTAATGAATTTCATTTCCTTTTACTTAAGATTAATTACTAGGAACATCTACCCTTATTATGTTAGAAAAATTGGAGCTGAGGTAACTATCGTTTAAACGCACCCCAACGCGTACATAAAATGTACGGCCCGGTATAAGGTTAGGCACTGTTAAGGTCCTCGATTTATCGGCTGGGACCATATCAATAAAGTCTTTATTGATGGTTACGCCGTTTACGTCAGAGAAAGCCAGTATTGAAGCTCCTGTACCTACCAAACTGGTTGTATTAACATAAGGCTGCGTGTCCTTAATGGTGGGTAAACCCGCCACTATCGGCGCATCAATATCATACGTCAGGGTTAGTGTTGTACCGTTTAAAGTCGCGGTAAAATTACTGATCACCAGGTAAGGTGTAACGGTAAAGTTATGCGTTGTACCCTTAGTAAGATTGACGGTTATAGTGTCTAAAACAGGCCAAAAGGCACCTCCAACAGGTAAAACTTTATAGCCCCCGCTAAACAGTTGGGTATCCTCAAAGGTCCCATCAAATTTACTTGGGATAGTTTGAGGGGCAGTCCATCCAATTTGCTGAAGCCAAATTTGGGTACTGCCGCTTGATGTAGGAAAATTACCGCCTGTTGATGATATTAAAGTACCCTGAAATGAAGCATTGGGGCCAGGATAATTATCTATTTTTGTGCACGCAGAACTAGCAAGTATCGCTACGCCCATCAAAATTCTAATCAATTTTTTCATGTCTTATTTTTTTTTAATTTTTAATAACCAGGATTGTTAGGCAACAAGTTCGGGTTGTTTGCAATTTCTCCACCCGGAAGAGGTTCGTAATAATCTTGTTTCGGGAAAGTATATTCACGGTTAAACAATTCAGGTTCGGCAAGGAAAATGTATTTATTTTCATCATATATATAATATGGCATCAAGCCTTGAAAATGCGCTTTGTCTAATACTACATCAGCGGTGCGCCATCTTTTCAAATCCCAGTAATATTGGTTTTCAAAGGCAAGCTCCATGCACCTTTCATTACGTACCTGATCCAGGGTGACAGACGAATAAGGTGTTGCACCGGCCCTGACCCTTATCAGGTTGATATCGGTTAGTGCATCGCTGGTATTGCCTAATTCAACAGCAGCTTCGGCACGGTTCAACAATACTTCCGCGTACCGAAGGTCTATCCAGGGCTGTACGCTTGTGTTCAGATTAACAGCTGACTGAGCCTCATTGAAATTAATATATTTACGTACATAAAAACCTGTGCGCGTTAATTCATCATCGCCTGTCCATGGCCCTGTAAAGCCAATAACCTGCATACCCTGGTACAGTGTTGATGTAGAACCTGCAAGTATGTATGAGCGTGAGTTAGCCGGTTTTGCAACTTCAGCGGCAGCTGTTCCGCTAAAAGATGGATAAATACCTCTTTGCATATCAAAGGTAAGCCCTCTTAAGGTTGCTCCCGGGAAATAAATGGTAGCCTGTAATCTTGGTTCAAGCGTCTGCATTAGTTGTGCACGGTTATCATAACGCGTAGGTGTACCATCGGAGTTGGTTATCGGCAAATTACCCCAACGCTCAACCAAATCTAATGTTGGGTATGAGCGCGAAAGTGCATTAGCTGTAAAGTAGCGCGGCGACATGGTATCATCCCAGCTATGGGCGGTCTTGTTAGCTATAGAATACTGTTTTACAAATATATTCTCAGGGCTGGCGGCGTCCAGGAACACATTAACATAATTCAGTACCTTATCATTTGGGCTTCCATTATAAAGCGAGTACACACCATCGAGTAATTTTGCGGCGTCATAAGCTGCCTGGAAATATCCGGTAGCTGCTGAAGCAGGTATGCCTGCGTAACCTGCTGTAACTGCTTGTCCGTCAACAAAATTTACTGAACCATATTTTGCAACACACGCAGCATATAACATTGCCCGCGATTTTAACGCTGCTGCAACATACTTGTTGGCCCTTCCTGCAACGCTGGTTGCGGGCATCATGTTGTAACCCAAATCAAGCTCGGAGGCAATAAAATCCCAAACGGCTTGTTCCTTATCGCGATGTACCTGCAATGTTGCCAATGGTGCTCCCGGATCTTGAACAGTTGTTATAATTGGTACACCGCCGTAACGTTTAGCCAAACCAAAATAATAGTAAGCCCTTAAAAAGTGGGCCTCGCCCAAAAGTTGATTTACACCTGCCTGGGTTAATGAAGCAACATGATTAGGCAGCTCAGCTATCATTATGTTAACATTCCTGATATCGGCGTATGGCCAGTAGCCAAAGCCTGTGCCAATATCCATACCGGACCAAGGGCCAACCTCTTCGCCTGTACACCCGGCTTCGTTATAAAACTCCGTCCAATCATTAGCTCCGTGTTCAAAGCCTGCAGGACTTTCAGCACCATCATTTGTGCTGGGCGAGTATTTAAAATCCTCGATGGGTAAATCCTGGTATATAGTTGCTAAAAACGATGTAACGCCCGCCTGGCTGTTAAATATAACATCAGACGTGAAGATATTTGGTGGCGCAATATTTAGCTTCTGGCAGGAGGTTACCAAAACTCCTGAAGCAACGGATATCGCAATAATTAATTTATTTATACTTTTCATATGTCAATAATTATTCGTTAATAATTTGCCTTTTAAAGGCATTCATGATATGCTTCGCAGTTTAAAAGGAAACTGTAGCTCCCAGGTTAAAAGTCCTATCCTCAGGGTATGTGTATCCTGCGAAGGTTGTACTAAAATTGCTACCATCTAAACTACTGCTACCACCTGAGTTAGTTCCCTGGTGTTCAGGATCATAGTTCTTTAGCCCGGTGAATGTTAGCAGGTTGTAGCAGCTTACATACACCCTTAATCTTTTAACACCTATATGCTTCAAAGCTAAAGGGGGTATGGAATAACCAAATTCAAGTGTTTTTACACGCAGGTAACTGGCATTCTGTATTGCTTTTGTGCCTTGCGCAATTGGCGAGCCCATTGCAGGGTAATACCCTGGTACCCATTGCGTGTTGGGGTCAAAAACATTTGCAGTAGGGTTTACGGTATGCCAGCTGTCAAGAAAGCGGGTTAACGCGCTTCCTTGAAACATCAGCGGCTGTGCAAATTGCTCGCCGTATTGTACGTAAACACCGGCGGCACCTTGTAAAAGCATGTTCATATCAAACCCTTTATAACTTAAGGCAATGGTGAAGCCATAGTTATATAACGGAATATCAGAAGTTGCAATAGGCGTGTTATCCTTTGAATCTATTACCCCATCATGATTCGTGTCCTGATAATAATAATCACCGGGGATCACACTATTATTACCTCCGCCCATGTTCACACCATAATTCTGTATTTGCTTGTAACTGGTAAACTGCCCGGCATAAGTAGGCCCCCACCATATGCTAGTATATCTGTTGCTTTGGCTTGACTGCCATTGTTGAAATTGGTTGCCAAAAGTACCTTGTAGAACAGTCATGTTTTCATCGCGGGTTGTGCCTATATTACCGCTAATGTTTACGCCCAGTTTGCCAAATGTGTTCCTGTACGATAGGCTAAAGTCTAAACCTTGCACCCTATCGCTGTTGTAGTTGATCTGTGGCGTAACAGCACCCACAGTTTGCGGTAGAACTGTGGAAGGTGTGGCTACCAATCCTGTCCTGTCGTTTCTAAAAACTTCAAGAGTTCCGTTAACTTTTCCATTAAATAAGCCGAAATCAAGTGCTAAATTCTTTATGGTGCTTACCGGCCATGTTAAACCGGGGTTGCCAAGTTTTGGCTCTGAGCCGTTCACCGGAGCGGTGCCAAAAATATAAGAGTTTGCGACGCCATTGTTTATAGCGCCAGAAGTATTTACGGCAGGATAGGTATAGCCGGTTACATAATTGTATGCATTACCAGACTCATCACCAACTTGTCCATAAGAAGCCCTAAGCTTTAGGTTGGAGAGGATTTTGTTAGAAATCAGGTTACTAATAAAGCTTTCTTTAGTTAAAACCCAGCCTATTGATGCGCCTGGGAAGTTGCCCCATTGATCGGAACCTGGCTGATACAAACTGGTACCATCACGGCGAAAGGTGAATTCAGCAAGATACTTTCCTTTAAAATCATAGTCAAGCCGTCCTATATAACTCCTGTGCGAATAATCCTGTACAGCATTGGGATACTGGCCACCAATCATATCTGTATTTGGCACGCCACCAAATAAATAGCTTACAGGTATCACAGTATCCTCGTAAGCATAAAAATTATCTTCGGTGTTATGGCTTTGCTCATAAGTAGCCATGGCAGATATGTTATGATCATGGAAAAAAGTATGCGCATAATTTAATGTTACCTGGCTTAACGTATTAAAATTTGTGTAATACTGACGGGTTATACCAGAAGGTGAATTTACTGCTTGTGGTAAATAAAGATTATTAACAGCGTCGTAAGTATATAAATTATAGGTGTTTTGTATTTGATTATTGTCAGCAACCGAGTAATCAACGTTAAACAAAGCCTTGGCGCTTAGTCCGGATATGCCGGGTATGTCATACGTTAAGTTTAACTGGCTTGTAAAGCTTTTATTCTTGTTCACAATTGAACCTACCTCGTTGTCATTAGTTATGACAGCAGGGTTCATGTTATCAGGCATTACAGCAGGGTATAAAGGATTGTTATTAGCATAAATCTGGTGAATAGGGATCTGATTCCAGGTGTACTTATAAACCTCCCACTCGGGGGTTAAAGGCGAGTTTTTCTGATCCATCCAGCCCGATGTTAATACCTGCGCTTTTAACCCTTTGGCTATACTAATGGTAACGTTTGAGCGGAAATTATACTTGTCGTAGTTTAAATCTCCACTTTTATAAACGCCGTCCTGCTGCTGGTAACCAAAGTTGAAGAAATAACTTATCTTATCATTTCCGCCATCAATATTTAAATTATGGCTGATTTGGCTGGCTGTTTTGTTGAAAACAAGATCTGTCCAATCGGCAGATTTTTCAGTGCCGTTAAGATATGGCAGCATGTCTGCATAAGAATATACCGGAGTTACGTTGCTAACAAAATTATTTTGGAAATCGCGTTTAGCAGCCTCATTAGCCAGCATCATATAATCTACAGCACCTACGCCCTGGGGCATTCCTAAAAATGTTTGCACTGCGCGGTTAACTGAATAATTGATGTTAACTTTTCCATTTGTTGATCCTTTTTTGGTCGTTACCAAAATGACACCGCCAGCAGCCCTTACACCGTATATAGATGCCGCGGCATCTTTCAGCACAGAGATACTTTCAATTTCATTTGGATCCATCCTGCCTAATGTTGACTGGTCGTTTCCCTCAATTATACCATCAATTACAATTAATGGAGGAGTTTGAAAACCTCTGATATTCAAATAATTAGCATAAGACCCAGGTTCGGCAGTTGTTTGAACAATACGTATGCCCGGTATTTTACCGGTTAGCATGTTTACAACGCTTTCGTCTTTCGTTGTCATGATCTCTTTATTCTGAAGCGTTGTAATAGAGCCGGTTACCGTTGCCCTTTTTTGTGTGCCGTAGCCCACAACCACTACCTCATCAAGGCTTTTATTTGTAGCGTCTAAGGCGATTGTACCACCTTTTATGTTTTTAACGGCAATTTCCCTGAGTTGATAACCTACATAGGATACCTGTAAAATAGCATCGGGGCCGGGCACTGTAAGCTGGAACTTTCCGGCTACATTGGTAATAACACCGGTGGTTGTGCCTTTAATTTTTACACTTACCCCCTGAAGTGCTGACCCATCTGTTAAGTCTATCACTTTTCCGCTGATCGGAGCTTGCTGGGCTAACAAACTAAGCGGGAAAAGAAAGAAAAGCATAAGTAAGTATTTTATTTTTTTCATATTGTCTTTCTATTAATTTTTGAGTTTAATTGGTTGGTTTACCATGGTAGGATAATAAATAGCGCATAGCAGCAGCATACTTACGGCGGGTTAAATTCGTAGTTGTACATGATCTTATTATAATTAGTTAAAAAATTGCGTGGTGAATTGTGAAGGTCAACAAGGTTAATTAAGCCTGCAATATTTGCATCCTGTGTTACCGTGAAGGGGAACTGGTTAAGGTAATTCGGATTGCAGATGGCGTAAACAGGCTCAATCGGTGGAATTTAGCCGTCCGCGGTCTTCTTGATCAAGGAAGTCCAAAGTATGGCGTTTGAGGTATTAGCCCCCTTGGCAATGTTCGTTGTAACGGATTGCCTAAAACTGCACTTCTTATCACCATCGATACCGGATGCGACCTCGCCGCCTGCCTGGTAATAACCGATGGATGTAAAGGACTGCACTCTTTCACTACCGCCACTGATGGTAACATTGTGTTGCTTTTGGTCGATTGTTGGAATACCGTCAATCAAAAACAACTGGACGCCTGTCTGGGTAGGTGTGATCCTATCGTCTTGATAACTAGTAAAACCGCGAATATCAATTGAACTGGCAAACTGACCAAGCTGACTGGACGCTTGGGTAATACGCACACTTGCTGCATGACCGGTAAAGGCATTCATTATGTTGTCAACAACCTGAGCCTTTAGAGTCAAAGAGACACAACATGCTAATAAGATAAATAAAAATCTTCTCATGTTTCAAGAAACTTTGGTTAATAAATTGGTTAATTGACTGCGAAGTACTGAAGAGTGGTTAAAAAAAGATTAAATATTTATTAAATGTAACGTTTTCGATATAAAAAAATATAACATACTGATTATCAATATATTTTGCTGAAAATATTTTTTTTATTAATGGTAGAAATTAATAAAAACCAATACTATCTGCTCATTTTAATTGTTTATTTGACCGATTTATAGCCTGCTGCCTAAAATGTTTTTAGCCATTTTGCCACATATATCTTTCTTTTGTAATAGAACGCCGGTGAGTAACCATGATAAGGTTGAAATTTCTATACATATACGCTGTGATAATTGTGAGCGCCACCTTTGGCATAAATAACATAGATTGACCTTCATCATGATATAATACAGCAAGTAGTTCTTCAGACGAAACTGTAATGCCCGCAAAAACTATTTAAAAACTGGCATTTCATACGGGTCGCAGTCGCAAATGCAGGCGACGCTAATCAGAAAGTTAAAAACACATTTAAACTGCTTAGGGTGGGGAAATTTACTTTTGGATCAATAACGGTAATTTTCGTTCAGACGACATGTCTTATTCCGTAATTGTGTGAAAATCCTTTTTAAATTCTTCGCCGTATAGGTTTTTATATTCCTTAATAAAATTCTCAAACGTATTTTTCGCAAGCGAATGTTTTCCAAGGGATGACAGCGCCTTGCACTTAATAATCATCGCCTCTTCGTTAACCGGGTCAAAATAAAATATCAGGTTAACAATCTCTATGACCAGTTCCGGGCTATGTGAATGATTACGGGAATATATAAAGTGAATAAAATTATCAATTATATCATTTGAAACGTCAGATTTAAATTTGTCGAGCCATTCATATTCGATATTTGACAGGAAACTTCCACGTTGGGCAATTGCTGTTAACTGTCTGATCTTTTCAAGATCAAGTTCCTGTTCATTCCTGATGATATCCAGATAGATATGATAATCGACATAGATATGATCATAATCTATATCCATCTTCCAGTAACCGGTATCCTTAGAAAGCGGGCATTTACCCAATCTGTCAAGCAAGATCTTCAACCTGGTGATATTTACAGATCGGTTATTCCTTGCATCTTTTATTGACTTGTCAGACCACAAAATTTCATTTAACTTCTCAGAGCTTAGTCCCTTTTCCCACTTTATTGAATTTAATAATATCAATAAGAATAACTCTTTTATTAAGGGCGTAAATTGCTTGGTGATGTCGATTCCTTCTGCATCAAATACTTGTAAGTCACCAAATAAATAAATAGCATTCTTTCGCCGTTCCTTCACAATTTTAGGTTTGACCTCTTCATTTGAATTTCCATTGCCCTTGATTTCAAATACGCCGGGCGCAAATTTGGGGATCGTCGACAGGTCATTGCCAAATTTTGCGATCTTGCGATTTCGTCTTCTCCTATGAAGAAAAAAATAAAGGCCGGCGGCACTACCTGCTGCTGCCATAAAATAGCCAAAGATCAACCATTTATTATCGGCTTGCGTATGATTCGCCTCATTACTTATATAGTCATATGGTGGTGCCGTCAACGAAAAAATATTTATCTGTGTTTGCTGATTTTTATCCATCAACATCGTTACCGCCACGAACTGCTGAACAGCCGGACAATAAAATAAATCAGCAAACGAATTAACATCTTCAAATGAATAAGGAATCTTGTTTCCGATGACCGAAAAGTTAGGTTTCGAAAGAGATCCAGTTATCATCTGCAGGTTAGAATTATACTTATGCTGAGGAAAGATCAGGCCATAATATATTTTAGACTTTTCATCAATGACAAGTGAATTTGCAAAAGCAAAATTCTCACTGTTTACATTCAGATCAAACTGCTTTTTGAATGTTTTGTCTTTAACTGTAAACCGAAGCAGATCATACACATTTTTGGGATTAAGTATTTGCTTGCCGCTTGCACTACCGTAGCCACCAATAATGTAGCTGGTATCACCATCCTTTGTGCTTCCAAGTGCTGCAAGATATCTGGGCATAACGGCATCGCCCTTTATAGCAACCCTGTTCCACTGACCAGTATTCAAATGATATTGCTGAACTTCATTTTCATACATCAACTGGCCGTAACCGCCAAACAAATAGATAGAAGTGTCGCTCCTCGAAATAAATTTATTAAAATGTAAATAATCGGTGATGAGGTGGGGCGTAAATTTTTTATCCCAGGATTTGGTATTAAAATTGTATTTGGCCAGCAACTTGGTATCAGGGAATACATTATATAATGAATGGTCAAAAGAATCGAAGACCGATTGATTGCCAATATTTAAATCAAGTTTCGCTATTGGATAGGCGGTACTATGCCAGTTGGAACTTTTTATGTTATAACTTGATAAAGAATCGCTCCCGATAACATATAATATCCCCTTACTGGAATCAAATGCCACACTTGCTGGGCCCTTGACCTTGACCGACTGTCTTAATTGCCAGTCATGATGCGAGGCCCCTATCCACATCGGATTAGTTACCAAACCATTATTTTGCTGAAGAAGCTCGTGGGCTACCTGGCCCTCATCCTCATTTAAAGGCCAGGAATATTTTTGCACGCCGTTTTCGCTTATTTTAATATTACGCAAACGCATTGGAGGAACATCTGTAGTCTGAAATTGCTTGTAACTATTTGTTCCAAAAAGGATTTTATAACAACCGTCTTTCCTAATGTGTACCCCGTTTTGGATAAACAGTCTGTTATTGCAATACAATAATATTCTGTTATTATTTTCATCAAACTGTATGCGAAGCTTATTCCAATTTCCAAAAAGCTTGTCCCGGGGTATAGCAAATGCAATATTAGTTAAGTTCCCCCCTATGATGAGACCGAAAGGATTTTTCTCATTTTGTTCATTATAAAGGATATCGATATTTTGTCCCCCACTTTCAATAACACGTAAAACATAACCAAAATAGATTGGCTGTCTTGGAATAAAGGAAAGCTCAAATGAAAGATCAAAATTGCCATTCAAGCAAAGTGTGTTTTGTGGACTAAGATCGAGTGCAGTCCTCTTATCCTGAACAACCTCAAAACTCGAAAAACCAAGCCCATAAGACTGCCCATAACAATTAGACGAGAGTGTAATAACGGAAATAATAAAGAGGCAAACAGCTTTAAAAGGATAACAATCTAAATACATCTTATACATCATTTGGCTGATTCAAACTCACAATTTAAAATATACAGATTTATGTCAGACTGACTTTCTAAAGGTTAATTGTGATTGGTTTATAATTCACATCATCTCAAATTTATAATGATAATTTATACTTTTCCCATTAATCTGATTATTTTTAAATATTACTTTCAACATCGCAGACATCCGCCACTTCAATTTCGCTGTCTAACTACGCTTAAACTTCCCCTCCTCTTCGTCTGAAATAAAGCCATAATCTTTTTAAACGTGCTGGTAGTAAGGGCTTGCTGAGAACGCTCTGAAACAAACCGTTATCGAAAGTCGTGGACACTCACAGCAAAGAGTTATTCTGTGCATAACGCTGTACGGTTACTAAAATAACAATAGAAAATAAGACAAAAATTTACTCATAAAAACGGGTAACATTTAAATTATTGGTAAAAAACAAGTAACAATTAGTTAATTATTTTTTATTGCCGACTGTTATTGCCTCGTTCACATTACTTTTAATTGTGCCATGATGCTATTACTAACGAGCACACCCAATAAAAGTACAATTAAGAATTTCAAAGTTCTGCTTATATTCAGTATTCTGATCATTAGATTAATTGGTTTGCCGGCAAGATAATCGTCACCCATTAATTAAAGCTTAACAAAGTATTAATGGGTATCAAAGTGTTCTCCTTAGATTTTTTTGTAGAAATAGCGGATCAGGATTATGAGCAATATCTATATTTTGAAATCGCCTGTAACGTTTGTAAACGGTATAATAATTTTATTATTAATCGGCATTATTGAACGATTCATGGACTAGTCCAAATACTACAATATAATACATTGAAAATAGATGACTTTTAGAGTTGGTTCGATTCCCGCTCTGAATTGTTTATAATATTATAGTAATGATTTTCTGATTAAAAATATAATTACGTAGTGGCAGATAACTTCATTTAGCACTCCGGCGGCGTAATGGATTAAAACTTTTTTCGCACAAATTTCCTTTTTTCAACAACGCTCTATCCCTACTCGCCGTTTCGTATGTTTGCATACCTACTATTTAAACGTGTCAACATACCCGCAAACCGAATTTATCCAGCTAATATCCACTTATGTTCAGCTCCAGGAAGGCCGCAAAATACTGAAAGGCAATTGTCCTTTTCACAACGATACCGCCGGCTCGTTCATGGTTTACCCCTCCAAAGAAATATTTAAATGTTTTGGCTGTGGCCTGGAAGGCGGCGCTGACGAATTTTCAAAGGCGATAGCAACAAACATTCGTTAAATTCGCATTACACAAAAATGTTTTTGCGGCTCTTGCCATTGGTGTATACATAAATCAAAAATAGCCAAAGCGTTATAGAACGGCTTGATCGCAGGGTTAAACTGGCGCGTCAATGGCAGGTACCAAACAGATAAAATATCGCGAAGAAAACATCGCATCCGAAAATGTCAGGCTTAGTGCGGAAGACTTGAAAAGAATCGAAGCGATTATGCCAACGGGCAGCGTATCCGAAAAAGTTCCTGAACGCCTTCAATCGGTAACTATCATTTTGGAGTTGTTTGGTGCAACAAGGCCCTCAAAATATCTACATCGGACTTTAAATACTAAAATAAAAAATCCTCGGTTTGGGGATTTTTTATTTTAGTAAAAACATAGCCAATAATTTATAGTAGCCGATTTGTCCACCTTTTGATTGGAGATTACCGGGAATAACGTGCCAGAGTTAACCGCTTTAGGATGGTCGTGATATGTCAGTTCTTCCGCTTGCTACAATAACGGGATACGCACATCAGTATCGTTTTTTTGTCTGCCGATGGTATCAATCGCTCTTTTTGACCTTACTAACGCATTGGCACTATAACCTTTTGCAATTAATAGCGGGATTAATTTTGCCCTACAAACCCTGAACCACCTGTTATAAATATTTTCATCGTTTCTCTTTTAAATGATATTATTAATATGATAACTGGTGAAAACTGAACCAGTAAAAAGCAAAATACAATGACAAGTGCTATCCTCATACCTATTGAGCCACCGGA
>Ga0302315_10002617_pt1 | contig 16842 bp, 19 predicted proteins | sample III_Palsa_N3_1_FD_200532 | JGI IMG/M metagenome (GOLD analysis project Ga0302315, IMG submission 200532) | Peat permafrost microbial communities from Stordalen Mire near Abisko, Sweden - III_Palsa_N3_1 | ecosystem: Environmental > Terrestrial > Soil > Palsa > Peat permafrost | place: Sweden... | reverse complement strand
TGACTATAATCAATATTTGAAGGAAACCTTTGTAGTTTGCCTTCTTATTTCGTGAGGCATGTATATGAAGCAACAGAAGGATCCCGAGGTCGTGCGCGCGTTATCCGTGGCAGGGGATCTTCGCGTTCTGATTAGTCAACTGCGTCAACGCTTGCGTGAAGAGGCGACCCTGGGTGATTTCACCTGGGCCCAGACACAAGTCCTTATCCTGCTGGAGCGCGAGGGGCCGGCGACGGTGACAACTCTGGCGCGTGCCCAGGGTGTGCGCTCGCAATCGATGGGTGAAACTCTTGCAGTTCTAAGGGCTGCCGGCCTCGTGAGCGGCGCGCCGGATCCGAACGATGGCCGGCAAACTGTTTTGTCTCTCACCGACGCCTGTCGTGAAAAAGTCAAGGCCAGCCGGGCGGCGAAGGAGGATTGGTTATTCCGGGCGATTCGAACAAAATTTGCGCCAGTGGAGCAAGAACAACTCGCCATGGGCGTTGCATTGCTCAAGCGCCTTATCGACTAATAATTGCTAACCAGGAGAACCTCATGGCAGTAACTACGCTGGATCAAAACACCGCACTGATCGTCATCGATCTGCAAAACGGCATTGTCTCTTATCCGACAGTACACCCAATCGCCGACGTGGTGAAGCATGCGCGCGAGCTGGCCGACGCATTTCGCAGCCGGGGTTTGCCGGTGGTGCTGGTCAATGTCGCCGGAGGGGCGCCGGGAAGGGCGGAGCAAATGCGCAACATAGGACAGCTTCCTGCCGGCTGGACCGATATCGTTCCCGAGCTGAACCAACAGCCGGGAGACCACACGGTGACGAAGCGGACCTGGGGTGCGTTTACCAACACGGATCTCGATCAATATCTGAAGAACCTCGGTGTCACGCAGGTCGTGATGGCTGGCGTCTCTACCAGCATTGGCGTCGAATCGACTGCGCGCCACGCCTACGAATGCGGATTCAACATTACTCTCGCTCTCGACGCCATGACGGACATGAATATCGACGCTCACATCAACAGCGTCACGCGGATATTTCCAAGGCTGGGTGAAACCGGCACGACCCAGGAGATCATCGATCTTCTCGACAAAAGGAGCGCTTGACGATGGAAGTAATTCACTATCTATCCTACTTTTTTGGCGGCGCTTTTTTCACCAACGCTATCCCGCATTTCGTGAGCGGCGTGATGGGCCGGCCTTTTCAAAGCCCGTTCGCCACACCGCACGGTGAAGGATTATCTTCTTCGACGGTCAACGTGCTGTGGGGATTTTTCAACCTCGTGGTTGCTTACGTTCTAATCTGCCGCGTTGGCAGCTTCGATTTGCGCTCTACCGATCAAGTCCTTGCAGCGGGATTAGGTGTGCTTCTCATGAGCGTGGCGATGGCGCGCATGTTCGGACGATTTCACGGTGGTAATTCCCCAGGAGACGCGTGAACGACATGGCGAAAGGCACCTTTCGATCACTGAACGGTTTCAATTATCGCGTATGGGCTGGCGGCGCGATCGTATCCAATATCGGCACATGGATGCAGCGCACCGCCCAGGATTGGCTGGTGCTCACTCAACTGACCCACAACAATGCGACCGCCGTCGGTGTGGTCATGTCGCTCCAGTTTGGTCCCCAGTTGCTCTTGCTGCCCCTGACTGGCTTTGTCGCGGATCATCTTGATCGACGAAAACTCCTGCTCGCCACGCAGGCAGCGATGGGTGCACTTGCCCTCGGGCTGGGCATACTCACCATCGCCGGGATAGTTCAGCTGTGGCAGGTGTACGTGTTTGCGTTTCTGCTAGGCTGCGTCTCTGCGTTCGACGCACCGGCGCGGCAGACATTTGTCGCGGAATTGGTGGGGGAGGAAGATCTGTCGAACGCCGTGGCGTTGAATTCCACCTCTTTCAATGCCGGGCGCTTGATTGGCCCAGCCATTGCCGGTGTCCTCATCGCCGCAGTGGGTTCAGGATGGGTATTTCTGATCAATGCGCTGTCGTTTGTCGCGGTGCTTTGTTCGTTGGGTTGCCTTCGTGTCGGCGAACTGCATCTGAAGACCAAGGCTGTTCGAACCCGTGGCAGCCTGGTTGAAGGTTTTCGCTATGTCTGGAAACGCCCCGACTTGAAAGCCGCTTTGCTTATGCTTTTCTTGATCGGCACATTTGGACTCAACTTCCCGATTTTCATTTCCACCATGTCGGTCACGGCCTTTCATGCCGGCGCTAGTCAATACGGGCTGTTGACGTCGATCATGGCGATCGGTTCGGTTGTCGGCGCGCTGCTGGCGGCCAAGCGAGCCAAACCCCAGATCACGCTGCTGCTCGCCAGCGCGACTGTCTTCGGAGTTGGCTGCACGCTTGCAGCGGCCGCGCCCAGCTATGCGCTTTTTGGCATCGCTTTGGTCATCATCGGGGTGTCCGTTCAGACCTTCACCACGTCAACCAACAGTTTGGTGCAATTATCAACCGAGCCCGCCATGCGTGGCCGGGTGGTGGCGATTCTTCTCGCCATCGCCTTGGGCGGCACGCCGGCCGGCGCACCTATCGTCGGCTGGGTGGCGGACAGGTTTGGGCCGCGCTGGGCGCTGGGCGTCGGTGCCGCCTCGGGTATTGCGGCAGCAGTCGTCGGGATTTATTACCTGGTGAAGTATCGTCAACTGCGCGTACGCATTGATAATGGACGTCTTCGCATCAGATTCGACAGCCTCGCCCAGATCGCCAATTCAGGTCAACTCGACGGCCGCGCCACCGATTAAATCTCGATATGCCCACGAAGCATGCGCTGCCTTTTTTCTCGTATCATCCGAGTAAATTCAAGTTATCCTCCGACCCGTTGAAGTAATCCAAATCGACTGGTACCTGGATGCCATTGATGCTACCGGTCGATGAGTATTGCCAGAACGCATAATCGGAGGCGCCCTGTGGCAGTATCGGTGCTGCCCTCGTCGTGTACTCGGCAATCCACAGCGGGTATGTGGCGAACAAGGAGTTGGCGCCGACGCTGCCGTTCCAGAAGCCCGACGAGGTGTAGATTAGCGGCGTGCAATTCAATGCATTCTTGACTTGCTCCAACCATTGTAGAATATTATCGGCGACGCTATCCGGGCTCAATCCATTGCTTACCTCAACATCGAGTACCGGCGGCAAATCTCCTTGCTGCATATCGCCGAGTACCTTTAAAAAATTCTGGACCTGTGCCGGTATCGGGTCGCTTGGGTGAAAAAAATGATAGGCGCCACGCTTGATCCCTACTGATTCGAGGGCCGCATAATTGACCGAAAATTCCGGGTCGATGAAAGACGTTCCTTCTGTTGCCTTGACATAGGCAAACTTGATGTTACTGGCATCGCCGGCAACAGCCTCCCAATCGATTACCCCTTGAATGTGCGAAACGTCGATACCTTGCAGAGCCATATTCATTCCTTTCAAATGAAATAAAACAGAGAACCAGGTTGGATACAGCAGGGAAATCATCGTTTCCCTGCCTATTTTAGGCGCATATCCGGAGTCACGCGGATACCGCCACTTGGGCAGCCAGCATGCAGACGGAACTTCCTATCTCGTCCAAGCCGCGCAAATTTCGCAATAAGCTTTTAAACGGGATCGGCAAGAACGCAGATGCCATAGCCGAGCGCGGTCGGCAAAATCGGCAAGATCAAACCATCGAGCCAGGCAGCGAGTCTGTATTGCGTTACCAGCCATTCGGGCAAGAAGCTTTCGGGGTGGCATTCATGAATGCTGAAACCGGATTGCGACAAGTCGTTGCGCAGATCGGAAATCGAATACAGGTGGTAAAAGAACGCGGTCTTGCGACCGCCAATATTTCTGTGAAAATAGATATTTCCCGATTCGCGTAGTGGGCGGCTTGCATTGCCCCACAGCCTGGACAAAGTGCAGCTTAACAAGTCCAGTGGGCGCCTTCGGTAGATATTCGGCACCGATATAATGAGGCGCCCCTTCGGCTTGATCAGCGCGCGAAGTTTTTTCAAGACGGCGAGCCGATCGTTACGCAGGCCGATATGGGACAAGACCCCAAATAACATTAAAATGACTTCAAAAGACCCATCCCCTCCCAGTTGATCCAGGTCGCCGTGGATCAACTTAATGCGATCACGATGCACCGCGTTTTCCAAGTAGCGCGAAAATTCTGCTAGTGAAGCAATGGAAATGTCGTAGCCGGTGATTATCGCTTGCGTTCTTTCCAGCAAGGGCAATGCGTACCGTCCGTTTCCGCAACCAAAATCGAGGATGCTCTTCGCCTGCTCTGCCCCATGCTTGAGAACGTAGGCCAACATGGAAGCGTTGGGGACGGGGTAGCGTTGATGATAGGCATCGCTGGCATAATAGTAGTCGTATAGCCTTGCCATCGACTCCCTGATGGACAGCTCTCCAGCATCATTTCCTGAATCAGTATTTTCAGCTTGCCCGGAGTTCAGGCCTGTTAGTTCATCGGTCCGCTTTGTTGCCGAAAAATTGGTGCGAAGCGGGTCTATTTCAACTTGCATGCTCTTCTCCCACGGAAAATCCTTTTTCTTTTTGTTTGATACCCAAGTGGGCGATCAAGATTTTCAGGTTGCTGCTTTCTTCATCCCGTTCAGCCCAATGTGATATTTTCTTCACGATCCAAGCGTCACGAGCGCTTAACGATTTTCCACACTCAACGGATCGATGGATTTGCCGCAGAATGATTTTAAATACCGTCTCCAGAATAAATTTTCGCAGGCCATTGATATCCTCGACGCCGCGGCGAAGGCCGACCAAAAACCACAACGCAAGAAATGCAACCAGATATTTGTCCACGATGCTGGCAAATGAAATCGGCAAATTGGAAAATATCCACGGAGTCCCGGAGCGATGGAAATCCGCAACCAATGGATGAATCGGTAAATCCGTCCCGACGTAGGATGGAAATTCACCGGGGGCGCTAACATAGCTGCCCGGATGATGGGTCTGCGACATCACCTCCAGCAGGGCATAAATTGTGGCTGGGGGGAGGTCTTTCTTGACGATTAGCGAAATATTCGCGGCAATCAGCGGTGTATCGGTTGCCGGTATATTCTTTTCCAAATCGTAAATGCCGGACGGCAGCGATGCGCGCCTGAGAAATGGGAATTTCTTGGCGATGGCCTCGATATCGGCCATCGTATTCAATGTCAGATTGTGATTGGTGGCCAGGTCGACGACTTTTGCATTGTCGGCGCTCAACATGAAGAGCCCGGTGTCGAAGTTCCCGTTTTTCAATTGGGAGACTGCATCTCCCAGCGGAAGAAAAGTGATTTTCGTATTGTTTTGATCGATATTGAACGATGAAAATATCTTTAACACTGCCTGGCTGGTTACGCTTTGCTCGGTTGGCAGCACCAGGTTCTTGCCCTTCAAGTCGCTAAACGAGCGCACCTCCTGTGCATATGCAGATCGTTTCGAGAATACAAATATGGGCTGGATTTGAATTTCTCCCAATGAAACGACATTGTTCAGCTTCTTTCCGCGCAAATCCTGGGCAATGAAGCCGATGTCGAAATCGGAGCTTCGATCGTCGACTTCATCGACGATTTCCTCCGTTTTTTCCGATGGTTGGACGTCAACGCGATACCCTTTTTTTTCCAGGAAAGATTGATATGTTTTTGCGATAGCGTAGTAGGTGCCGCCCTTCGGGCCGGATCTTATTGTCAGGTGCAATTTGGGGACTGCCAACCACGTCAGGAAGATTAATAACGCAGCGCTCGCGCAATAGGAAAGTAGAAGTGCGCGTTTTTGCAGTGTGATGTTGGCAGCAGTCATTGGTGATGGCGCAAGCGGTCATGTTTTTGAATGGTTGGCGGATTTTGGTTCAAGCCGTTGAATATGCTTTTATTTATGGCGGTGCAAATTCATCGATAATTTGGATGCACTTGCCGGCGTCGGCTTGGTGCGACCGGCTCGATCGCCATTTGCCCTGCCTGCAAGTTATCGAATCGCGGCGGTTTGTATAAGTATCTTCAGGTAACGTCGACTCCGCGTTACCCCGCTGAATGTGGCGGATCGAATCGCCAGCCTCAGACGTGGCCGAAGAAGAGTTGCAGATCGCTGCCTATGGCGATGGAAAGCTCTTCCTGGACGGAGATTGAAAATAATGCGTTGCGATCGAACTGAGTCGCCCATGCAATATCACCGACCACCGCATCGATCAACCGAAACGAAGCGCGCATCCGGTCGCCTTCGACCCGGATACTGCCTTCGAGAAAATGACTGATTCCAGCGTGAGCTGGATGGTCCGATGAAAGGGTTTGATTAGGCGGAATTCTTGCAACAAAGTTGTGCGGAACAACCCGATAGTCGAAATCACGGAACAGGCGATAGGAAAGTTCTTCGCAAAGACCGCGTGTGAATGATTGTCCGATTGAATCGGTGGAAATATAAATTAACGGAACCACGGTTAATATCGGCGATCGCTGTAGTGCAATCGGATTTTGTCGACCGGGCAGGGGACGACGGATCACAGGCATATATTTTCCTACCGGAATTGAGATGATAACGTCCACCGGCGCTGCGGTGCCGGCGTAATATGCATTCAGTTTTTCGCGCAAACGCCCTACCTGAACCCTCACGATCGGATCTTCATAGGTGCTATAGGTGGTTGGATTGCGATCGAATACTTCGATGCCGATGGCATATTCGTTGGTTGCACGAACCTCATCCGCAAGAGCCTTTTTCACCAGGAATTGCAGTAATCTGCTCATTCGATGAGATCGAAAAAACAGGGTGCTGGCAAGAATGTCGTTCAATGCGGCATGAATTTCTGATACGGCAATGCCCGGTTCGCAAACCGAGGACTTGGACGCGGTGGCATCGCTGAGTGGTAATGGCAGATCGAAAGTAGTCATCAAGGAAGGCCCGATTTTCTCTTGTTCCAGAGGTATCACGGACCGTTGTCGATCATGGGAACCGCACTGCAGCCAACAAACCATCGTGTGTGACGGCAAGACACAAATCCGCGATCAGCATCTGGCTCAAGCGTAACAGTAGTTAGCGAGCTATCGGCTTGCGTGCAAAATTTATCTGTATCGCTTCAAGTGCGTGAGCAGACGGCAACTATCGTGCGTACAACAGACCTGTCTTTTGCATAGCCCCGCATGGCCGGTAAAATGATCGAAACTGACCGTGGATCAAATCAGCCGTGCCACGGGATGGTATCTCCTGTATCGTTAAGGCGCTTTCGGCGCTATCGGTTCGATTGCGAGAATCGCTGCATCGACCGAATTCGATGAAAATCTTGGAGCGGCAGAACGATGTGCTCGCGTTTCCGGGGAATTCCCTTGCTGAATGTGGGGCATTCAAAAAGGATGCGTGGTTGGCGGCCATGCGCAATTCTGGCGCCCAGAGTTTCTATGCTCAAGACCGCCCGCTGATCCGCCGCTCGCCCATCGCGAAAGGTGAGAATCGAATTTAGTCCGTGTTTGTCCGAATGCGATACTGCTCCGGCAAATGATATTGGCATGGGGATCTCAATTGGCAAATTCAATAATTGCAAATTTAATACGAACTCATTTCCGCACTCATCTCCGAACTTGTTTCATATAAGGCGTTGGCGCTCAGTCACATTGCATGCAAACACTGTACTGCATTTTGATGGCCATTTTAAGTATCACGAGGTAACACGCGCAGCGTGTTACCGTCCGCAAGACTAGCCACGTGTCAAATTATTCTTGTCTTGAAAACGACAGGGCGCATGACTTGGATGCATGCTTTCCCGCTCCTTATGGATCATGCGCGTAACGGTTGCCGCTTGGTCGGGTAACTTGAAGATACTTATGTGTATCTGGAGGCGGGGGTAGATTTGGCAACGTGTATATCACACGACTCGATTTGGGAGATCGTTTTGGAATGTAACGGAGCAGTTGTCCGAGAATCACAATTGTGTGGCTCAGGCAACATGTTGTGACTTTACGCAACGGGACATTGGTCTTGGTTTATTGGCAGAACAAATAACGTGATGAGGGGATGCTTATGCACTCTTTGAGCAACATACCGGCTGGCAGCATCGATTCGCCACGCGTGTCTTTATTGGAAGAGGCAGCAGGGCGGCCAGGAACGAAGCTTCCCGCGCTGCAATTGAAGCGCGAGAATTTGTTTTTACAATTCCATATCAGCTTGAATGAGGAGCATTGTTCGCTCATCGTCTCCGATGACTCCGGCTGGCAGTTGAATTTGGGCGAACGCGTCCATCACTATACGCTCTTGACACTCGCCAGGGAGCGCCTGGCGGACATGCAGCACGGAATTGAGCGATACAGCCAGGGATGGATTGAAATGGATAGGTTATCAAGAATGCTTGGGTTGGACGTCGCACATTTGAATATTCAAATCTTTCGTGCAAGACGTCAGATTGCCAAGGAATTTCCAATATCGATGAGTTTGCCTGATATTGTCGAGCGCCGCAGAAGGGAAGTTCGTCTTGCTGCAGTCCAGGTTCACATCATGCGGGTCTAGCCGCTCGAAGAAAATTGAACAAAAACCTCGATTGCTTTCGGTCAAAATGAAAGGTTGCAGCATGTCCTCAATGATGAAAATAGATGACAATGCGACGGTGCCCGGGCTTGTCTCGGATTGTCGCTTGATGTTGCGCTATGCGTTAAAAGATGGGTTTGAATTGTCTTCTGATCTGCTCGATCAAATCGCGCAATTGGATTCATTGCTCAAGCAGTTTGCCTTTGCTCCAATATCCGATGTTGACGAACGGTTGGTGCCCGGCGATACGCCACAAGTGGCCGGGCAGGCGACAGGTAGCTTGGTTCCGGAAAGGGCGGCAAGCGCCGACTCGACGCCATCCCAAATCGGCGCGGTCGGTCAGATACTGAAAGTACATGCAGGATTGTCCAAGGTCATTGCGCCCACCACCGCGCTAACCCTGCAAGCGTCCGAACCGCCGCCGGGAAAGCATCGGTTCTTTGGCGGCATGCCTTTGATTGTCAAGGCCGCTGCATCTGCTTCGCTTGCGTGTGCGCTGCTTTTCGTCGGCAGCGCCGGGATTATTGAGGAAAGGGCTGCGACAGGAAACACTTTGCCGATTGTGCAAAAAGTGAATGGTCCTGGCGCCTCGTCTATTTCCGCACCGGCCGCGAAACCTGAAGATAGTCAACCATGAAGGCGCTACTTGATCATTTTCTGCCAGCGATAAACGCGTTTGCCGGGGCGGGTTTGGGGGCATCATTCTATGTGCTGCTGAAAACGCAACCATACCTCATTAATCGTTCTTACGATCCGAGATACAATGCCTCATACATCTCGCGATTCATCACCGGTGTCATTGGCGGCGTGATTCTTGCATCGGCGATTGGCCCGGCGCTTGCCGATCGACTCGGCAGCGGCCCGGGCGCAACACTCACCCCCGGAGTTCTTGCCATCCTCGGAGGATATGCCGCCGAAGCAGTGGAGCAGATTTTGCAGCGACTGGTCGATATCCTGCTGACGATTGTCCGGGGTGACGGCAGCGGGCAAATGCAGGCGAAACTTGCAGCTTCCCAGGCAGATAAAAACACGGCAGTCGAAGCGCTCATTCCCGAGCTGGAAGATGCCCAGAGCGATCCGGGAAAGCTCCGGGAAACGATACAAAAAATGCGTGTCGCGCTGAGGAAAAATTGAACTGGCATGCATCCAGAAAGATCGTCGATTTATCGCATCTTCGTACCGAATAGTGCGCGAAATACTTTTTTGCAACGGAACTTTCCGTCGTATTTGTTCGTTTGATCCCCATTCCGATTAAGAGTACACTGGGTTCGCAGTTGCATCGATTTTTTCAACGCTGATGCATCAATTTGCCGGCGAATCGACGAATTCAATACGGAGTCGAGATCATGGGGAATGCGCATACTGTTGCGGTCAGATTTTCCTTGTTCCTTGTATCGCTGCTGCTCTTGTTTTCCCCCGCCATCACTGTATGCCGGGCTGCTGAACCGATAGACGTCGTGGTCTATGCCGACGAATCTTATCCGCCGTATTCTTACGCGGAACGAGGTGAAGCCCAAGGTATCTACGCCGAGATTTTTCGTAAGGCGTTTTCGCAAATGCACGGATATCATGTGCAAATCAAATCCGTTCCCTGGAAGCGTGGTCTTAAAATGCTGGAAGAGGGCGACGCATTTGCGCTGTTCCCGCCCTATTTTCGACCAACCGAACGTCCTTATGTGAAATATTCCACACCTGTTTTATCCGAAAGTGTTGCAGTCTTTTGCAGCGAGGCGATTACGGCCCGCGTCGAGCGGAAGCGCTGGCCGGAGGACTTTTATGGCTTGCGTATCGGCATGAATGCCGGCTTTTCCCTGGGGGAGGGTAAATTTCCGCAGGCCATCAAGGACGGCAGTATCGTGCTGGATCAGCAGGCTAAGGGAAATCGCGAGAATTTGACCAAATTGATGCTGCAGCGAATTGATTGCTACGTGAACGATCGCTATTCGATATTGTGGGAATGGCGGCACATGAATAGCGAAGGCTTGAATCGTGACGGAGTGAAAATCGTCGAAGCCGGCCTGGTCAGTGCCGAGCAAGGCTACCTCGGCTATACGGCTCGTGACAATGGGCGCTTTCCTTATAAAGAAGACTTCATGCTGCAACTCAATCAAATCATCGAGAACATGCGTCGCACCGGCGAAATGCAGCGCATCGCTGATCTCACGCTGCAGCAGTAGTCCCGCAACAGCATGCTGTCTTCTTCCTCCACCATGCCGGTTGGCATTTCACTGCGCCATGCCACGGCCAATGATCAACCCTTCCTGGAGATGCTATACCGCTCCGCCAGGGCAGATCTGCAATTCATCGACGGCGGACCGGAGCTGGTGGAAACGGTCATTGCCCAGCAATTCAATGCGCAGGTGTTGGGGACGGGTGAAACTTTTCCGAATGCGATGCACTTCATCATAGAAAAAGCGCAGCACAGCGTCGGCGCGCTGATCGTCGATTTCGGGCACAACGAAGTCCGCGTGGTCTACGTTGCCTTCGTCCCTGCTGCGCGTGGCTTCGGTTACGGCAAGGCGATCCTGCAGGGCGTGCAGCAAGCGGCAGCCAGTACAAATTGCCCGGTCGCAGTGGTGGTGTGGCACAACAATCCGGGTGCCAAGCGGATTTATCTGGAACTTGGCTTCCAGTTGGAGGAATCGCAATTGCTGGCTGATCGGCTGGTTTGGTATCCGGGTGCGTCAGCGCGAGAAGCTGCACGATAAAATCTCGGATGCTAGCGCTCGCGGTTTGATGTTGCGGCATCTTTCGGTTGATGAAAATCAATTGAACACTATCTGGTAATACGCCCCATTCGGATCGCGGCCAAGAGACGCCACCCGCGAAACATAAACGCCTTCCAGGCAACCAAAGTTATCGAGCGAGATTGAGCACGGTCCTTCGATGAAATCGGTTTCCCGGGTCGCCGTCATCGTGACCGAAAACGGCAAGCGTTGCGTCTCCGCCGCATACGGATTGCGTGCCAAGGGTTTGATGGCGACGCCATTGATCAGCACCGGCAGGATGCTGCCATCGGCTAGCGTCAAATCACACCTCTTGCCGGTCAATGGAGTGAAATCGGAGGCATCGACTTGTTCAAGCATAGCGTTTTACGAAGCAAGGAATAGTATTTCGATGAAACCAGGATCAGCCGGCCACGCCGAAGCTTTTAATCGCGAGAAGGGAAGAGTCCTACCAACGCAATACTGAAATTCAGCGTCAGGAACGGGTTCATCAGGGCAGTCGGCAACCCGCTGCCGGTCAATGAATTGATTACGGCGCCACCTGGATTTCCGCCTCCACCAAGTGGAATGGTTGGTGCGGGATTTGAAGTGGCCCAAATTGCCGCAGCCGTTTGGCCACTTTGTGATCCTGCCAGAACATTGTTGGTAGCACTGGGGATCGAGGCGTTTCCAGCGGTGTTGGTTGACACCATATATCCGCTGTCGCCACCCGACGGCGTAAACGTGGCGATATGTGTATGCGAGGGCATATTGTTTTGCGTCAGCACTGCACTCTCCGACCCTCCTAGCGCTCCAATGACACGCGGGGTCAGGCTGCTTCCGCTGCCTTGGCCGATAGGCAAGCGACCTTGCAAATTTGGTAGCATGAAATTTTGCGCGCCATTTCCACCGTAGGTTGTGCCAAGCAGCGAGAATAGCGCAGTGTACTGCGAAATGTTGAGTGTCTGCCCATTGCACAGTTGCCAACCGCTTGGGGCAAACTGAAAACCGAATGTCATGATGCTACCCAGAAACACTTCCATGGACGTCTCCTCGATTACCTGGCATTAGAATGATCGTGATCAGTGCTTTTTTCATTTATAACGCTGACGGGTTAAGCAGGAATAAACGGGTTTTGCGCCCCTGCCTCCGATCTGCGTGAAAAAGATACAAGCATAGATTTATCTGATGTTGAGGAAGGGTGGAACCTGTAAACATTGACAGGTGTGATAACTGTGAAAATGTGCTTATTTTCGCGATGGCGGCGTATGTATCGTAGCGAAAACATCAACAATTCGGTTGATCAAGGACCTACGCCCACAGATTTCATGTCTGATTCCGGCGAGTAAGCTTTGCCAGTTCCTTCCATACTGTGGTCATCTAAACCGTAGCGATGAAGGTATTGACCATGCATCTGACAAGCGAACCGGCAATCCTGTATTTCGGCACCCCGGTTGTTGTAATCAGCACAGTCAACGAAGACGGCACTTTCAATCTGGCGCCGATGTCATCGGCATTTTGGCTTGGGTGGCGTTGCATTCTCGGGCTCGGGGCAACGAGCAAGACGGCACAAAATCTACAGCGTGAACGTGAATGCGTATTGAACCTCGCGTCCGTGAATGAAGTCGACGCCGTGAACCGGCTGGCATTAACCACCGGCGCCAATCCCGTCTCGGAAGTGAAATACGGACGCGGCTATCGTCATGTGAAGGACAAATTTGCAGCAGCGCAGTGGACTGCGCTGGCCTCCGATACAGTCGCCGCGCCGCGGGTGCAGGAATGCCCGGTGCAATTGGAAGCGTCAGTCGAGGCGATTCATGGAATTGCTGAAGACGACGACGTTCAGCGCGGAAAGATCATGACCTTCGAAGTGCGTATCCGGCGCGTGCATCTTGAAGAGTCGATCTTGGCGGAAGGCGAGCCGAATCGGGTCGATCCAGACAAATGGCGGCCTCTCATCATGAGCTTCCAAAAATTCTATGGACTGGAATCAACGCAATTGCAAACATCGAAGCTGGCACAAATTCCCGAACACAAATACCGCAGTGTCGATGTGGACCGGGCGCGGCGGGAAGTGGATGCGCAGCGGGAGCTGCAGGAATCGCTGGTTTGATGTGCAACGAGAAAGAATATGAGAGCTAGGTATTATCACTCCGGCAATGCGTGGGAACTATTTTCAACACTTGCGGGCAAGAGGCACTTGAACAAGGGTAGTAGGTACCCCATCTGGGTCGATAATAATCACCTCAGATTTCAAGGTTCCCCATGCCGCCGCGCATTGTCATTGTTGTCGTCTCTTGCATTCTTGGTTTGTTGCATGCCTATATAGGTTGGCGCATCTTGCCTGATTTGCCACTTCCAGCGATTTATAAAATAATAGGCGCATTCTGGTTGCTCCTGTCCTTCTTTTTGGTTCCCGCTGGCTTGTTGTCGCGCGCGATCAAGAGCCAGCCTTTGTCGGACCGATTAGCCTGGGCCGGTATGCTGGCAATGGGTTTCTTTTCCTCGTTATTGGTACTGACGGTATTTCGTGACATCGTGTTGTTGTCGGCAGGCTTGTTTGGTTTTTCCAGAATGTTTTTGACCGACGATACGGCCGTGCTGGTGCCGTTGCTGGCTCTTGCAGTGAGCCTGGTTGGATTTATCAACGCCCGCCGCATAGCAGGGGTGCGTCATGTAGAGGTACCAATTGCCAAGCTGCCGACAGCCTTGCACGGATTTACGATTGCGCAAATCAGCGACATCCACGTTGGGCCGACCATCAAGCGCAATTATCTGGATGCAATCGTGAACAAGGTCAATCGCTTGAAGCCGGATATGGTTGCGGTGACCGGCGATTTGGTTGATGGCAGTGTCGCGCAGCTGCGTTCGCACACGGCGCCACTGGGCAACTTATCGGCGCGTCACGGCGCGTATTTTGTCACCGGCAATCATGAATATTATTCAAACGCCAATGAATGGATCGCCGAAGTCAGGCGCTTGGGTTTGACAGTTTTGATGAATGAACATGTGTTGTTGCGGCACGATCATGTCACTTTGCTGGTAGCCGGTGTCAGCGATTACAGCGCGCATCATTTCGATGAGTCGCACCGCAGTGATCCGCATGCAGCGTTAAAAGGCGCGCCATCGCAAATTGCAGTCAAGGTTTTGCTGGCGCACCAACCGCGCTCAGCCGAAGCTGCCGCCAGCGCGGGTTTCGACTTGCAATTGTCGGGCCATACGCATGGCGGTCAATTTTTTCCGTGGAACTTGTTCGTGCCCTTACAACAACCATTTACTGCGGGATTGAATCGCTTGCGTGAATTGTGGGTCTATACCAGTCGCGGCACTGGCTACTGGGGGCCGCCAAAACGCCTTTGGGCGCCTTCCGAAATCACATTGCTAAAATTGGTATCGTCAGAGTGATGCAGCTTTCGGACGAAGCGAGTGCTTGCCTGCGGAATAGGGTGCGATAGATGACAGTGTCATGCTGGCGTAATATCGAGCCGTCATAATGCAGTCCTCCTCGTCCATTCTGATACCTCCTTACGAATGGAATTTGCCGCCCTTACAGGCGGCTTTTTTTTTGCGATTGAGGTTTATCACGACGGGAAGGCATCACGCCGTCGGTTTGCACCAAAAGCCGGGAGTGCTACATGAGTAGTTCTTTGACTCTTCTGGAAACCAGGATCGGCAGGTAATCCTGGATGCTGGCTGTGTTTTTCAAGTGCGCGAATATGTCCTCATACAGAGGCTCGATTTCATCGATGGAGCGATGAACTTCGATCGCCAATCTGCCAATAATGCGCAAATGTTTCGATCGTTCTTCGTTGCTGGAATACGGTGACGCTGGAATTGCAGGGTTGGGCATTGAGCGGATGTGACTACCAAGGTTCATCGATACGGCGCTTCCAATCCGGGATCGATCAAAAGCGAATCCGCACTAGCGGTTTATCTTATCCGAATTCTTAAAAAAGTCCTTGGCAAGCCATTAACTTATTCAGGGAAAAACGTTAGTTTAACAGACAAGGCTGGGTTTTTCGTGGAGAAGTTGCTTTAAGGATATGTTCTTGACAACGAAGAACACGGATACCTGAATCTCATTGCTAAAACTGCATGCAGTTGGATAAGATGCCCTGATAAGAAAAATCGGAGAAGGAGAAACGCCTTGCGAACCGTTGTTCGATCGATCCGCCGTGGCCCGGCGCGCTGGCATGCATTGGTCGGCATATTGCTGGTTTTTGCCTTGGCGCTTGAACTATTCGGATTACAGGCGTTGGAGACAATCGAATCTCGCCTTGCAGATGGATTTATACGACATCATGCCGATCAATTCAAGGCGGATCCGAATATCGTCGTAGTCGATATCGACGATCAGAGCATGCTTTCCATGGAGGAAATCGCCGGGCTGTGGGCTTGGCCACGCGAAGTACACGCTGACTTGCTGGATGCGTTAGCGGAATTTGCGCCGCGCGCAATCGTATTCGATGTCGCTTTCAGCGAACGCGATCTCCGGCGTCCGAAAAGCGATGCCCGCCTCTCGGAGTCATTGAAGGCGCTGGCGCCGCGCGCTTATCTGGCAGCCACGTTGATTGATGATCAGCACGGCATAGCCACACCGCTGCAACAACTACAAGCAGCCTTCGGCATTGACCGCAGCGGACCACAGTCGGCTTCGGCAATCATGCTGCTGCCAAATGCCATTGAGCGTGATGCCTGGCGTCTCGGATTGGACAACAGCTTAGTCGACGCTGACGGCGTGCTGCGCCGTCAGCGTTTGCAGCAAGCTGTTCAGGGCTGGCAATTGCCTTCGCTAGCGGCTCGGGTGGCAAGCGATCTTGGTACTAGTTTGCCGGGCGGAGATTCGTTCTTGATGAGTTGGCCGGCCACGGGCCGCACACGTTACTCCTACGGTGTGCTATATCGCTTGTTGACCGAGCAGCGCCCGAACATGAATGCCACTGAGCTGCATCAATTTGACGGATTAATTCGCGGCAAAATTATCCTGATCGGCTCCTCGGCGACCAGTACCTTTGATCATCATTTGACCCCTCTAGGTGCCAGTTACCCAGGTGTCGATGTGCTGGCAACGGCAATTGATAACCTGATCAATCACCATGCGATTCGGCGCGTTTCGGCATTTTGGCCGCTTCTGTTTGGCGTCGTATTGATTGCAGTGTTGGTAATCGCCTTTTCGCGCCGCATCAATCCGCTCCATGTCGGCGTGGGTTTGATACTGTTGTCGGGGTTGAGCCTGGCGCTGGCGGATCAAGCGATAGCGCGCCTATGGATGGTGCCGTTGGCGACGCCGCTGATCTTTGCCTGGATCTGGTTTCTCGCCGCTGCGATTGCCGGTTATCTGCGCGAACGACGTACCCGTGAGCAAGCGGTTTCGCTATTTCAACGCTTCCTTAATCCGGAAGTGGTGCGGCAAATCGTCGATCAAGGTGAAAGCATCGAAAGCATGTCGGGGCGCACCAGCGAAATCTCGGTATTGTTTTCGGACATACGCGGGTTTACCACGCTTTCTGAAATGCATCCGCCGCAACAAGTGGTGAAATTGTTGAACCGTTATTTCGATCGCCAGGTAGAGGTCGTGTTTCGACACGGCGGCACCTTGGACAAGTTTATCGGCGATTGCATCATGGCATTTTGGGGTGCGCCGATCGATGATCCGGCACATGCAAAGA
>Ga0302315_10002615_pt1 | contig 16849 bp, 20 predicted proteins | sample III_Palsa_N3_1_FD_200532 | JGI IMG/M metagenome (GOLD analysis project Ga0302315, IMG submission 200532) | Peat permafrost microbial communities from Stordalen Mire near Abisko, Sweden - III_Palsa_N3_1 | ecosystem: Environmental > Terrestrial > Soil > Palsa > Peat permafrost | place: Sweden... | reverse complement strand
TACCACGTTCAGACGAAAGAAGAGATCTTCTCGAAAAGTTCCCTCCGTGATTGCGCGTTTAAGATCCCGGTGTGTCGCCGCGATAATTCGCAAATCAACTTCTATCTGCTCATTGCTACCAACGGGCTTGATCTTGTGCTCTTGCAGGACTCGCAAAAGTTTACTCTGAAGAGAGAGCGGCATGTCTCCGATTTCGTCCAAAAAGAGAGTTCCGCCGCTGGATTCTTCAATCAAGCCCATGCGGTTCTCATTCGCTCCCGTAAAAGCCCCTTTGCGATGACCGAAAAGTTCTGACTCGAGCAAGTTCTCTGGGATCGCCGAGCAGTTGATGGCGACAAACGGTGCTTGCGCTCTTCCGCTCGTCGTGTGAATCGCGCGCGCCACGCCTTCCTTACCACTCCCGCTTTCGCCAGTGATCAAAACGTTCGCGAGCGTTCCCGCAACTCGATCGATCAATCTGAAGACTTGTTTGATCTTCTGACTTTGACCAATCAACGTGCCCTTGTGAGTTTCACTCTCCATTTGCCTGCGGAGCAGTTCGTAATCTCTCTCGAGCTGACTCAATTTGATGGCTCGCCCCGCAAGCACACTCATCTCAACCGGATTAATCGGTTTGGCAATATAATCGAACGCTCCTTTATGAAGAGCTTCCACTGCAGTTTCGATGGTCGCGTTCGCGGTGATCAGAATCACAGGCGTATCGATTTCCATCTTACGGATTCGATCGATGATCTGAAGCCCGTCCAAATCGGGGAGCATCAAGTCGCAAACGATTAGGTCCCAAATCCGGGCCTTTGAGGTCGCTGACTCGTAGACCGAGAAGACCTCAAGCCCTGAGGTATAGGAGTCGACTTCGAAGCCCTCGAGTCGAAAGAGCTCGCGTAAGAGGACCTGGATCTCGGGGTCGTCGTCGATGATCGCGATCCTGGGAACGGAGGGGGTCTGCGTCTTGTTCACTCTTTGGTTCATTCTCTGATCCATTCTATGGATTCTAATCAGAAATGGGACATTTTTGGAACTTATGATGGGTCAAATTGTCCCAAAACACCGACTTGAAGCTGACGTCGCGTTGTAACTAGTTGAATTTATTGACGCAGAGGGAGTGGCATTTAACTTGGATAGTATAGTTCCATAGCGGCTCAGAGCCCCAAGGAGGATAGTCATGAAGACCCAAACCCGTACACCTTCCCTATTTCTAAATGCGATTACACCCCGATCGAAAGCTCGTCGAGTGCTGGTTGTCGAAGATGACCTAGCGTTGACGACAGTTATCGATCAAGTGCTCTACGTGATCGACCCCCACATTGAGTGTGACTGGGTATCGAGTGCAGAACTCGCTGCCGGGAAGATCAAAGAAATGCTCGAGCGCTCAACAGATCGTCCCTACGATCTTGTCCTCGCCGATATTTTTCTCGAGGGAAACAAGTCCGGGCTTGAGCTCTGGGAGTTTTGCCGTGAGCAATTTCCAGACATGCCAATCGTTCTGACGTCGGCGATGCCTGTCGATAGATTTCTGTCCTCGATCGGCAAGAATCTGATCTGCCCGCCTTATTTACCTAAACCGTTTCGTGCTGGTGAGTGCCGCCAAGTTCTGGAGGGCATGCTGAAATACGCCTAAGGAAAGGCACCAAATTCAGCCGAGTAATCGTCTTTCAGGAAGGAGGATGTATGAACTCAACATTCCAAAGATCAACGCCAAGTTGGGTGACAACAACTTATCCAGTCATCGTCTGGTTAGGTTTCATCATCACTTTTTACTGGGCCAATATGAATCAATTCAACACAAATAAATTCAGCACAAATGAATTCAAAGGAGCACCTGTATGGAAAAGCAAATTAAGCCAGTCACAAAGAAGTACCTTGGAGAAACCCGTTTTGATGGCGTCGGTGAAAGCCGAGCGCTACGAATTCGAATATCCGAGGAAGTAAGCTCATGGATTGCTAATAAAAATCTGCTCTGCATGGGTAAGGAGATCATCTACAAGGCTGTTTTTGAACGGAATGGGCCCGGGCATCTCTTGGCTTGTCAGATATCCGTAGTCGACGGGATCTTCTGCCTTTGGGCTTCATCTGGTACAGGCGCCTCCCCAGAAGAGGCGCTGAAGAACTGTCTCTACAGCCCTTGCCTCGAGCCAAGGACTGTCATCGATGCCGTATCAGCTTGATTAGAGGGTTCGGGGGAAAGCGGCATTTTATGCCGATTTCCCCCGATTCTTACCCCTGATAAACTCAGGGAGATGGAAGTGTCCCGTAGCCAAAGCCAGCAAGCCTCTCAAGAAGACGAACGCTTCAACGCGTACATGGCTCAGCGTCGTAAAGAGCGCGAACTTGAGATGGAAGGCATGGAAGCTGAGAACCGAAAAAAAATCGACGATCTCACCAAGCAAGAAGGACACGAAGTTTCTGAAATCGATCAAGCCTACAAAGTTGAAATCAAACATCACGTTGAAATGAACGACGCGAAGCTCGCTGATATTCGCAAAGAATTTGAAATCTCTCTAAAAAACGAACGCGACGGCCAAGAAAAAGAATTTGAAAAGATTCGTGAGCGCGAAAAGGGTCGGGTCGACACTTACAAAAAGAACCAAGACATCGCGATCGAAAAGCTTCACGAAAAATATCTCGCCGCTCAGGACGAGATGCAGAAGAACAACCGCGGCTAAAGATTTAGCGGCGAATGACTTTGTCGACGAGCGCAATCGTCATCATGCCGAAGCCGTAAGCCAAGCAGCAAGCGAAGGCTGGACCTGACGGTACGTTCGAAGCGCCGATCGCTGGCGAAGAGTGCAAGAAAAGATTCCACACGAAAACCCAAGTGAAAGCGCCCCAGGTAAAGCCCATTCCGAGGAGACCCCAGAACTTGTTCGTGCGAACGAAATGGCCGAAAACAAAGCCCCAGAACATCGTGATGGCACCCAAAACAGCGAGACCGACAATCAACCCTTGGGTGTTGCCGTAACCTGTTGCAGAGCCGCCCAAAACCGCGGTTCCCAAGAGCTTGATCGGGAAGATGAACTCATACCCCTGAGAAGTCGAAAGCAAGCCGCCAACGAACATGGAAATGGCCGCAGCGATTGCGCCTGCGATGATGCCCGCAATCCATCGAGTCACATCGACTGAGGTCCAAAGAGCAACGAGATTGACGTCATTTCCAACTTCAACTTGAGTATTCACCTGTGAGTTCATAGTTTCTTTATAGCATCGCCTTTTACCGTATGGAACACTGAATCTATGTCTCTTTGCTCAGCCGTTTGGATGCGCCCTGTCAGGTATAAAGTTAGGTGTAAATATGCCATCTGAATTTACCCGTCTCTCCTCTGAGCAACTCAAGGCACTCTCCCCAGAACAAACGGTTTTCTTTTTTGGGGTGGGTCCGCTTGAAGATCACGGGCCGCATCTTCCTCTCGGAATGGATTTATTGGAAGCCCATCAGCTTTGCTTTTCCGCGGCCGAACGTCTCGAGCGTGAAATGCCAGGTTGGACGGGTGTTCTCATGCCCCCCTCTCCTTTAGGAATTGAGAGCAACACACAAAACTTAAGCATCACGGTTCGTCCACACGTCCTTCGCGATTGGTTGGTAGATGCATGCCGCTCTTTGAAGAAGGCAGGCTTTCGGCATTTTGTCTGCTTCTCCGGACATCTCGGACCGAAGCAGCTCACCGCGATCGAAGACGCCGCCAAAATCTTTAACCGCGAAAGTCGTTTTCGTTTCCGAGGCAAACGCGCCGAACTCGTCTCTGCATCTTCATCCGCAGTGACTACTCGTGATTTGAAGGATTCTCTTTTTTGGCCTGATCCGCTGGAGCACGGAGGGAGTCGAGACACTTCGATTGCTCTCTGGATGAAACACGTGCCGGATCCTTCGATGATTCCGAGCATGGTCGCGCAACGTCGCGACGACTCGATGGTGAGTCGGGGCCTTCGTCGATTGTACGGACATGTGAAAGGTTATTGGGGCGATCCGTCGCAAGCCTCTCCCGAGCAGGGACAGAAAGCGATTTCTGAAACGATGGATAATGTCTTCCCAAAACTTCGCGCAGTTTGGGAAGGTGCAAATCCCAATGCGCTGTTTCGTTCCTGGTATTCGATCTTATTTTACAACAAGAGCTTCTTCAAATCCTGGCTCTTAGCATTTCTCACTCTGATGATGATGCTCGCCTGGTACGCCATCAGCTTCCACGGCGCTTAAGCTACTCCATCAAAACAACATCATAAACGCCGGCGCCACTGACCCATGCATTGCTCACGCAAAGTTGTCCGAACGTGCGCTGCTGCTCACAGTTTTGAACATTCTGATCCTGCTGAGCTTGATTGTAGCCTTTAAAAGTCATCACCGTTTTTGTTGGATTGGACACGGGCGCCATCAGACAAACATCGAACGCGCCCTGCTTGTTATCCCAGAGGTTCGTCGAACAGATTTGTAAATCCTGGATCTGCTGATTGCACTGCTCAAGATTCGCGCTCTGTTGATCGTTATTGTAACCCTTCCAGCACTGGACGTTTTTCATGTCTACCGCTTGGGAGGTCATCGCCACACAAAGAATCAAAAGAGGACAAAGTTTAGTCAAAATCATTCCGGTGACTTAACGCGATGAGTCATTTTAATCAAGAAAACTCTCTTGAAAGCCCAGCAAATCTAAGCGCCATAGCTAATACACTGTAATTACTAGTTATTATATCGACCAAATACCTGACTAAAATGGTTTGCAATATGCCAGTTCGATTGCTATAAGACGGTCAAGCCGCCTGTGGCTTGTTTATTAAAAAAGGACCCCCATGAAGACCAAATTTAAAGAACGCCTGTTTGCTGGAATGCTCATTCTCACGATCATGACCCCAATAAGTGGTTTTGCAGATCCCGGCGCTGGCGGCGATAAAGGACAACATGGCGGATCCGGTGGCGATGCCCCATCCAAACCTGCTCAACCGGCGCCGGCCCAGCCCGCTCCTGTCGAAGCTGCTCCAGCTCCAGAAAAACCAGCACAATCTGGTCGCAATGATGGCGGCAACGGAGATGGTGCCGAAATCGCGGCAGGTATCGAAATCGGTGGAGCACTCATCAAAGGAATCACGCACCTGATTAAACACGCGGATCAGACGAAGGTTGTTTCTTACAACTGGGTTCTCGCCAGCGATTCAACACTTCATTGTTTCGGAATCAATAAATACGGCAGTCTCGCAAATAACAAATCCGTCATCGACACGGAATGCTCGGGAGTTCCAGAGCCTGTGACTTATAGTCTCGAACAATCTCAAGACGGCACGCCCGCTTGTTACGAAATCTACACTCCGACTGGTGCGTACATGAACGGCAGCAGCCCTGTGGAAGATTCACTCTGCCAGTAAGGCCTTACGTATCCGATAGAGTCGGTCCGTCTTGATAGAGCTTTCCCAGACGTGACGACAAGAACGCGATGAAAAGCGAGACGTGCGTGTCTTTGCGTCCTGAGGCGTGAAACAAGAGCGAGATCGGAACAGAGTGCGTGCTCCACTGCTCAAAGAGATGAACGAGCTGACCCGTCTTAAATTGATCGCGACAAATGAACTCCGGAAGAAGACCTACGCCAAGATTCTTCATCGTCAAATCCAATATTAAAGTCGGGCTATTGCTCTCTATCAAGGCAGCCAACTTCAGTCGTATTTCTTCATGACCCTTCTTGAAGATCAGGGATGTCTTATTGAAGTTGGGAAGAGTCATTGTAGGAACAGACGCGAGATCCCGAATTTCCTGCAATTGAGGGTTGGTGCTTAAAAAAAGAGGTGTTGCCGCAAAAGCAAACTGGGCATCTGCTACTCTCTTCACTTTGTACGAGCTACTCTCCAAGACGCCCACCCGAAACGCGACGTCGATCCCCTCTTTCACCAGATTTAAAGACTGCTGAGTCAATATGATTTCGAAGGTCACTTGAGGATGAAGCTTATTAAATTCTTTGATGCTCTGAGGTAACAACGCTGATGCGATCCCATGTGCAGCAGTAAGGCGAATATGTCCTGAAACTTCGCCACCTTTGTAAGAAAGCTGATTGGTAGCATCCTGGAGATCAGAAAGAATTTTTTTGCATTGGTTGTAAAATGCCTGACCAGCCTTCGTGAGACGCAAGTCGCGAGTAGTTCGAAAAACAAGCTCGGTGTTCAGATCATTTTCAAATTCCGTCAAAATCCGACTTACTCGTGTCTTCTCATAGCCCATCAAGCGAGCCGCCGCCGTAAGGCTCTTTGTTTCCACAATCGCAGTAAAAACAGGGATGTGGTTGAGATTTATCTTCCTAAAGTTCTGATGGAAATCTGGACGAAAGTTTCTATTGTTGCTCATTTAGCAACAGTATAATGCCCATTTAGAGACTCCTGCAACCGTCAAATAACCGCTAGGATTAATGCAGGAGAACAATTATGAAAAATTCCTTTTTAACTCGTCGGTCCTTTATTTTAACGACAGCTCTTGGGGCCATTGCAGTGAGTTCACAATTACTTCTCACCGCTTGCGGAAGCAGCAGCACTAGTCCCAGCGGGACTGGCAGTCAGGCAACAAACGGTGGAGACTGCGAAGCTAACGGTACGGGCTTAGAAACAACAGGCAGCACCGATGGCCACACTCATACTTTCCAACTCAGCGCGGGTCAGCTAGCTAGCGCAGCCTCAAGCGGCGGAACGTTTTCGGTTTCAAATATTGGACACACGCATAGCGTGACACTCTCGGCAGCGCAGATCGCCACACTTCAGGCCAATCAGGTCGTCAATATAACGACAGGCACTGACTCTCTTGGAGGAGACCTTCATACACACACGTTATCCATCGGTTGCGTTTAAGCTTATTTGATTTCGAAATCAAAATACTGAGTGGGATAGGGCTCGTCTTTTAAAGTGTAATGCCACCACTCAGTATACAGATTTTTAAATCCGTACTTTTCCATTAAGGACTTCAGCAAAAGACGGTTCTGCTTTTGTGCTGAGCTTATTGCTGGATTGTCGGTGTGCGAGAGTAGATCAAAACAATCATAGCCGGTCCCCATATCGAGGCTGTTGTCGTCAAAGCGCCTTCCTTCCGGAAGGAAGCACTCTTCTAGTTTTTGACCTTCTTTAAAACTCGCCTCCGGCTCCGCAGGTAAAGAAACGATCGTCAGATCCATCGTGCTGCCCCGACTATGGCCAGATTTCTTCGCGATGTAGCCGTCTTTAAAGAGCGTGGTCTTCTCGACCTTCGGATAAAATTCCTTTTTCATCTTGAGCGCCGTCAGATCACTAGCCCACGCAACAAAGTCATCGACCGCTCTTTGAGGACGATAGCAGTCATAGACCTTCAATGACATCGACTGCGTTTTCAATTCGGCCTGAACTTGTGAGAGTGCATGAGCAGCCTCTTTGGTGAGCAAGCAATGAGGAGCGTCGTATCCTTTGATGGGACGACCAATGAAATTGTGGTTGGTCGCGTAGCGCATCTCCTGGATGATTGTGGGATCAACGTCGTGAAGCGCTACTAGACTGGGCGATGGCGGGGTTTCCTGCGTCTTCGCGGGAGGGGTAGAACATGCCGTCCCACAAAGAAGAACAATAACGGCTGCAAATGTTTGCTTCTTTATTTTTGCAATCTTCATGTGACGCCTTAGAAACGACTACGGCGCCCGGTTGGGGGCGCCGTAGTCTATAAAAAGAATAAAACTCAGATCTTACTGAAGGCTGATCGGGCTGTTATCGAGAGAGTACGAAGGAGCCTTGGAAAAAACTTCCACGACAAATCCGTTAGCGGTTTGGTTCTCTTCACAGATTGCGCCCGTTGGGTTCGTGCCTGCAGACAAGCTGTTCTGCACAACGCGGGCTTTATCCTGTTCACACTCGTCGAAAGAGCTGTAAACCACCGACATCATCGCGCCATCTCCCTTGATCGGAAATGCATTTCCAACCCAGCTTACAATTAAATCAGTACGACCTTCGAAGTCTTCAGCAAGACAACTCACGACAGCTCCCACACCACTTGATGCGTAGATCTGCTGCAAACTCAGGCTTTCTGTTTGGCATTGGTTGGTGTCGGTATTGTAAGCGGTGACTTCATTCAAAGTGATCTGAATGCGATCAGCAGCGTAGTAAAAAATGTCGTAGGTGCCGGAGTAAACCACCGTCGCACCAGCTGCAGCTAACTCAGCTCTGTAAACATCGTAAATGCCAGCAACATCGTTGAGGCTAGTTTCGAATGAAGGGCTCGCCGAATAAAAATGACGGCTCGGGGTTCCGATTCCATCAATGTAAGGTGAAAATCCGTCGCCGATGGAAGCCGCTGAACAACCAGAGCTCAAGATCGAAAGACCGGTGTTCGTTGCAAATGCAGTTTGTTGCGCTGGCAAAACCGCCAAGCAATCGACGTAACTTTTAAAAATTCCTTCAGCCGTATAAAGAGCGCTATAGGGAGTCACTTGCGCAGTCGCAAGATAATTTACGACCAACGTGTAAACAGACTGTTTTTCGATCAACTGCGTGGACTGGCAAACACCGCTTGTGACGGTTAAGCCGCTTGCCTGCGCAAAACGCTGGCCCAAGGCCTGAGCTTCTTGATCGCAGCTCAATGCTGCAGCAGGAATCTGTACTCGATAAGAGAAAGGTTTAGGCTCTGGATGGCCAGCTGCAAATGCGCTAGCGAAACTTGCGAAAAGAACTGCGGATACTAAAAGTGTTTTTGTAAGCATGAAGACCCTCATTTTGAAGAAAGATTTAGCACTAATTCCTAATGGACCAAAGGTTTTCTCATTCCACAAAGCCCCTAGGAATTTCTGTGGTCGCCTTGCTCTGCGTTAACTTCTCCAAGCTGGCGTTCTCTTTGACTTAGAAAGCAGAGCGGCATACCTTTATAGAGACCCATGGCAAATACAAAACATCTCCTGCTAGTGAGCACTCGAGAGGATGACTTCGAGTTTGGAAACGCACTGTGCAAAGAACTCGACCGCGAGCTCTTACTGGTTTCCACACAAGCTGAGGCCAAGAAAGTTTTTTCTGAGCAACCCAGTTCGTTGATCCTCATCGACGCGGAAGACCCTGTGCAGTTCGAAAAGCTCGTCAAGGGGATCAGCCACACTATCCCGCGTTCTAGAATGGCCGCTATCACCGACAAGCCGCTCCAAAATTATCCGGCTCTCTTTGAAAATCCTGTCTTCGCTCACCATGTGGTCCGCCGTTACAGCCCAACCGCCGCGCAAGTTTTCTCGAAAGTTCTGACCGCTTCGATTACGCCGAAGGCGACAGGACTCGAACGATTTTTTCCGAACCCTTCGGCGACCCTGGTTCAAAAGATTCAGCTCGGCCTCTCCACTCACAAAAAACCCGCCGTCGAAGCAGTGCGAAACTTTCTCATTAAAATGGGGACGGCCGAAAGACTGGCAACACAGATCGCTCGCGCTTGTGACGAGCTTTTGATGAACGCGATATTTGACGCTCCCGTTTTGAAAGATGGAACTCGTTACCGCCGGGACGGAGACCGCAGTAAAGCTTTTGAAATTGAAGGCGGAGTGACCATAGCCTTTGCGGAAGCCGAAACCTATGCGGCGATCAGCATTTCAGATAACCACGGGTCTCTCAACCGTGAGCAGATCATGTTCTCGCTTCAAAAGGATTATCAACAGAAGGCCTACCCAGTTCGAAATTCGGTAGCTAGCCCCGCTCTCGGCGTTCATAGCATCGTGAAGTCCGGGCTCAGTCTGCTTTTCTTTGCACGTCCGAAACTCAATACCGAAGTCATTCTCTTCTTTCCCAAAGTTTCAAACTATAGGGAGTTCCAAAAGAGCTTCTCGTTCTTTGGAATTATAGGAATCTAAATGAGACAAAAACCTTGGCCAGTCGTGATCTTGGCAATGTTTTATTTCTTGAGCCCGGTCGCGACGGTCTTCTTCTCTGCTCGTTCTGAGAAAATTTCGGCTCTCGCTTATATGCAGTCCATGTTTCAAACCGGAACTCTCATGGACTGGATTCTCGTGTTTGGCGTCACTCCGCTTGCAGGTTTCTGTATCTGGATCTGTAGAAAGTGGAGCTACTTTCTTTACCTTCTCCTTCTAACATTCCTTGTGCTCCACAACTTCAGTGAGTGGCAGCAGCATCGCGACACGCTGACTTTTGCTGGGATTCTTGCGATGAACTTGTTCAACCTTGTCATTGTCAGCTACTTCCTGGTTCCTCAAGTACGAACAACTTACTGGGATCGCCGAGTGCGTTGGTGGGAATCTAAACCTCGATTCAACATCACTGAAGCTTGTAGAATTTCCAACTCGACAGGAAAGCACGCAGGACAAATCACAAATATTTCAGAAGGTGGCGCCTTCATCATTTGCAAAGACCCTCTCAATATTGGTGACAATGTCCGATTGAGAACGAAAGTGCTCGGCCAACCTATCATCGCTACAGGACAGATCGTCCATCAGTTTCGTGGAAGCAGTGGTTTCGGAATTTGTTTTGCGCACAACGATGCGACAGCTCGACGACTTCAATCTGTGACCAAAGGGCTAGCTGCCCAAGCAGCAGGAAATCAAAGCCGACTTCATGGACTTATCCAGTGGGGCAAGACGCTTTTCCGAACCGGAAAAGGTCTCTTCCCCGATATTCCAAAGCGCTAATTGCTTTCTTAACCCCTCATCAACTCTTTAGCGGCTGCACCCAACGCATGAAAGATGGCAGCGATAAACCCTTGTTCAGGCCCTCGCTCACCCGTCACTGGTTTTTCACCTGGTGGTTTACCATTGATGCCTTGTTCATTCTTTTTAACGAGATCGACTCCCGCTGTCACAAGAAAATTTTTCAAGCCGCTGCTTTTAGGATCGACGACTTTCACACCTAGTCCGTAATAAGTCGCTTTGAGCTTTCCGTCGATCTTGCCATTCGTCATTTTAAAATCTGTCGAAATTTGAAAGATTCGTCCCTTAAGCTGTATTCCTTCTTCATGAAGGAAGAAATCGCTGACTTTTTCTAAGGGCTGATCTTTTACCGCGATGTGGATTTGTGCAGTTCCTCGTGGAGATAGGGGGTCCGCACTGGCTTCCACAACAAAGTGCCCTGAGTCCTCAAGAACCCCAGTCGCACGAATCTCGGTTGGGTCAGGAGTGTAATGATTTGCGATCTCCCTCCGAGTCGACCAGCCACCCACTGTTCCATGTACCTGAGTGAGAAGTAGTGAAGAAGATTGCGGCTTAACGAGATCGACATAATGAAACGAGCTTTGATGAACCTCGATATGTTCAAACACAAGAGGGGGAAGCCCGCTCAGAGGCGGCGATTTGTCATCGTGCCCAGAATTGATTGCAGGATTCTCGGTGAGAGTAAACGAGACTTCGTCCCCTCGTAGATTTTCGATGATGATCGGTTTTAGAACGAAACTTTTCAAACTGGCTTGAATTTCGAGTCGTTTCGCATGCACTGAAACCCGAGCATGATGATTCGGATCATCTTCGTAATGAAAGTCTAGAAATGAGACTCGCCCCTCCAAAACGGAGACCTCCACCGCGCCCATTTTAATTTCGCAGCGCGGGCAGGAGTCTTTAATGGAGGTGACTATTTTTTTCTCAAGCCAGGACGGTGCTTCAAGGCGCACTAGGACAATTGCTGCGCCGAGAAAAAGGGCGACTCCCACGGTGCCAAAAACGAACGCATTGAATAAATGCCGCGCTGTCATAGATTGCCCGTTCGCAAGTTTTGTTCCTCTATGGCCGACGTCTTGCTTCTCATTCTGATGGGTAGCATCTCGTCGAATATAAGGACAGACATCAAATGAGCCAAAGAATAGTCGTCATCGGCGGTGGTTTCGCGGGATTGCAAGCCGTACGAAAGCTCGCAAAAACAGGCGCGCAAATTACGCTGATCGATAAAAACAATTATTCGCTCTTTCAGCCTTTTCTTTACCAAGTGGCCACATCGATTTTATCCGGCGAGCAGATTGGCGTTCCCTTTCGCACGATTTTTCGCAAGTACCCGAACGTCGAAACCTTCATGGCGGAAGTGAAAGGGATAGACCTGAAAAATAAGAAGGTTGTCCTCCCTTATACCGATATTCCTTACGACTATCTTCTTGTCGCGTCCGGTGTTCAATACAACTACTTTGGAAGACCAGATTGGAAGCACTTCGCCCCCTCGCTTAAATCTGTCGACGACGCAAACTATCTGCGTGCAAGAATTTTAGGGGCACTTGAAAAAGCAGAATCAGAAACCGATCCCAACGAAGTTCATCGCTATATGACTATGGTTCTCGTCGGTGGTGGACCAACGGGGGTCGAAATGGCGGGGACTCTTGCCGCAATCACCCGACTAAGGATGATAAGAGACTTCAGACATATCAAACCCGAGCTCACCAGAATTATTTTACTCGAGGCCAGCCCTCAAATATTGAAGGGCTTTCGATCTCCTCTTCCTGAAAAAGCAAAAGCCTTCCTAGAAAGCCGTGGAGTCGAAGTGCGAACGAATTGCCGGGTAACGGAAGTCGATGAACACGGAGTCTGCATTGAGGGAGAACGCATTGAAGCAAAGACTGTTATCTGGACTGCCGGAGTCGAGGTCCCTAACCTTGGGGAGTGGCTCCAAGTTCCTACCGATCGCGTTGGAAGAGTCAAAGTTGAAAGCAATTTAAGTATCCCCGGTTATAAAAATGTCTTCGTCTTGGGGGACGCCGCCTATTTTGAGCAAAAGGGAGAACCTCTTCCGGGGGTAGCACAAGTCGCCATTCAACAGGGCAAGTATGTCGCCGAAGTGATCCGTGCGCAGCTCAATGGGAAAACCTTCGATCGGCCGTTCCACTATTTCAACAAGGGCAATATGGCAGCCATTGGAAAGATGTACGCGATCGCTGATCTGCCATGGATACGATTGAGCGGACACGTTGCCTGGTTGATCTGGGGCTTTGTTCACGTCGTCTATAATTTCAATTTGAAAAACCGGATCTCGGTCGTATTCAATTGGATCTGGACCCTCTTCTCGAGAACGACAACGGTCCGTCTTCTCAGCTCGACGAGTACGCCCTATCAACTCGAGGATGAATCACCTCAAGATCGATTGGAAACCGAAGCTACTAAACAGGATGAAAAGAACGAAAAGAATCAGAAAGCCAGTTAGATATCTGCCTAGGTCTTCGGCTAGGCAGCTTTCTTAATCAGATTCTGGTCCAACCATTTGATAATTTCTTCGCTCTCTAAAATGGGATTTCCATCTACAACCAGGCAAGGCACCTGTTCGTCTCCGGTCAAATCTTCAAGTTTCCGTGAATTATTTTCGTTTTGAACGTCATGATACTCGATGAACGAGTTCAATTTCTTTTCAGTGATATATCGACGAACTTTAGAGGAAAAAGAGCATTCTTGGAGATGATATAGTTCGATTTTCATGGAGGACTCCTTAAGCCTTAAGCTAAGTCAAATAGTAGAAATTCTGAGATACTCTCATCCGCGTCAGAAGCGGCGACTTGAATGGGCCCTCCACCAAAGATCGCGACGCCGTCACCCTGATTTAATTCTATCCCGTCAAAGACGAGAGAGCCTTTAACGACTTGAAGCCACCCATAACGATTTTCGGGAAGGCTACTCTCAATCGAGTGGTTTACTTGGACAATCCCCGAGAAAAGAGAAGCATCTTGGTGAATCAAGACACTTCCGTCACGTCCATCTTGCGATGCGATCAACTTCAAAGTTCCCAATCTCTCTGCGGGACTAAAATACTTTTGTTCATAACTAGGTGTAAGATTCAGTTCCGCTGGTTCAATCGATATTTCCAAAAAATGAACACCTTCGTGTTCGGATGCGTTGAACTCGCTATGACGTACGCCTTCTCCGGCCGTGACTCTTTGAAGCTCTCCAGGCCGGAGCAAACTGACCACGCCTTCCCCGACCATATTGTCTTTGTGAGCAAGACCGCCCGAGATCACGTAGGTCAAAAGCTCGATATTTTTGTCAGGATGAGGAGGGAAGCCCTCGCCTGCCGCGACACGATTTTCGTTCAGGACTTTCAACATTCGAAATCCCATGAACCGCAAGTCGTAATAATCTCCAAAACTGAAAGTGTAGAAGCTCTTCACCCAGCCCTGGTTTGAATATCCTCGCTCCTCCGAGCGGCGGATAAAGAATTCCTGGTCTGCTCGAGAAACGATGTTTCGCGCAAGATGCAATGCCATAGTTAAACTACTCCCTGTGAAAAGACTCGGTCTCTAACCTGCAAATCTAGTGCGATGCAGAACTAAGACGCCCGTCTAGACGCGGCTCTTCGATTCATTTCGAGGACCTCTTCGATCTTCTTGATAACTGCGGTCGAATCGATCTTAAACTTTTGTAGAAGTTCCCGTTCGGTCCCAGAGTGTGGGAGATCGTAAACCGCGAGCTTATGAACCCGAATTCCTTCGCTACTGAGTTCACCAGCAACTGCATCGCCAAGACCGCCTTCTGGATAGTGATCTTCTACAGTAATGACCTGAAGCCCAGTCTTTCGCGCCGACGCCAAAATCAAATCACGAGCGATCGGTTTGATGCTGTAACAATCGATCACTCGAACGGAGATCCCTTTTTTCTTCAGCTCATCGGCGGCTGTTAACGCTTCAAAGAGAGTGATCCCTGCTGCGCAAACTGTCACTTGATCGTCTTCAGACTGCCGCAAAATCTTTGCTCCACCGATCTCGAACTTTTCATCGAGCGAATAGAGGATCGGAGTCTCTGGGCGAGAGGTGCGTAGGTAGAAGATCCCCTTTTCACTCGCCATCTTTTCAACCAAGCGTTCAGTGCTGATGGCGTCTGATGGATAAAATACAGTGGAAGCGTGGACAGTTCGCATCATTGCAAGGTCTTCCAATCCCATTTGCGACGGGCCATCCTCTCCAATACTCACGCCGCAGTGAGATCCGCAGATTTTTAAATTTGAAAAGGAGACTGCTGCCATTCTGATTTGATCGAAAGATCGGGTGTAAAAAGCGGCGAAAGTGGAGGCAAAAGGGATCTTTCCGAGCGCCGACAGTCCCACGCTCACACCGATGATGTTCTGCTCTGCAATGAAACATTCGACAAAGCGGTCCGGAAACTTCTTATTGAACTCATCTGAGAAAGTAGAGTTCTCAACGTCTCCATCGAGCGCGACGATCTGAGCGTTCGCACCTCCAACACGCGCGAGTGCATGCCCATAAGCTTTGCGAGTCGCAATTTTCTTTCCTGTTTCATAATAATTAGGAGCAGCCAAGGCGACCGTGGGCCGCTGAATAGGTTTTTGTTCGTTCGGTTTAGAAATTTGAATTCCATCTGCCGATCGCGCAGTCGGTTTCAGATAGGCAATGGTTTCTTGTGCCTTGTCCTGAGGAAGAGGTTTCCCATGCCAGTTCAATTGATCTTCAACGCCGGGGATCCCCTTTCCTTTGATCGTATTTGCGATAATGGCAAAAGGTTTAAAACTTTCATGAGCTAACGCGAACGCGCGCAAGATCTCGTCCATATTATGGCCGTCGATCTCAACTGTATTCCAACCGAAAGCTTCAAAACGATTTCGGTAAACGTCAAGATCGTGCCCAAAGGCCGTTGCCTGACTTTGGCCGAGCCGATTGCAATCGACGATTGCGATCAAATTATTGAGTTCGCGAATGCCCGCGAGCGAGGCCGCCTCCCAAACACTTCCTTCAGCACACTCACCGTCGCCCATCAGGACATAAGTGCGATAGTCAAAGCCGTCGATCTTAGCGTTGATCGCCATCCCCACGCCCGCCGTCAATCCCTGCCCGAGAGATCCTGTTGCCAAATCGACAAAGTCGAGACGTGGAGTGGGATGTCCTTCGAAGTTCGAGTTCAATTGTCTCAAACTCATCATCTGATCTTTTGTGACATGCCCAGTCTGTTCCCACGCCGCATAAAGAACAGGTGCAGCATGACCTTTTGACAAAATAAATCGATCGTTTGTTTTCTGTCGCGGATTTTGAGGGTCGAACCGCATCTCGCCAAAAAATAATGCAGCAACGAGGTCTGCTGCTGAGCAACACGAAGTGGGATGTCCGCTTCCCGCTTTTGTTGTCGACTCAATCGATAGGATGCGAAGCTGCTGGGCAATGCCCGACAAAATTTCCGGAGAAACACCTGCGTTGCTTTGTGATTTGGCCATGAATGAGGAGGAGCAAAGGGAGTACCAAGACATTTGGAATCAATCTTGTAACTCCACGAGCTTTACAAAACAAAAAAACCTCATCACCACAAGGAGTCATGACATGGCCCAATATGAATTCCCAGCGCTCCCCTTTTCGATGGATGCATTGAAACCTCACATCTCATCTGAAACACTCGACTTCCATTATAACAAGCATCACAAAGGCTATTTCGAGAAGATGCTCAAGCTCCTTCCAGGAAGCGGATTTGACGGCGAGCCCCTAGAAACCATTGTTAAAAAAGCCCAAGGCCCACTTTTCAATAACTCCGCTCAACACTGGAACCATATGTTTTATTGGAACAGCCTTACTCCGAAAGGAAAAGGCGAGCCCCAAGGAAAACTACTCGACGCGATCAACGAGAAGTTTGGTTCCTTCAACGACTTTAAGCAGAAGTTTGGAACTGCGGCAGCCGAGCTCTTCGGTTCGGGCTGGGCGTGGCTTGTTGCCGATTCTTCTGGAAAGATTGATATCGTTCAAACGTCCAATGCTGAGAACCCTCTTCGTCAGGGCAAGATCTCACTCTTGACGGTCGACGTCTGGGAGCATGCTTATTACATCGATTACCGAAACGCGCGTGCAAAGTACCTCGAGTCACTTTGGAGCGTCTTAAATTGGGAATTCGCGCAATCAAACTTCGAGCGCTTGAGCAAGAGCCAAGCAGCCTAAGCGATGGCCCTCCCAATGGGAGGGCCATTTTTTAAGTCTCTTTTCCCTTTAAAGGACTTTCCT
>Ga0302315_10002613_pt1 | contig 16851 bp, 17 predicted proteins | sample III_Palsa_N3_1_FD_200532 | JGI IMG/M metagenome (GOLD analysis project Ga0302315, IMG submission 200532) | Peat permafrost microbial communities from Stordalen Mire near Abisko, Sweden - III_Palsa_N3_1 | ecosystem: Environmental > Terrestrial > Soil > Palsa > Peat permafrost | place: Sweden... | reverse complement strand
GCCTGGTCGACCGGGATAGGCGGCCCGCTCGGATCAGCCGACGCCATAGGACGGCGCAACTCGCGAATCTTGTGAAAACCAGGCACGGTAGGATCGATCTGCCAGCCTTGCGCTTCCATATCCACCGGCTCGACCGGCGGCTTCACGACGGTCCAGCCCGCGATGTTGTGGATGCCATTGGCGATCGGCGTCGTATCGACCGGAACGCCGATGCTGATCTGCGAGAACGACAACTGCTCAAGCACCTGCCCGCTCGGGTCGAGCGTCTGCGCGCGCAGCAGCAAACCCGTTTTTTTGTCCGCCCAAAGCTTGTAGGCGAACCGGTACGCGTCTTTCGGGTCGAGTTCGACCACTTGGCTGTCGATGCCCGCGACTCGGTCGTCGCCGAGCAGCTTAGGCTCATACACGGACATCACCTGGTCGCTGCTGCCAGCGAGCAAAGCGGGGAACGAATCTTTGTTTTGGCGCTTTTCGACGACGCACAAATGCCGTTCGGGGATGAACGTGTACATTTCGTCGTTATGGCGCAACATTTTGCGCGGCTTGCCGTCCAGACTTTCGAGCTGCTCGAACTCGCCATCGCTGTGGGTGGCGAAATGGACGATCCGCGAGGTCTGGACGAAATTACCCCGCTGATAGACGAACGCCCCCTCGTAATTCTGCTGCTGGGCGGCCTGGTGAATGCGGCTGAGCAAGTCCGTCGCAGTGCGGCGGGCAACGAGCGGGTCGTCGGATTGCGCAAAGACACGCGGTGTGGCGGACAACAATACGGCTGCACAGAACAGAAATGCCGGCAGCCGCCCCCAGATAGTCGTTTTATTCAACCGCAGTGTCTGCATCAGACTATTGGCCTTGCGTGGTCATGGCGGAGGTGCGAATCAACGGCATCGAACCGGGCATGACCGGTTGCTGCGCGAACTGTTGATGAGCTTCCAGATACTGGTCGAGGCTCGCGTCGCGGATGATGTTGCCGTCCGAAACCGGCTGGGCGGCGGCTACCGTCGGCACCGGGGCCATGGCAACACGCTGCACGGAATCGCCATGGGACTGCAGCGACGCGACCTGCGCCACGCCCGCACCGGCCGGCACGCCCTGCAATTGCGGCACGACGATCCACGTCAGCGTGGCGGCGGCAGCGGCGACGGCAAGCGCCGGCACGAAGCGGCGGCGCAGCGCCAGCAACCGGCCCGTAGCCGACATCGCGGCGGGCGCCAGCACGTGCGGCTCCTGCTCGAGACGCGCGCTGAAGCTGGCGAGGAAGGCGCTACTGGTCGCGGGGCTTACCGCCAGATCGTCCGAACGCAGGGCGTCGCCGATCAGGTGGTAATGCGACCAGGACGCACGATCTTCGTGATCCAGCTCGGAAATAAACTTGTTCAGATGCTCTTCGCCGAACAGCTCACCGTCGACAAAAGCGGACAGACGCTCGCCGCGCGAGCTTGCTTGCGATTGCATCGAGACCGACCCCATGATGCTCCCCATCTTACACACCCCTAGTGACACCACCTAACCCAGATATTGCCCCATTGCCCCGACGGGCGAGCTGGCCGATTACCAGCGTTTGCCTTCGGGTGTGTCAAGCAATGGACGCAATTTTGCCGCAATGGCTTCGCGAGCGCGAAAAATTCGTGATCTGACCGTGCCGATTGGGCACCCCATCATCTCAGCGATTTCCTCATAGCTCAAACCTTCAATTTCACGAAGAGTAATGGCGGTGCGCAACTCTTCCGGTAAAACCGCCATCGCAGCATTGACCGTCTCAGCGATCTGCTTGCTCATCAACATCGACTCAGGCGTGTTGATATCCCTTAGTTGGTCGGCGTCCGAGAAAGTTTCAGCTTCTTCAGCATCTGCTTCGGTCGAAGTCGGTGCGCGCCGCCCCTGGGTCGCAAGGTAGTTCTTTGCCGTGTTGACCGCAATCCGGTACAACCACGTATAAAAGGCCGATTCGCCGCGAAATTGGGGCAGCGCCCGGTATGCCTTGATGAAGGCATCCTGAGCCACATCCTCAACCTCAGCGGGGTCCCGCACAAGGCGCGAGATCAGCCGGAGGATCTTCCGGTGGTATTTGGAGACCAGAAGCTCGAACGCGGCCTTGTCGCCCTTCTGGACGCGCTCGACCAGCACCTGATCAATTTCTTTTTCGCTCACCTGATAAATCCGTTAACTATGGGCTGCAACGCGGGGCACCATTGTAGCGTCCCCATCATCGCGTCACGTTACTAAGGTACTAGCGGTTACAGTCGTTACAGTCAAACGCCGGCGGCGCGCCGGCCCAGCACGGACAGCTCACGAAACGCCTCGGCGGACAGCATGTCGGCTGCGATCAGCAATGGCCGGGAACGGCCGCTCGTGCCTGCGAGCGCCAGAATGAGGAGCCGGCCGCTCCACTGCGAGCAACCGGCAATACGGCCCTGCGCGAGCGTGTGCCCCGCGCGGTTCCAGACGGTAAGACCATCCGGCCCGATTTTGATGGCGCCGGGCTCGGCGTGCCAATGCCGCCGCGCGGCGAGCGTGAGGAAAGCTAACACAGCTGCGGCAGCAGGCGCTGCCTGCAAGGCGCCGAGCCGGGCTGCCAGGCACGCCTGAACGGCGGCCACGGCAATCAGGATAAAAACCACCGTTGCGCCACGCAGGGCAACGGAGCGTCGCAGGGTAATCAGCGGCGCTCCGTTTGAAGATGCCAGTCCAGCGGCAAGCGCCGGACCCGACTGCGTGGAGAGTGACGTCAAACGGCCCGGCCCGCTCAGGTGCGCTTGAAGACCAGCGTGCCGTTCGTACCGCCGAACCCGAACGAGTTCTTCAGCGCGATGTCAATCTTCATCTCCCGCGCGGTGTTGGCGCAGTAATCAAGATCGCACTGGGGATCCTGGTTGAAGATGTTGATCGTCGGCGGCGAGATCTGATTGTGCACAGCGAGGACCGTGAAGACCGACTCGAGACCGCCCGCACCACCCAGCAGGTGGCCCGTCATCGATTTCGTCGAATTCACGACGATGTTCTTCGCGTGATCGCCGAAGGCACGCTTGATGCCGGTGGTTTCCGCGAGGTCGCCGAGCTGCGTCGAGGTGCCGTGGGCGTTCAGGTAGTTCACCTGATCCACGTTCACGCCTGCGTTTTTCAATGCGGCCAGCATGCAGCGGCGTGCGCCGTCGCCATCTTCCACCGGGGCGGTCATGTGGTATGCGTCGCCGCTCATCCCATAGCCGCTCACTTCGGCGTAAATCTTCGCGCCACGGGCCTTCGCGTGCTCGTATTCTTCGAGCACCATCACGCCGGCGCCCTCGCCCAGCACGAAGCCGTCGCGATCCTTGTCCCAAGGACGGCTTGCCGTAGCAGGATCGTCATTGCGTTGCGACAGGGCGCGCGCCGCCGCGAAACCGCCAATACCGAGCGGCGACACGGTCGATTCCGCACCGCCCGCGATCATCACGTCCGCGTCGCCATATTCGATCAGGCGCGAAGCCTCGCCGATGCAATGCAGCCCGGTGGTACACGCGGTGACGATGGCGAGGTTCGGGCCCTTGATGCCGAACTTGATCGAGAGATGGCCGGAAATCATGTTAATGATCGAGGCCGGCACGAAGAACGGCGAAATCCGGCGCGGGCCGCGATTGAGCAGTTCCGTCTGCGTGATTTCGATCATCGGCAGGCCGCCGATGCCCGAGCCGACCACCACGCCGATGCGCTCCGAATTCTCATCGGTGACTTCGAGCCCGCTGTCCTGCATCGCCTGGATGCCGGCAGCCACGCCGTAATGGATGAACGTATCCATGTGGCGCGCTTCCTTACCGGGGATGTAGTCCTCGATATTGAAGCCCTTCACCTCGCCGGCAAAGCGGGTCGTGAAGTTCGCAGCATCGAACTTCGTGATGTTGGCAATGCCCGACTTGCCGGCGACCAGATTGGCCCAGCCGTCGGCAACATTATTGCCAACAGGCGAAATCAGCCCCAGGCCTGTAACGACAACACGACGACGGCTCACGGTAACCTCTTTTTCATAGGTGACAAAAGCAAAAGCCACAGCGGCCACAGGAAACGGACCTGTGAGCCCTGTGGCTGTTAACCTGGAAGACGCGCTGGAACACGCGCTGAAAACCACGCTGAAAAACGCGTTGGAAACTGCGCCGAAACCTGCACTTGCATCTGCGCTGGAAACGGCTGCGCCAGCAACTTCATCGCCAACTCCGTCGGCAATAGCACCAGCCCCGCAGATGCCGGAAACCGGCACAACAGGGCGTCACACGCCGCCAACCCAGCAACGCGGGCGCGAATGACCTTAGGCCTTGACGTTTGCGCGAGCGTAGTCGATCGCTTGCTGGACGGTCGTGATCTTCTCAGCTTCTTCATCCGGAATTTCCATGCCGAATTCGTCTTCGAGGGCCATCACGAGTTCGACGGTGTCGAGCGAGTCAGCGCCGAGGTCGTTCACGAACGAGGCTTCGTTCTTGATCTCTGCTTCGGCAACGCCCAGTTGTTCTGCGACGATCTTCTTGACGCGCTGTTCGATATTGTCCATTAACCCCTCCAAGGGAAAAGAAGTTCAAAAATACAGGTGCGCGCATTTTATCAGGTTTGCCCCTGCAAAAAAGCGGCGCGCACGGTTCCTGTCAAGGCATCCGCCCCGTCACGACGAGAAACGCGTCACGGCGCGGATGGTAACCGAATTCCGTTACGACATGTACATGCCGCCATTTACATGCAGCGTCGCGCCGGTGATATAGCCAGCCTGCGGCGAAGCAAGAAACGCGACAGCATGAGCGATGTCTTCCGGGCTGCCCAGACGCCCAAGCGGAATCTGAGTCTTCAGCGCGGTTTGCTGCTCTTCCGGCAGGGTCTTCGTCATGTCGGTGTCGATAAAGCCCGGCGCGACGCAGTTCACGGTAATGCCGCGGCTGCCGATCTCGCGCGCCAGCGCCCGCGTCATACCCGCGACGCCGGCTTTCGCCGCCGCGTAGTTGACCTGCCCCGGGTTGCCAGCCGAGCCGACCACCGACGTAATGTTGATAATGCGGCCGCCGCGCGCCTTCATCATCGGACGCAGCACCGCGCGCGACAGGCGGAACACGGACTTGAGATTGGTATCGATCACCGCGTCCCAGTCGTCGTCCTTCATGCGCATCGCCAGTTGATCCTGGGTGATGCCCGCGTTGTTCACGAGCACGTGCAACGTTCCAAATTCTTTCACAGTGCCGTCGATCAGCGCTTCCGCTGCAGTTGCGTCGTTCACGTTCAGTACCGCGCCGCGGCCGTTCACGCCTTCAGCCTTGAACGCTTCGGTAATGGCAGTTGCGCCGCTTTCGCTGGTCGCCGTGCCGATGACGGTCGCGCCCTGGCGCGCCAGTTCGAGCGCAATGGCGCGGCCAATGCCACGGGAGGCGCCCGTCACGATTGCGATCTGCTTATCGAGAGTCTTTTCCATCTTTCAGTCCGGATTGCCCGTGAGGGCTGATTGCAGTCTTTAGGCTGTAGTGAGTACTGTGATACTTGCGGCTGTACCTGCGAGGCGCTCAGGCCGTCACGAGCTTAAGCGTTTCTTCGAGCGAGGCCGGATCGAAAACCGAAGCGCCGACCAGATTGCCGTCGATGCGCTTGGTCAGGCCCGCCAGAACCTTGCCGGGACCGCATTCGATCACATGCGTGACACCCTGGCCAGCGATCGCCTGCACGCACTCGACCCAGCGCACCGCACCAGCTGCCTGACGCACGAGCGCATCCTTGATGGCGGCCGGCTCGTTGACGATAGCCACATCGACGTTATTCACGACGGGGATCTTCGGCACCTGAACCTCGACGCTCGCCAGATACTCGCGCAACTGGTCCGATGCGGGCTTGAGCAGTGAGGAATGGAAAGGTGCCGACACCGGCAGCGGCAGCGCACGCTTCGCGCCCTTGGCCTTGGCGATTTCGCAGGCCTTTTCGACCGCGGCCTTGTTGCCGGCGATCACGACTTGCGACGGCGCGTTGAAATTCACCGCTTCCACAACACCCGCCGACGCCGCTTCGGCACACACCGCGCGCACCGTGTCGTCGTCGAGGCCGAGAATCGCCGCCATACCGCCCTCGCCTACCGGCACGGCCGTCTGCATGGCCTGCGCTCGAAAACGCACGAGCGGTACCGCATCACGGAACGCCAGCGCGCTAGCCGCAACCAGTGCCGTGTATTCGCCGAGGCTGTGGCCCGCGACGATTACCGGCGCCGGGCCGCCCGCAGCCTGCCACGCGCGGTAGATCGCGTACGCGGCCGTCAGCATGACGGGTTGAGTATTGGTGGTGAGGTTCAGATCATCAGCCGGACCTTCGGCGATCAGCTTGCCCAGATCCTGGCCGAGCGCGTCGGAGGCTTCCTGAACTGTCTCGCGCACGATGGCGTGATCGGCAAATGCGTTGAGCATGCCGACAGACTGCGAGCCCTGACCAGGAAAAACGAACGCAAATTTCATGGGATCCTCAAAATTCGATGTTTCAGACGCGTACGGCACGCGGCCTTATCGACGCGACTGATCGCTGCCGGCGGCGCCGAAGCGCCACCTCAGACGCGGATCAATAGCGGATAACCGACGCGCCCCACGTGAAGCCGCCGCCGACGCCTTCGATCAGGACGTTCTGGCCGCGCTTGATACGGCCGTCGCGCACGGCGACGTCGAACGCGAGCGGAATGGACGCAGCCGACGTGTTGCCGTGCTCGCCCACCGTGACGACCATGCGCTCCTGCGACAGGCCGAGTTTGCGGCACGTGCTTTGCATGATACGGATATTGGCCTGATGCGGAATCAGCCAATCGACCTGTTCCGCTGTGAGGCCAGCTTTGGCAAGCGCTTCGACCGCGACCTTCTCAAGCACGTTGACGGCGAGCTTGAACACCGCCTGGCCGTCCATATGCAGAAACGCGCTACCGGCGATTACACCACCGTTGACGTTGCCCGGCGTGCAGAGAATGTTGGCATGGCTGCCGTCGGCATGCAGCGCGTTGGCGAGCACGCCAGGCTGTTCTGAAGCCGAGAGGATCACCGCGCCGGCGCCGTCACCGAACAGCACGCAGGTGGTGCGGTCATTGAAATCGAGCAGACGCGAGAAGGTTTCGGCGCCGATCACCAGCGCGGTGTGATGCTGACCGCTGCGGATGAAACTGTCGGCCGTCGCCACGGCGTAAGCGAAGCCGGAACAGACGGCCTGCACGTCGAACGCCGCGCCGTTGTTCTTGATGCCGAGCTTGTTCTGCAGCAGGCACGCCGTGCTAGGGAACACATAGTCCGGCGTGGAGGTGGCGACAATGATCAGATCGATCGACTGCGGGTCGACATCGGCAGCTTCGATCGCACGCTGGGCGGCAATGAGCGCGAGATCGCTAGTGGTGACATCAGGTTCTGCGAAGTGGCGTGCGTGGATGCCGGTGCGGGCTACGATCCACTCGTCGCTGGTTTCGACGCCCTGCTTGGCGAGACGTTCGGCCAGGTCCTGATTGCTGACGCGCCCGGGCGGCAGATAACTGCCGGTTCCCAGCACGCGGGAATAAATTGTCGATTGAGCCATTATGCCTTCGAGGATAGCGCAGCGTAGGGCTCGGCTGGCTGGCCTGCGGCCGGACTTGCATAACCCGCGCCGCTTGCGTCGCGCGCAACCTGTTCCAGAGAACTCGCGTTCTCTTCCATCGCCCGCGCGAGGCGTTCCAGCACGCCGTTTTTGACGGCATCATACCCGCGTTTGATCGCCCACTCAAACGCGTACGCGTCCGCCGAGCCGTGGCTCTTGATCACGAGGCTACGCAGACCGAGCAGTGCTGCGCCATTGTATTGCCGGGTATCGACCCGCTTCTTGAAGCGTAACAGTACCGGCAACGCGAGAAGCCCCATCACCTTGGTCAGCCACGAGCGGCCAAACTCTTCCTTGATGATGCTGTTCAACATCTGCGCGAGCCCTTCTGACGTCTTCAGCGCGACATTGCCGACAAAACCGTCGCAGACGATCACATCGGTCGTGCCCTTAAAGATGTCGTCGCCCTCGACGTTACCGTGGAAATTCAGTGTGCTTGCCCGCAGCAACTCGCCGGCACGCTTGATGGTCTCGTTGCCCTTTATGACCTCTTCGCCGATGTTAAGCAGACCGATCGTAGGGCGCTCCTTGCCCTCGAGCGCCGACACGAGCGCATGCCCCATCTCCGCAAACTGCAGCAGATGCTGCGGCTCGCAATCGACGTTGGCGCCCAGGTCGAGCATCATCGTGTAGCCGGTAGGATTGGGCAACGCGAACGCGATCGCCGGGCGTTCGATACCCGGGAGCGTTTTCAGAACATAGCGGGACACCGCCATCAGCGCGCCGGTGTTGCCGGCGGAGATGCAGGCCTGAGCCTCGCCTTCCTTGACGCGGTTGAGCGCCACGCGCATCGACGAGTCTTTCTTCTTGCGCAGCGCGACTTCAACCGAATCGTCCATGGCGACGATCTCGGAAGCCGGCACGATGACCAGCGCAGACTCGCCCTCGGCCTTCAACTTCTTGAGCTGGGCGCGGATCACGCTTTCGATGCCGACGAGCATCAACTGCGCGTCGGGATACGAACGAACGAAACTGACAGCCGCGGGAACGGTCACGGACGGGCCGTGGTCGCCTCCCATGCAATCTATCGTGAGCTTTACTGTCATGGAGTGCGACGAATTTCAGGAGCTCTGCATGGGAACGCAGCAAGCGCTAAAGGGCTAACTGCATTCGACACAAAAAAGCGGCCATAGATGCCGCCTTTTTGTCGAGCCGGGAAAATGTCAAGCGAGCCGATCGCCACGCGAAACGCCAAGGGGCGCAACGCAACGGGACGATTAGTCGTTCTTCGTCTTGACGACTTTCTTGCCGCGATAGTAGCCGTTCGGGCTAACGTGGTGACGCAGATGCACTTCACCGGTGCTCGGTTCCACAGCCAGCGGCGCTGCGCTGAGGAAATCGTGCGAGCGGTGCATACCGCGCTTCGACGGCGACTTCTTGTTTTGTTGGACTGCCATGATAACTCCTAAAAATTTTCCGAATTCTAACACAGCCCGATACTGCAATCGCCACTGGCCGGATGGCCAACGCGCCGCATCGCGCTCCTATGCAACTGTTCAGTGCTTCTCGCCGCCGGAACCGCCCTTCTTGAGGGCTTCGAGCGCCGCAAACGGATTAGGCCGAGCGGGCTCGCCGCCCTCTTCAGCCTGATCCTGCCCGGCTTCGTCGCCCTCGCCCTCTTCACCCGTCACCCCTGACACGAGAGACTCGTGCACTTCGGGGCAAACGTCGTGCTTGGGCACCAGCGGCATACTCAGCAGCAACTCTTCTTCGATCAAGTCGATAAGATCGAAATGGGCTGAACCCACGATCACATCGACTTCATCCTCGTCGAGCGGAAACTCTTGGGCTTCCGCCTCAGTGCTGACGATCCGGTAAGTCGCATCGACATTGAACGCCTGCAGATACGGCGTGAGACACCGCTGACATTCGAGCCATGCCGACCCGTGAATCGCGAGCCTCAGATACGGCTGCGGACCCTCGGTGCCATCGTCCTGCAATTCCGGCTGCGTCGCTCCTTCGGCCTGCCAGGTGAACGCACTTTCGCGCTCTGGCGCTTCCGCAGGAACTTCGTTTAACATGCGCGGCAGTTGCGAGACGCGCACGAGACCCGCGGCCTGACAGCCGCTCCGCGCGAATTCGAAAAGATCGACATCATGCGGGTCGGCGAGACCTGCAGGTTTGCCAAGATGTTGAGTCATGTGCGCTCCTGCGTCGGCACGGATTTAGCCGGGGTAAATCAGATCAGTATGCCGCCTCTTGCCGCGCCGCTACCACGAGAGAAACCCTGATTGCAGCAAGCCTGCGTTGGGGCTTGCGCGGAATTTCGATGTAGCGAAAGCGTGACTACAACGTGCACATACCGATGAAAAGCCCAAAATCATATCTGTTTTGTCTTTTCGAGTCAAACACTTAAGCCCGTACGCGCGAAAGCACGTGCGGCCTGCTCTCCCTAGCCTTTGGTTCACCATGCCGGATACCCTTTCCCGCCCGCCACGCCTGATTCTGGCGTCGAGTTCACGCTATCGCCGAGAGCTTCTGGAACGCCTGCGCGTACCGTTCGACGTCGTCGTGCCGGCCGTCGACGAGACGCCCCAACCGGGCGAAACACCCGAAGCGACCGCCCTGCGGCTCTCCGAGGCCAAAGCACGGGCGGTAGCCGCCAGACTCCCCGCCGGCGAGCATGCACTGGTGATCGGCTCGGATCAGGTCGCCACTTACGACGGTCTGCAGATCGGCAAACCGGGCTCGCACGACAAAGCACTCGCCCAGTTGCAGGCCATGCGCGGCCGCGAAGTGCTTTTTCATAGCGCCCTGTGCCTGTTCGATAGCCGCGACAATAGCGCCCAGACGCTCGATGTCGTAACGACTGTCCGCTTCAGGAATCTGCCTGACGCCAAGCTGGACGCCTATCTGCGAGCCGAAACGCCCTATGACGTCGCCGGCAGCGCCAAATCCGAAGGACTCGGCATTGCGCTGCTCGATGCGATCGAGTCGGACGATCCGACCGCGCTGGTCGGACTGCCGCTGATCGCGTTGTCGCGGATGCTGCTGGCGGCCGGTTTTCCACTGTTGGGGGCACGATGAGCGGCACACTGTATTTGATCCCGAACACCCTCGGCGAAGGCGATGCAGACGCGCTTGACGCCGTCCTGCCTGCGCCCGTGCGGGCTCGCGCCGCGGCGCTGCATTACTACATTGGCGAAAACGCGAAAACCACCCGGGCTTTCCTGAAGAAGGTCGGCACCGAGCGCCCAATTCAGGAAATCGAGATTCGCGAGCTGAATGTGAATACCCCGGCGGGCGAGATCGAAAAGCTGCTGGCGCCGATTCTGGCCGGCACGGACGCGGGCCTCGTCTCGGAAGCGGGCTGCCCGGCGGTCGCTGATCCGGGCGCACTGCTGGTACGGCGGGCGCACGAGCGCGGCGTCAAGGTCGTGCCGTTCGTTGGGCCGAGTTCAATTCTGCTCGCGTTGATGGCTTCCGGCCTGAACGGCCAGAGCTTCGCGTTTCACGGCTACCTGCCGGTGGATGCGGCCGAACGGGCCAAGCGGCTGCGCGATCTGGAGCAGCAGTCGCGCAAGGGAAAGCAGACGCAGATCTTTATCGAGACGCCCTATCGCAACAAGGCGCTGCTTGATACCTTGCTGGCGACTTGCGCGCCGTCAACATTGGTGTGCGTCGCAGTGGATCTGACGCTGGAGACGGAGACGATAGCGAGCCGAACGGTATCGGACTGGAAAAAGGCGCCGACGCTCGATCTGCACAAGCGTCCGGCGATTTTCCTGCTACTTGCCGTCTGAACAGGCCACCGCACGGGCCGCTACGCCGTTGCACGCAACGAAGCACAGCGGCCCAGCCCAGCACAACACTCACCGCAAGCTCATCTTCCCACCCAGCACCATCGCGTGAACCGCGGCGCTGCCAACCGCCGCGCCGAACTTGCGCGCCACGCGATCGGTGATGCTTTCCTTCACGGTGTAATCGACAATGTCCGGCGCCTTGATAATCTCGCGCGCGACGTAATCAGAGTCGCCAAAGCCATCCGCCAGACCAAGATCAACACTCTGCTGACCGGTCCAGAACAGGCCCGAGAAGATATCTGGTGTCTCATGCAGCCGCTTGCCGCGGCCTTCGCGCACCGCGTCGATGAACTGCTGGTGGATCTGGTCGAGCATTTCCTGCGCATGCGCGTCCATCTTCGGCGTTTCCGGCGAGAATGGGTCGAAGAAGCCCTTGTTTTCGCCTGAAGTGTGCAGGCGCCGCTCCACGCCGAGCTTGTCCATCAGGCCTGTAAAGCCGAAGCCGTCCATCAGCACGCCGATCGAGCCGACGATGCTCGCCTTATCCACGTAAATCTTGTCCGCCGCTGCCGCCGCGTAGTACCCGCCCGAGGCGCACATGTCGCCCACCACCACATATAGCGGAATGGACGGATATTTGGCGCGCAGACGACGGATATCGCGATTGATGATGCCCGCTTGCACCGGACTGCCGCCCGGACTATTGCAGCTCAGGATCACGCCCGCCGTGCCGGCGTCGTCGAAGGCGCTCTCCAGCGCGGAGTCGACGTCATCGGCATTCGCGTTGGTGTCGGCGGCAATTTCCCCGTCGAGCGTGACCATCGCGGTATGGCGCCCGGTGGTGGCGACCTTCTCCCCGGAAAAATCGAACACGCCCCAGACCACCACCAGCAGCAGGATGACAAAGACAAAGCGGAAGAAGATTTTCCAGCGGCGGGCCGCGCGCTGTTCGCTGATGGCAGCGAGTGCAATGCGTTCGAGCGCGGCGCGCTCCCAGCCCGGTTCATCAGTTGGCGTCGGCTTGCGGCCCGCTGAGGACGGTTGGTTCGGATCGGGAGTGAGATTGTCGGCCATGCGTCGCAGATCAAAGAGTCAGGGAGTGACCGGACGCAGGTCGTCGTCCGGCAGCCAGAATACCGCGCGGCCATCCGGTGTGTCCCGTTCGTCGACCTGAACGGAACGCAGCCTGCCGCCACGGCACGGACCGCCGACACACTTGCCTGTATCCGGCGCGTAAATTGCGCCGTGCGTGGCGCACATCAAGTATAAACCCGATGATTCGAAGAACTGACCCTCAGCCCAGTCGAGCTCCATCGGCACGTGCGCACAGCGGTTCAGATAACCATAAGCCTCGCCACCATAGCGGACAAAGAAGACAACCGCATCGCCGTCGACATATTTCGCCTTGCGGCGCAGCCCGATGCCGCCCTCGACCAGTTCGTCCGAGGCACAGATTCGCACCGGTTCGATGGCGGCCGTGCTCATGCGTTCTCGCGCAACCAGGCGGACAGCGCGCTGACGCTCGACGCCACGAACTTCGGCTCGAGCGCGGCGAGCGACGCCGCCGGATGGGCGCCGTAGGTGACGGCGATGCCCGCGACACCCGCGTTGATCGCCATTTGCAGGTCATGGGTCGTATCGCCGACCATCACCGTGCGCGCCACATCCTGGCCAAGTTCGCGGGTCAGTTCATGCAGCATCGCCGGATGGGGCTTCGAGAAGGTCTCGTCGGCGCAGCGCGTGCCGTCGAAGAGACTCGTGAGGCGCGACTGATCGAGCGCCCGGTTCAGGCCCACGCGGCTCTTGCCAGTGGCGACGCCGAGCAGATACCCCTGGTCGCGCAACGCCTGGAGCATCTCGCGCACGCCGGCGAACAGCTCGGTAGTCTGATCCTTGACCAGATAGTGGAAGCGATAGCGCTCGGCCAGACGCGGATACTCGGACGGGTCGAGCGTCGGCGCGGCGATCTGCAGCGCGTCGCGCAGCCCGAGGCCAATCACGTAGCTCGCCGCCTCGTCAGCCGGCACTGGCAAGCCCAGGTCGCGGCACGCCGACTGGATACTCCGCGTGATATGCACGGTCGAATCCATCAAGGTGCCGTCCCAATCGAAGACGATCAGATCAAATTGCTCTCTAGCCATGCGTATTCGTCTCCGGGGTTGCCCCTTTATTGATTTCATTGAGCTGATCGATGAAGCGCCGGCATTCCGCCGGCAGCGGCGCCTCGAACTGCAGCACGTCGCCGGTGGCCGGGTGCGCCAGTTTGAGCCGGTATGCGTGCAGAAACATCCGCTTCAGCCCAAGGCGCGCATTCGAGCGCGCCAACTCTTTATTCAGTGAGAAATCGCCATATTTGACGTCGCCGGCAATCGGCAGCTCCAGATGCGCGAGGTGAACCCGGATCTGATGCGTGCGACCCGTCTTCAGTTCCGCTTCGAGGAGCGCGTAGTCCGGCCAGCGGTTCACCAGATTGAAAACCGTGTGCGACGCCAGCCCGTCTGCCTGAACCCGCACGCGGCGTTCGCCGTCCGCCGTCAGATACTTGTGCAGCGGCTCCTTGACCGCGCGGCGGCGACCCCAGTCGCTCGCCCACTCGCCATGGACGCACGCAAAGTAGCGCTTGTCCATGCGGTTCTCGCGAATCTGCTCGTGCAGGCTAACGAGTGCCGCGCGCTTCTTCGCGAGCATCAGGACACCGGACGTCTCGCGGTCCAGCCGATGCACCAGCTCAAGGAATTTTGCCTGCGGACGCGCCGCGCGCATCTGCTCGATTACCCCGAACGCCACTCCGCTGCCACCATGGACGGCGACGCCCGCCGGTTTGTCGATGACCAGCATGTGGTCATCTTCAAAAAGAATTTCGAAATGGGCGGCCGGAATCGGATTGTGAGCACTCGCTTCGGTCCCTTGGGCGATGCGAATCGGTGGCACACGCACCAGATCGCCATGCTCGAGACGGTACTGGGCATCGACCCGGCCCTTATTTACACGCACCTCCCCGCTACGCAGGATGCGATAAATATGGCTTTTCGGCACGCCTTTACAGACGCGTAACAGGAAGTTGTCGATGCGCTGTCCGGCCGCGCCATCGTCGATCTCGATCATCGAGACCTGGTCACTTGCGACCGATTTCTGGGATATTTTGCCTAACTCTTTCATTCTGAATATAATTTGCCCAGCAGTCTGCGGCGGCCGGCGCATTGTCCGGTATTCCGGCGGTCTGCGCAGGTGCAAGCGATAAACAGTCATTTTACTTGCGCCCGGGTCTGGTTGCTCACCCGCATAACGAGATGCAACAAGTTGTACGCACGGAGTCAGCACCCGGCAGGGACGGCGCCCACAGGCGCGTTCGGTCATGGTCGGCTCCGCGGTAACGGAATTTTGGTAAAAAAGAATTTAACTGCGAGCCTCGGGTATCGGCGGTTTGACGCCCTGCAGGACGAGGCTTCCGGTTGCGAAAATACGGCGTGCGCCCAAGGCGTCTTGTAGAAAGTACAAGACATGGCGACGTCAAAATGAGGCGAGACACCCCCAGCGAGAAAAGACGCGCCTATTGCGCGAACTTCCAGCTGCGGCTCGACCGCAGCCTTCGACCCTCCGGTCACGCGCCCAGTTGGCGCACCGGCGCGAGTGGACGAAGGTGTGTATAGGTCAGCCGGCAGTACCCGCGGCGTGTCAGGCCGTTATTTGAAGCCGTGTTCGCATGTGCCCTGCGGCACCGCGTCCTTTTGTATGGACCGGGCCCTCTCAGGCAATTCTCCCCGCCATTTTTCCCGCTCCAGCGTGCTTGTGAAAACACAATAAAGCGCGGCATGCCGCTGCCTTGAACGTTCTTTGCGTCCAACAAACGCGAGGCGTGGGCACAGGCTAAGCCGCTCTGGAGCCGTTCAATGAAACGAATGTTGTTTAACGCAACGCAGCAGGAAGAACTGCGCGTAGCCATCGTCGATGGGCAAAAACTCATCGATATCGACATCGAAACCGCCGGTCGCGAACAGCGCAAAGGCAATATTTACAAGGGCATCATCACCCGCATCGAGCCGTCGCTCGAAGCATGTTTCGTCAACTACGGCGAAGACCGTCACGGTTTTCTGCCGTTCAAGGAAGTCGCCCGTCAGTATTTCCGTGACGGCGTCGACATGCGCTCCGCCCGTATCCAGGACGCCCTGAAGGAAGGTCAGGAACTGATCGTCCAGGTCGAAAAGGAAGAACGCGGCAATAAGGGCGCTGCTCTCACCACCTTCATTTCGCTGGCAGGCCGCTATCTGGTCCTGATGCCGAACAACCCGCGCGGCGGCGGCGTGTCGCGCCGGATCGAAGGTGACGACCGTCAGGAACTGCGCGAAACCATGGCGCAGCTGCAACTGCCGGAAGGCATGAGCATCATCGCGCGTACGGCCGGTATTGGTCGTTCCGCCGAAGAACTGCAGTGGGACCTGAACTACCTGATGCAACTGTGGCGCGCCATCGAAGCTGCGTCGCAAAGCGGTTCGACCGGTCAGCCGATGCTGATTTATCTCGAATCGAGCCTGGTGATCCGCGCGATTCGCGACTATTTCCAGCCGGATATTGGCGAAATCCTCATCGACACCACCGAAATCCATGACCAGGCCCGCGCCTTCATGGATATCGTGATGCCGGATAATGTCAGCAAGGTGAAGCGGTATCACGATGACGTGCCGCTCTTCTCTCGCTTCCAGATCGAACACCAGATCGAAACGGCGTACTCGCGCACGGTGCCCCTGCCCTCGGGCGGCGCCATCGTGATCGACCACACCGAAGCGCTGGTGGCGATCGACGTAAACTCGGCCCGCGCCACCAAGGGCGCCGACATCGAGGAAACGGCTGCGCGCACCAACCTCGAAGCCGCCGACGAAGTAGCCCGCCAGTTGCGTCTGCGCGACCTGGGCGGCCTGATCGTGATCGACTTCATCGACATGGAATCGGCCAAGAGCCAGCGCGAAGTCGAACAACGCCTGAAAGATGCGCTCAAGCACGATCGTGCGCGCGTCCAGATGGGCAAGATTTCGCGCTTCGGCCTGATGGAACTGTCGCGTCAGCGTCTGCGTCCGGCCCTGTCGGAAGGCAGCCATGTGACCTGCCCGCGCTGTAACGGCACAGGCCACATCCGCGATACCGAATCGTCCGCGCTGCAAGTGCTGCGGATCATTCAGGAAGAAGCGATGAAGGAAAACACCGCGGCAATCCATTGCCAGGTGCCGGTCGAAGTGACCGCCTTCCTGTTGAACGAGAAGCGCGCCGAAATCAACAAGATCGAGTCACGTTTCAAGGTCAATGTCGTCCTGATCCCGAACAAGCATCTCGACACGCCGCATTACAAGCTCGAGCGCCTGCGTCACGACGATGCGCGCCTCGACGAGCCGCGTGCTTCGTGGAAGATGGCCGAAGAAGCGGCTCGCGAGCTGGAATCGGAAACTGGTTACAGCAAGCGCACCGAAGAAGTGAAGCCGAAGCAGGAAGCCGCGGTCAAGGGCATCACGCCTGAAAAGCCGGC
>Ga0302315_10002612_pt1 | contig 16861 bp, 16 predicted proteins | sample III_Palsa_N3_1_FD_200532 | JGI IMG/M metagenome (GOLD analysis project Ga0302315, IMG submission 200532) | Peat permafrost microbial communities from Stordalen Mire near Abisko, Sweden - III_Palsa_N3_1 | ecosystem: Environmental > Terrestrial > Soil > Palsa > Peat permafrost | place: Sweden... | reverse complement strand
ACACTCCGGCAGTAAGAATGCCTCGCCCGGCAGGCGCGAGGTGGTACGTCGTTTGCGCGGGAGCAGCTCCTGATTCCAGGCTACTCATACCGCAGCGAAGTCATCGGTGTCATTCGCGAGGCCTGTCGAGCCGGATAGTAGCCAAAGAGGATGCCCACCGCAGCCGAGATCGTGAACGACACCGCAACAGCAACCCACGAGAGCTCGGTCGACCACTGCACCAGCCGCGCAACCATCAGAGATGCGCCGGCGCCGAGCGCGATCCCAAGCAGACCGCCGCCAACACTCAGAATGACCGCTTCCAGCAGAAACTGTTGCATCACCTCAGCCGACTGCGCACCAACAGCCCGGCGAATACCGATCTCGCGCGTACGCTCTGTAACCGACAGCAGCATAATATTCATGATTCCGATACCGCCGACCACCAGCGAGACAGCCGCGATGGATGCCAGCAGAATCGCCATGGTGCGACTGGCATGCTCCAGTGTCTGGCTCAGCTGCGCAAGCGTTACCTTGTCGAGCCCGTCAGCGTTACCCATCATGGCGCGTGAGATGTCGGTACGCATGCCGCCCTTCGCAATCGCAGACCGCGCCTGGCTGGCAACAGTGAAGTCGTCCGGTGCAGTGGCAGCAATGTGATGACGTGTACGAAGTTCGACGGCGATCTGTTTGGTAAGCCGCGTCACCTCACCAGTCGACACAGTTGAAACGGTCACAGTATCCAGATAGTCGCGTCCCAGCATCTGCTGCGCCGTACGCACAGGAACGTAAACCGCATCGAACTGACCGTCGCCCGGCGCGGAAGGCACCATCCAGCTGCCGCTTGCGATCGTGCCAATTACTTTAAATGCTGTGCCCCGAACAGTCGCTGACTCGCGATACTTCCCAGAACGACGACAGGAGCACGTCGAGCATCCTCCTCTTCCGAGAAGAACCTTCCGTGCGTCATCACCCAGGCTCTGCGAATCGCCGGAAGCGATGCCTGCTCTCCACGCACCTGAGTCATCCAGGCTGCGCTGCTGCTCGTAGCGCTGACGTTCTCATGCACGCCGCCGGATGTCGCCTGCACTCCGCGTAGTACCGCAATCGCGCCTGCATCGGCGAGAGTAAGTGTCGTGGCTGCACCAAGCCCACCCATATTTTCGCCACCACGGGCAAAATCCTGAATTGGATTACTGGCCGGATTACCCTGCATGCGCCGCAACACCGGCGTTGAATCACCAGTGCGGAAGACACCGTCCTGAAGCAGCTTTGAGGCATGACCAAACCGCCGGTTGTCCGAGCTCCATGCAGTGGGTTCTTCAGCCTCGCCCTGGCTGGTCCACTGTTGCGGCATGCGATAGTTGCCGCTGGTGACGACGATGATGTTCATGCCTGCCGCGCGCACCTGCCCCGTAATCGATCGCTGCGCACCGCTGCCGACCGCGATCATCGCAAGTACAGTGCCGACACCGATCGTCATGCCGACAATCGTCAGCAGCGTCTGCAAACGATTGCGTCGCAAAGCGCGGAATGCGATCAGAGAACTCTTTCGAAGAGACACCATGCACCTCAGGCGGCAAAGTAGCCACAACGGTTGGCGCTGCTATTCAAAGCGCAGTGCATCGATGGGGTGAAGTTGCGAGGCACGCCGCGCTGGGTAGAAACCAAAGAAGATGCCCGTTGCCGCAGCCACTCCAAACGACAGCGCCACTGCGCCGATTGACACATTCGCAGGCCACTGCAGAAAAACGGTAATGGCTAACGAAGCGAGAAAACCAAGCGCAATGCCACACACACCGCCTGCGACACCAAGCGTGACTGCCTCCACCAGAAACTGCAGCAGCACATCGCGCGAACGCGCACCAACCGCACGGCGAATACCGATCTCACGTGTGCGCTCGGTCACCGATACCAGCATGATGTTCATAATGCCGATACCGCCCACGATCAGCGAGATGGTCGCAATCGCCGCCAGCAGCGCGGTCATCGTCTGCCCGGCGCGGCTCAGCGTGCCGGACATCTCCTGCAGATTGACCTGGTCCATCTGTGGCATGTTCGCCAGAATAAACGCAGCGACAGAAGTATTCAGTCCTTTGGTCAGAGCCTCAGATGCCTGCGTCTTTACCGTAAAGTCATCCGGCGTACCGCCTCCACCGCCGCCAACGCCCTGAAAGCCCCCGAGCCCGGAACCGGCCGCAGGAGAACTCTTCGGCTTATCCAGATTGTGTCGCTGACGCAGCAGCGGCACGATAGCCAGGGAGATCTGCGAAGCATCGCCAGCCTGCTCGGCCGAGACCGTCACCTGATTCAGATAAGGCACGTTTGTAAGCTTCTGCAGCGCCGTATAGGGCACAACTGCCATCGCGGCCTGGTCTTCATCGCTGCTGGAAAACCATCCCTTTACCGTAAAGGCCGTCCCATGAATCTCAATCTGCTTGCCCACCGGATTCTCATCCGGAAACAGCTGATCGCGAAGCGTCGAGCCGATCACAACAACATTTTCCGCGCCGTCCACCGAGGAGCTTTTGAAGAACTTCCCCTTTTCCAGGTTCCAGTCGTACATCTTCGGATAGTCGGCATCCACACCGTAGATCTGAGTAAATTCACGGTTCGCACCTCGGTCGATCCAGCTCCGAATACGCACCAGACTCGAAGCATGCGCCACACCAGGTAACGCCCGAATCGCGGCCGCATCGTCAGCCGTCAACGTCGACGCCGAGCCCATACCGGTAGCGATCTTTGTCTCTTCGCCGCCTTTGGTAAAGTTTCCTGCACGCACAAAGAGCAGCGTGGTCCCTGCTGAGCGCACCTCGCTTGAGACGTTCTGCTGCGCACCTGTGCCAAGCGCGAACATCGTCAGCACAGCGGCCACACCGATAGTCATGCCCAGCATAGCCAGCCCCGTGCGCATCTTGTTTTTTTTCAGGGCAGCGATTGCGATCTTAAAACTTTTACGCAGCATCACTCATACCTCAAAGAAGCCAGTGGTGGAACACGAGAAGCCTCGCGCGCCGGATAGTAACCGAAGAAGATGCCAACCGCCGTCGAGATGCCGAACGCCAGAGCAATCGCCACAAAAGGCACCGAGGTCGACCAGTGGGCCGCGCGCGCGATCGCCATTGCAGCGATAACGCCAATCGCAACACCCGCCAGACCACCGACCACACTGAGCGTGATCGACTCCATAAGAAACTGCGCCAGCACCTCGCGCTCCTGGGCTCCAACCGCACGGCGAATACCGATCTCACGCGTTCGCTCCGTCACCGAGAGCAGCATGATGTTCATGATGCCGATGCCGCCCACGATCAGCGAAACCGTCGCAATACTCACCAGCAGCGCCGTCATGGTTCGACTGGACCGGTCAAGCGACTTACCCAACTGGTCGAGCGTGACCTTCTCGAGACCCGAGACATTCCCGATAACAGCATGTGCAACCTCAGGCCGCATACTGCCTTTGGTAAGCGCCTTGCTCGCCTGCGATGCCACCGTAAAGTCATCCGCCTTGCTCGCAGTAATGCCGTGGCGTTGACGCAGCAGCGTGGTGATCGCTTTCGATACCCGCGTCACATCCCCGGTAGAAACAGTCGTCACAGTAATGTCATTCAACTTCGAGAGATTCAGCAGATGCTGCATCGTTGTGACCGGAATGTAGACCGCATCGAACTGATCGTCACCAGCCTCCGGCGTCGAGAGCCAGCTCGAGCTGCCAACAACACCGACGACCCTGAACGGCTGTTTCCACAGCGTAACCGTCTCACCCACCGGATTCGAATCACCGAAGAGTTGTTTCGCGGCAACCGCGCCAAGAACCACCACCTGATCATTCTTCTTCTGCTCACCAGAGGAGAAGAACCTGCCATGCAGAAACGTCCAGGATCGGCGGATATCGGGCAACGCAGTGTCATCGCCGTGCACACGTGTAAACCAGCGGGTATTCGCTGCGTTCACAACATGTACATTCTCATGAATCCCCTCGGAGACATACTGTACGCCCGAGATCTTACGAATCTCATTGGCATCCGCGATGGTCAGCGTAGCCGCTGAGCCGAGCCCTGCCTCGGAATCACCAAGCCGTTGCCGCGCTGTTGGATGATCGTGAATCGCAAACGGGTCGTCCTCCGGGTGAAAGTACGCGAGACGAAAACGCGGACTGCCGCTCCATGTCGCCTCCATCAACACAGGGCGCGAACCACCATCATCTCCGCGCTGGAAACTCCCTGGAGCTTCGCTGCGGCCCATCTCGATTGCATCCGGTGGCGGGTCTTCACGCTGCGCCTGATAATTACCCGCCGTAACAATCAGCATATTCATGCCCGCAGCCCGCACCTGGTCCTGAATAGCGCGCTGTGCGCCGGTTCCGAGCGCCATCATGGCGAGCACCGTCGCAACACCCACCGCCATACCCAGCATCGTCAACGCAGACTGCAGCTTGTTGCGCTTCAGGGCCTTCGCCGCAATCCCCCAGGTCTTTGCAAACCTGCTCATGGAGCCTCCTCGCCAGCAATGACGGCCAGTTCAGGCTCACCGGCAAATCGGCGCTTATCATTCGGCGTGTCGGAGACGATATTGCCATCCCTGAAGGCCACGATGCGCGAGCCATATTCCGCAACATCCATCTCATGCGTGATAAGAACGATCGTGATCCCGCGCTCCTGCTGCAGCTTCTGAAAAATATCCATGACCTCCAGGCTGGTGCGGCTGTCGAGATTACCCGTCGGCTCATCCGCAAGCAGAATGGAAGGACTGTTCAGCAACGCACGTGCAATAGCAACGCGCTGCTGCTGTCCGCCGGAGAGCTGGTTGGTGTGGTGCTCCCAACGGCTTTCAAGGCCCACCGCCGCGAGAGCCTCCATGGCACGGCGACGACGTTCCGCAGCCGACAGATCGCTCTTGCCATAGAGCAGTGGCAGTTCCACATTTTCAAGCGCGGACGTGCGCGTAAGCAGGTTGAAGCCCTGGAAGACGAACCCAATCTGCTCGTTGCGCACCAGTGAAACCTCGTCGTCATTCAGACGCGAAACGTCCTTGCCATCCAGAAAGTATTGCCCGCTGGTCGGTTGATCAAGGCACCCGAGGATATGCATCAGCGTCGATTTGCCCGAGCCGGACGGACCGATCACCGATACAAATTCACCGCGCTTTACATCGAGCGAGATAGAGCGCAATGCATGCACCTTATGTTCGCCCAGTTGATAGGTCTTCGTGAGTTCGCGGACTGAGATAACGGTGTCCATCGTGCGCGTGTCCCTCCGTGAAAGCTTTCGGGGTGAAGCACCGATCGCGACCGTCGCGGTCGGTTATCCGCAGCGCAATCGTTCTGCCGCGCTGAAGAGGATTCTGTATATTTCCTCTGCTGCGGGTACGCTCCAAAAAAGAGCGTACCCGCAGCGGAGGGGCTGTTACTTCACGTGCGTCTTCGGTTTCGGCGGCGTGGTGGTGGTCTGCGAGTACTCCCAGATGGCCGCTACCACGATCTTCTCAGCGCCGGCCATGCCGTTGTCCCAACGCGAACCTTCAACCGCATAATACTCGTTCGCTGCGTGCGCCCGGCCACCCTGGCCCCCGCGTACGCCCATGCCCATTGGAATCGACACAGTACCGACCTTCTGTCCGACCTCACCATCGGCGAAAAGATAGCTCGGCCAGTAACCGCCGGTTGGCTCCGACTGGTTGACGCCCAACGGCTTCAGCCTGCCGTCTATGTCATAGTGATCTGCCGTGGCCATCTGGAACATACCGCCGTCCCCGGTTAGACCAAGCATATCCGCAGCCTTGCGATGCGCCACCGAAATGTCCGCGTTCGGCGAAGAGCCGCGCGACCACGGCACATCCCCAATCAGCTTCATCTGGACATCCTTATAGCCATTCCTGTCGAGTTGAGCGCGCAACATCTGCACAATGTGCATGCCGTCCATCTTCGGAACATAGCGGAAGCCATGCTTCGACACGACCTTGTTCGGCAGAATAGCTCCAGCGCCGCCCGCATAGAGATTGCCGCCCCAGATGCCATCCAGATTGAAGCTGACACCGAAGCGACCGTCTTTCAGCACCTCAACCGGATCGTCGGACATATAGCGCGCAACACCCTGAGCCTTCGCCAATTTAGCCAGGTCAGTCTTTGCAGCGCGCTCTTTAAGCTGTTGCATCTGCTCGGGGGTGGGGTACTCCCGTCCATCCTCCCAGCCTGTGATCTGTGGGGTATTGCCATCCTTGGAGATCAGCGATGCAAGCATCTGAATATGGCGCCACGCAGGACTGTCGGTCGTACGCTTCATCACGCCGTGAACGTCAGAGTCTGTCGGTCCACGACCCCATGCTTTCCCGCTGGTCGTCAGCTCGACATAGACGCAGCCTTCTGACGGGCCACCGGCGTAAAGCGCATCAGCCTCCGACAGCAGGTCCGAATGGTCCTTGATAAACTTCCGCAACCCGATGTCCATGCGTTCCTCATCGCCCTCAGCGACGAAGATCAGGTTGACGGGGAGCTTGCCATTGACGGCTTTATAAGCCATCAGGGCATTCAACTGCGCCATCTCAGGCCCCTTGGAGTTGGTCGCTCCGCGTCCGATCAGCACCCGCGGAATATCCGGCAAACCAGCCTGTGAGCCAGGAATGACTTTGGCTTCGAAAGCAGGCGTCACCCACGCGTCAGGCTGCGTCACCGGCATCGTATCGTACTGCCAGTAAATAGCCACCGTCTTCGGCGCGCCCTCGTCACACTTCGCGTAGACGACCGGATTACCCGGCGTGCCATATTCGGTAATACCCACGTCATAGACCCGTGTGGTCTGGCAGCCCAGCTTGTCGAAGAAGCCCTTCACCATCTCAGCAGATTCCGGAATACCCTCGCCGCTGTTCGAGATGCTCGGCTGCTGAATCCACTTCTGCAGATTTTCGACATCCCCATCGATATGAGCATCAATATAATCGAACGTCTTCTGCACTTCGGGGGGAGCGCCCTTTACGGTCGGCGCCACGCCATTCGCGCCATTCGGCTTAATCCCAAGCGTTTGTTTCGGCGCGGTACTGGCTATGTGGGTTGGCTGGCTGCTCTTGCATCCGAGCGGCAACAACAGAGTTCCTGTCAGAAAACACCCTATCCAACGTGACTGCATCGTAAATCCTTCCTCCTGCATGGCTGAAGATCACTAGTAGTGAAAAACCATCATCTTTGAGAAATGTCTTTTTTTATGCGAACTAATGCCGGGCACATCTGGAAAAAACTTATGAGGCGACAACGCTGCAACCACTTTCATCAGAAGCGCTGGACTCTGAAGGCCGCAAACGCTGAGCCTGATTTACAGGTCGTAAAGCAGAGTCAGCCTTGCATGCCTGCGAGGGGTTTCCAACATCTTCGTCTTACGCTTTATGAAGCCAATATATTCCAACGCGAGCCGGGGTCCGCGCAGGTATAGATGTCTTCTATGGGTCGTATGGCAAAGTTTCGCGCATGCTTGTCCCCATGTTCCATCGTCTCTACACTCAACACCATGCGCGCACATTTCTTCATGGAGAACCTGTGAAAGCAGCCCATCTGCTTCTCTCGTTGCTTTTCGCCACCACTACGATCGCCGGAGCGCAGTCGCAAACAATCGTCGGACAGTTCGCGCTGCAGGGACAAAAGGCGCAGACCGAAGGCCATCTTAAGGTGACCTCCCTGCCCGGCAACCCCCTGCAAAAGCGGCTCGATCTCTGGCTGACCGACCCCGGCAAGGTACAGCCAATCCGGAGCTACCAGGTCGAGATGACCAAGAAGCTCCATATGATCATCGTCAGCAGCGACTTCAAAATCTTCATCCATGATCACCCTCAGCTCGGCCCCGACGGTCATCTCACATTGACGCAACTGTTTCCCGCACCCGGCACGTATTTCATCTACGCCGACGGCCTGCCCAATCAGCTCAACCACCAGGTCTTCCGCTTCCAGATCAATGTAGGAGCGCCCGGCACGATGACACGCACGCTGCCGTCCACCGGTATGGGCGTCCAGGCAGGCCCGTACGAGGTCGACCTCAGCACTCTCCGATTGCGCTCCGGCATGATGAGCATGCTCGACATTCAGATCCTGAAGGACGGCAAGCCCGCGACCGACCTGCATCCGTACCTCGGGTCGCCCGCGCACGCAGTCTTTCTCAACGCGCAGGATCTCTCCTACGTCCACGCTCACCCGATGGCGATGGGCGAGATGATGGACATGAGCGTGAATCCTCCTCCCATGCCGGAAAACGGACCTTCGCCCTCCGAGATGATGCTCCACCTCGCACTCAGAGAGCCGGGCAGCTACAAGCTGTGGCTTCAGTTCCGTGGCGGAACGCAGCTCTATGTCGCCGAATTCACCATCACAGTCATCTAGACTTTTTTAGTACTGAAGTCGCAGGAGGAGTTCGCCCATGCTACGTCGTATCTTCTTTCGTCTTTCCCTTGCAGCGATTGCATTTCCGCTGGCAGTCGTTCCGGCCTTCGCTCACTCGCGTCCAAAGACGATGACCCCGGCAGCAAACTCCACCGTCAGCGCTCCAGCCGAGGTCTCGGTCTTTTTTTCGGAACCGCTCGAACCGAAGTTCAGCTCCCTGAAACTCACGAATGAAAAGGGCGCGGTTCTCAGCGTGGCCGCCTCCACGATGGACCCGGCCGACCCTACGCACCTCACCCTCGCGCTTCCGAAGCTCGCCCCCGGTGTCTATTACGTCCACTGGGTCTCTGCCGCAACCGACGGTCATCGCATGGACGGCGACTACACCTTTACCGTGAAGTAACGTGCACCACGTGGATTCCCTGCTTTGGCTGCGTGTGCTCACCTCATTCGCCGTCGACGCAAACCTCGCCGTGCTCTGTGGCCTGCTCCTCTCCATCCTCTGGCTGCGCCCGGACTCCATTCCTGCTGCGAGCAGAAAATCTCTTCAGCAACCTCTTCTTCAGGCCTCCGCGGCCATTCTGTTCTTCGCCCTCTGCGCACAACTCATTCTGCTCAGCGCCTCCTTCAGCGGGCAGACTGATCCGCAGGCCATCTTCGCGGCGTTGCCGGATGTACTCTCAACCCACGCCGGACGAATCCTCTCTCTCACCATCGCAGCGGCGCTTGTTCTTCTCTCGACCACCCTGCTGCGCCTGGCCGATACGATGCGCCTGGCCGTCTGTTCCACCTCTCTTCTACTCTGCCTTGTGCTGCGATCCGCAACCGGCCACGCCGCCACTGACGGCGACTTCACCACATCCGAATTGCTGCAGCTCTTTCATCTCACCGGCATGGCCCTGTGGAGCGGCGGCGTCCTCGTCTCCGGTCTGCTCGTCCTCCCGCGTCTTTCCTCGACGGCATCCCGCGACGATCTCGCTCTACCCCCGACATCTGCAAACGAGCCGCACCACACAGCCTCTCCCGCGCGCCGCTATCTCCAATCGCTCTCCGGTCTCAGCACATGGGCAGTCCTCGTGGTCGCGCTGACCGGCCTCATCAAAAGCTACCGCGCAGCCGAAGGAACCCCGCGCCTGCTTCTCCATAATCTCTGGGGATACATTCTGTTCGCCAAAATTGCCTGCGTCGTTGCGGCGCTCACATTGGGCGCATTGAATCGATGGCGTCTCGCCTCCGCTGTGCCATGGAGCATCCCCACACATCGTCGTGCCGCACGCACACTTCGCGCCGAAGCATACCTCATGGCTGTCATTCTGCTGCTCTCCGCCTGGCTTGCGAACATGCCGCCGCCAGGCGAGTAGATCCCCTCGGTCGCGCACTTTGCGAACAGCGCAACCGAAGGACCTGGCGGTCGCCTCTGTCTGTCCTCCTGGATATATGCTCCTGCATTTGCACGCACTCCAGGAACCCTAAAAAAGCTCCCACCAGCTAAACTAGACCTATGATCGACGAAGCAACCTTCCGCCGCGAATCCGACCTCGCCCTCGAGTCCCTCAAACAGTCCCTCATCGCCGCCGAGGACGATGACGGCACCTTCGAGTTCGAGGACAACAACGGCGTCATGAACATCATCTTCGAGAACGGCTCCAGCAAGTTCGTCATCACCCCCAACACCCCCATCCGCCAGGTCTGGATCTCTGCCCAGGCCACCAGCTTCAAGCTCGACTGGTCCGAGTCCGCCCACGCCTTCACCCTTCCCAAAACCAGCGAGGACCTCAAAACCCTCACGCAGCGCCTCCTCCGCGAGCACCTCGCAGACCCCACGATCACTCTCCCCTGACCCATCGCCCGGCGGCACAACAGGACCGCATACCCTGAATTCAGCGCTCAGCCACCACTCCACCGGAGCCGTGGCGCAATCCCCTCCACGCAACCCGGTACAATAACGGCAGCACCCTCAAATATCAGCTCAGTAAAACTTTTGAAGCCCACAGTACCTCTGTCTCCAGACGAACCAGTCTCTGGAAGATGCGAACGAAGTTCTGCATCATCCGCAAACGCAACCATTTCCAGCAATCCATAGCAAAAATGACCTTAGGCAAGTAGCTCAAACGAAAACAGCTTATTGTTCGTCGACCCCAGGCCCGGGGAAAGGGGGTCCAGCCCATGTCACCAACGCTTTCCGTAGCCATCATCACGCTCAACGAAGAGGCCAATCTGGCCCGCACCCTCACCAGCGTCCAGTTCGCCGACGAGATCATCGTCGTGGACTCCGGCTCCACCGACCGCACCCTTGAGATCGCCGCCTCCTTCAAAGCCAAACTCTCCCTCGAACCATGGAAGGGCTTCGCCGCGCAAAAAAACTCCGCCATCGAAAAATGCACCGGCACCTGGATTCTCTGCCTCGACGCCGACGAAGAGCTCACCCCCGAACTCCAGACCGAGATCCGCGCTCTCCTCCCCCGCAACCCCGTCATCGACGCCTACCTCCTCCGCCGCCGCAACCTTTTCCTCGGCCGCTGGATACGCCACGGCGGCTACTATCCCGACGCCAAGCTACGCCTCTTCCGGCGCCACGCCGCCAACTTCGCCCCTCCCGCCCGCTTCACCGACCGTCCCGTCCACGAGACCATTGCGTTCGATGGCAGCCTCGAAACCCTCAACGGCGACCTCATCCACCACGCCTACCCCACCATCGAAAGCTACATCGAGCACATGGACCGCTACAGCACCCTTGGCGCGCAAACCATCGTCGAAAAGGGAAAAACCAGCCAATCCTGGCTCGCCTTCTACTACAACGTCCTCGTCATCCCCGCCCTCACCTTCCTCCGCGACTACATCTTCCGCCTCGGCTTCCTCGATGGCCGCGAAGGATTCCTCCTCCATCTCTACTACTCCACCTACAACAGCTGGATGTACGCCAAAGCCTGGCAAACCACCCGCAAGCAGTAACCCTCTCCGCACACAAAACAGAAAAGCCCACCTTTGCTCTTGCTTTTGACCTGCGCGAAACCCTACCCAAAAAGCCTGTCAACCCCCAAACCCACAAAGACCGCGTCAAACAGGCAAAATCGCGTGGCGTAGTAGTTCTATCCCACACGCTATACTGGATATAGAAGATAAAGAAGCCCCGGAATTGTTCCGGGGCTTTTGCATTTACACCGACAACCTGTTCAAAATGAATACTTTACACATAAACCATCTAAAATGAATACTTTACCCACCAAGTACACCCGTAAGTCGAATAAAATGAACACTTTGACACAAACAGCAGGGGGGAGGGGATACCCACTACCACCACCACCCGATATACTCACACCTCGATGGCAAATCCCATACCAATCCGCGTTCTCGTCGCCAAACCCGGCCTTGACGGCCACGACCGCGGCGCAAAAATCATCGCCCGCGCCCTCCGCGACGCCGGCATGGAGGTCATCTACACCGGCCTCCGCCAGACCCCCGAGATGATCGTCTCCGCAGCCATCCAGGAGGACGTCGACTGCATCGGCCTCTCCATCCTCTCCGGCGCCCACAACGTCATCGTCCCGCGCATCGCCGCTCTCCTCCGCGAACAGCACGCCGAAGACATCCTCCTCGTCCTCGGCGGCACGATCCCCGACGAGGACCAGCCGAAATTAAAAGAAAGCGGCGTCTCGGCCATCTTCGGACCGGGAACGCCGCTTGAAACCACCATCACCTTCATCCGCGAAAACGTAAAACCCCGCGGCCTGCTGACTCACTGACTTACCAGGGCAGCTTCTCGCCCAGATGGAAGTATCCACCCGTAGGACCATCTTCGGGCAGCGTCGCAAGTTCTACTTCGGTCTTTGCCCCATCGACGATCTCCATCGGAGCCGCATCCGTGCCCATCTCCGTCTTCACCCAACCCGGATGAGCCGAGTTCACCTTGATCTTCGTTCCCTTCAGCGCATGAGCCAGATGGATCGTAAATGAGTTCAAAGCAGATTTCGATGCGTTATAAGCAAACGCCTTCGACTCATAGATCGGCGAACCTTCGGTAGCGTGCAACGTAAGCGACCCAAGAATGCTCGACACATTCACGATGCGTCCCGCCGCGCTCTTCTTCACAAGAGGCAACAGAGCCTGCGTCACACTCACCACGGCAAAGAGGTTCGTATCAAACGTTTGCCGCAGAATCTCGTCCGATACGGTGAGCGCATCATTACCGAAGAAATTCTCCAGCGCAATGCCTGCGTTATTAATCAGAATGTCGAGTACGCCAAACTCTTTTTCGATCTTCGCTGCTACTGCCTTCACATCCGCGGGATTGACCACGTCGATCTTCACGGCCCGAACATCAAGCCCCTCACCCTGCAGCGTCTTCGCCGCAGCCTCGCCACGAGCCGCATCACGCGACCCCAGCAGCACCGTAATGCCAAGCTTTCCAAGCTGGCGCGCCGTCTCGAACCCTATCCCTTTGTTAGCGCCGGTAATCAGCGCAACCTTCTTCGTCGCTTCACTCATACTTCACCTCATTGCCCGTTCAGGGTTGTAGATGAGATGAGCTGCGTGGCAAAACGTTCCGCATATTTTGCCGGCAGCGACCGCTTCTTCATATCCTTATCGACGACCACATGCACCGTCTCGCCCTCGCACAACAGCACCCCATCCTCAACCCGCAGCACCTTATACCCAAACCGGATCACCGCTCCACGCGCAGCCAGCAGCGTCGTCTGCACCACCAGCTCATCGTCATACCTCGCCGGAGCCCGATACCGCGCCATCGCCTGCACTACGGCAATCCCGCAGCCTTCTTCCGCCTCCATCCGTTTATAGTCCAGCCCCAGCTGACGGATGAACTCCACCCTTCCTACCTCGAACCACACCAGATAGTTCGAGTGATACACCACACCCATCTGGTCCGTCTCGGCATACCGCACCCGAACATGTGCTTCACTCACAGGCCTCACAACCCCAACATCATTCATCCAGACAGTCTACCGAACATAACTATCTTCTGAATCACCAGTCCTCCGTGAGACCTGCTGTTACACCTTCCACACCGGCTTCCTCTTCTCCAGAAACGCCGCCACACCCTCACGAAAGTCATGCGTCGCCCTCGCCTCGGCATTCGCCGCCAGCGCCTGTGCAATCGCTGCATCCAGCCACGCCTTGTTCTGCGCCGCCAGCAACCGCTTCGTCGCCGCCATCGACTCCGGACTATTCCCCTTCAACATCTCCGCCAGCTCCAGCGTCCGCGCCGCCAGCCGCCCAATCTCCACCACCTCACTCACCAGCCCCAGCCGCAGCGCCTCCTCACTCGTAAATATCCTTCCCGTCAGCAGCAGATCCCGCGCGCGCTTATCCCCAACCTGCAACGTCAGAAACGCCGACACCAGCGCCGGCACAAAACCGATCCTTACCTCCGTATACCCAAACTTCACCCCCGGCACCGCCAGCGTAAAGTCGCACATCGTCGCCAACCCCGTCCCACCGGCGATCGCTGCTCCATGCACCACCGCAATCGTCGGCTTCGGCAGCTCATGCAACGTCCGAAACAGCCGCGCAACCCGTTCCGCATCCGCCGTATGCTCTACCGCCGACTCGTCGTTCATCACCTGCAGCGCACTCAGATCCAGCCCCGCGCAAAACGCCTCACCCGCTCCTGCGAACACCACCACCCGACAATCTCCGGCCGCGGCCTCCTCCATCGCCGCAATCAGCTCTTCCTGCATCTCCGGCGTCATTGCATTACGCCGCTCCGGGCGATTCAGAGTAATCCTCAGAACCCCATCTAATTCCGTAACCAACACCGTTACATAACTCAAGCCAACCTCCGCGAATACCGAATCACTGCACTCTATCCCCATACTTCCGTAAAATCTCCGCACTCGCCGCCAACAAACCATCCAGCGGACGCAGCGGCTCCAGCTCCGCGCCCAGCGCTTTCAACTCCGCCAGCAAAACCTCGGTGGCCACATTCCCGACCAGCGCATCCTGCGCAAACGGACACCCACCCAACCCACCAATCGCCGCATCGAACCGCCGACACCCCGCCTCATACGCCGCGCGTATCTTCGCCGCTGCCTGATCCGGCCTCGCATGAAGATGCACTCCAATCTCCACCCCATCATGCACCGCCAGCACATCGGCCACCAGATCACCCACCTGCTTCGGCGTCGCCAGCCCCACCGTATCCGCCAGCGAAATCTGCGTCACGCCGTTATCCGCCAGCAGATCGCACGCCGCCACCACCTCATCGATATCCCAGGCCTCGCCATAAGGATTCCCAAACGCCATCGAGATATACGCGACCACATCCATCCCCGCCTTATACGCCAGCGTGCCAACCTTTTCCAACTCCTCCAGCGACTCCTCCGGCGTCTGGTTCTGATTCCTCTGCAAGAACGTCGGCGACACCGAATAAGGAAACCCCAGCGTCTGCACGCTTCCCGTCTTCACCGCCCGCTCCGCGCCTTTGGCATTCACCACAATCCCGATAATCTCCACATCATCCGGCGGATCGAGATACTCCAGCACCAGCTCCGAGTCCGCCATCTGCGGCACCGCCGACCGCGAAACAAAGCTCACCGCATCAATATGCTTAAACCCCGCCGCAACCAACACCCGCAGATAATCCGCCTTCACCTCCGCCGGCATATTCTTCGGCAATCCCTGCCAGGCATCCCGCGGACACTCGATGATTTTCACTTGATCAGACATCTTTCTTAATCCTCTGCCGTATGAAGGCCGCACCAACGCGCACAGTCACAAATAAGTACGTGAGAAACAATAGTACGGAAAACCAGCTCACCGAATAGAGTCTGGACGGCATCGCTGTCCCAGCGAAACCCAATCCCCAAAAACCAATTAGGGCCTCGCCCGCTAAGACCGATCCAGGAACGGCCCAGAGAATCACCGCCAACCATCCGTAATTCGACAAGACCTCCACTCCTTTGGAAATCACGTCTGCAAAACCCCAGGATTAAACTTCGGCACCTCCGGATTCAAACTCGCCGCCTCCAGTGCCGTCATCAACACCTCCCTTGTCTTCACCGGATCAATAATCGAATCAATCCAAAGCCTCGCCGCCCCATACCTTGGATCGGCCTGCGCATCATACGATGACTTAATCTCGTCATACAGCGCCTTCTTCTCTTCCTCCGAGAGCACCTTCCCCCCACGCTCCATCTGCTTTGCCCTCACCTCTGCCAGCGTATTCGCCGCGCTCGCCCCACTCATCACCGCATACCGTGCCGTCGGCCACGCAAACAGAAACCGCGGATCATAAGCCTTCCCGCACATCGCATAGTGCCCCGCCCCAAAGCTCCCGCCTACAATCACCGTAATCTTCGGCACCACACTCGTACTCACCGCGCTTACCATCTTCGCCCCTGCGCGAATAATCCCACTCCACTCCGCATCCTTCCCCACCATGAATCCATTCACATCATGCAGAAAAATCAGCGGCACCAGACTCTGATTGCAATCCATAATGAACCGCGCCGCCTTCTGCGCACTCTCCGTATAGATCACCCCGCCAAACTCCGTCCGCTTCTCCCCCGCCTGCGGCCCCACCGCAACCGTCTGCGACTGATGCATCTTCTGGTTCGCCACAATCCCCACGGCCCGCCCGCCAATCCGAGCATACCCACACAACACCGTCCGCCCAAAATCCACCTTGTACTCATCGAACTCGCTGCGATCGACGATCCGCGCAATCACCTCCCGCATGTCGTACACATTACTCGCAGCCTTCGCCGGATCGGGATCAATCAACCCATACAACTCCTCCGCCGCAAACTTAGGCGCATCCTTCACCGCGTCATACCCTATAACGCTGAACGGCGCCTTCGCCCGCTCGCCAATCTTCCCCACCAAAGAACGTAACCGTGCAAGGCACAAATGGTCGTTCGGCTCTTTAAAGTCCACCGTCCCCGAGATCTCCGCGTGCATCGAAGCCCCACCCAGCTCCTCGGCCTCCGTCTTCTGCCCAATCGCCGCCTGCACCAGCGACGGTCCCGCCAGAAACAACCCCGAGCCCTCCGTCATCAGCACCGTATCCGTCATCACCGGCAGATACGCCCCACCCGCCACACACATGCCCATAATCGCCGTAATCTGCGGCACCCCCAGCGAGCTCATCACCGCGTTATTCCGAAACACCCTGCCAAAGTCATCCGTATCCGGAAACACATCCTCCTGCAGCGGCAGAAACACCCCCGCCGAGTCCACCAGATAAAGCGTCGGAATCCGATTCTCCAGCGCAATCGTCTGCGCCCGCAGCACCTTCTTCGCCGTCATCGGAAAGAACGCCCCCGCCTTCACCGTCGCATCGTTCGCCACGATCATGCACAGCCGCCCGCTCACCCTCCCCAGGCCAGTCACCACCCCAGCCGCAGGCGCGCCGCCATACTCCCCATACATCCCATGCGCAGCCCAAAGCCCCAGCTCCAGAAACTCCGTGCCCTCATCCAGCAGCAGCGCCAGCCGCTCCCGCACCGTCAGTCGCCCCTTCGCCCGCTGCGCCTCCGCTGCCTTCGCGCCCCCACCCAGCCGAATCTC
>Ga0302315_10002610_pt1 | contig 16871 bp, 17 predicted proteins | sample III_Palsa_N3_1_FD_200532 | JGI IMG/M metagenome (GOLD analysis project Ga0302315, IMG submission 200532) | Peat permafrost microbial communities from Stordalen Mire near Abisko, Sweden - III_Palsa_N3_1 | ecosystem: Environmental > Terrestrial > Soil > Palsa > Peat permafrost | place: Sweden... | reverse complement strand
ATCTCACGGAACAAATGGACGTATCCGACCCGGCCTCGGTGCATATCGCGCGCGAATTCTTCCGCGAGCGTATCGCCACCGTATTACGCGACGATTTGCTGGCGGTTTATCACCAACACCAGACACCTGGCCCGTTCCAGGCCAGCGCAGTGGATGCCGGCAAACGCGCGCTGAAGAATCTGGCCCTGACTTACCTGAGCAAACTCGACGACGCGCAGGCAGCGCAACTGGCCGGTGCCCAGTACGACAGCGCCAACAATATGACCGACCGTGCCTGTGCGCTGGCCGCGCTGCTACATTTGGGCGGCGAGCCAGCACAACGCGCCCTGGCACATTTTTTCGGCAAGTTCGAAAAAGAAGCGCTGGTCGTCGACAAGTGGTTTGCCCTGCAAGCCACACGCAGCGGCAAGCCGGGCGAGCGTGTCATCGACAGCGTCAATGCGCTGATGCAGCATCCCGCGTTTACCTTGCGCAACCCCAACCGCGCCCGCTCCCTGATTTTCAGGTTCTGCATGGGCAATCCGGCGCAATTCCACGCCGCTGACGGTTCGGGTTATCAATTCTGGGCGGATCAAGTGCTGGCGCTCGACGCACTGAACCCGCAAGTCGCCGCCCGCTTGTCGCGCTCGCTCGATCGCTGGAATAAATTCACCCCGGCCTTGCGCGCATCGATGCGCGCCGCGCTGGAACGGGTACGCGCCGGGGCAAAATCGCGAGACGTATTGGAAATCGTCGAAAAAGCCTTGGCTTGACCCGATCCTCGACCCGGTTTCGACGGGCGAGGATAGATCGACCGAACGGATGCATCCGCCATCCGTTCGGTTTTAAACGCCAAATCGACACGGTCCAACCCGATGCCACAGCGGGCAGGTCCCCACCGGGCATGTCATGTCGCGCTGCTGATGAGCGCGAAATAGTGTTCTAATCACGCTCCGTGTCTCGTTAAAGGCTTTATCACCCTGTTGGACGCGAGTTTCCCGCAACCGACTTGAATTTGACGCATCCGCCGCAAAGCCTGCGCGCGCAAGATGTAAAATCGAAGCATTGTCATTATTCGGAGCGCTTCATGCAGATGCACCGCCGTACCACCCTCACCCAGTACTTGATCGAGCAGCAACGGGAAACGAATAACATCCCCGCAGATTTACGGCTGTTGATCGAAGTCGTCGCGCGCGCCTGCAAAATGATCAGTTTTTACGTCAGCAAAGGTGCACTCGGGGGCGTACTCGGCACCGCCGGCAGCGAAAACATTCAGGGCGAAATCCAGAAAAAGCTGGACGTGATCTCCAACGAGATCATCCTGGAAGCCAACGAATGGGGCGGCAACCTGGCGGCAATGGCCTCTGAAGAACTGGAAAAGATCCACCAAATTCCGAATCGCTATCCGAAAGGACAGTATCTGCTGATGTTCGATCCGCTCGACGGTTCGTCGAACATCGATGTCAATGTCTCGATCGGCACCATTTTTTCAGTTTTGCGCTGCCCGGACGGCAACGAACCGACCGAACAATCGTTTATGCAGCCGGGCACCAGCCAGGTCGCCGCAGGGTATGCCGTGTACGGTCCGCAAACCGTGCTGGTGCTGACCACCGGCCATGGCGTCAATTGTTTTACGCTGGATCGCGAAATGGGCTCGTGGGTGCTGACCCAAAGCGATATCCGGATTCCGGTCGAAACCCGCGAATACGCCATCAATGCCTCAAACGCGCGCCATTGGCACCCGCCCATCACGCGTTATGTCGATGAGCTGCAAGCCGGCAGCGACGGTCCGCGCCAGCAAGATTTTAATATGCGCTGGATTGCCTCGATGGTGGCCGACGTGCATCGCATCTTGAATCGCGGCGGAATCTTCATGTACCCGGCCGACAAGCGTGAACCGGACAAGCCAGGCAAACTGCGTTTGATGTATGAAGCCAACCCCATGGCCTTTATCGTCGAGCAAGCAGGCGGCGCTGCCACCAACGGCACCAAACGCATACTCGATATCATGCCGACCAAGCTGCACGAACGGGTGGCGGTTTTACTCGGTTCGAAAAACGAAGTCGACCGCGTCACGCGCTACCATCTTGAGCAGCAGGCTCAAGACTCGGCGGAATAAAACTGCGCATTAGGACTTGCGAAACCGAGTGAAAATTGGCTATAATCGCGCTTCTTAGCCGAAGTAGCTCAGACGGTAGAGCAGCGCATTCGTAATGCGAAGGTCGGGGGTTCGATTCCTCTCTTCGGCACCAGTAGATTCAAGCACTTAGCCCAGCCACCGCGCTGGGCTTTTTGTTTTTTTGGAATCCGTGTAACCGTTGTGTAACCGGATTCGGTCAACGTGGATCAATGATCGAATCAGCGGCGGGCTCGCTCATGCAGTTTCTGAGCCTGAGCGTCCGTGGAATCCAGCGGCGCAATTGCCTTCGGGTGTGGTACACATGGCATGAGGTACATGACAGGCAAGCGGGTTTGGATCATTACCGAAGCTGATCGATCCCCGACCACGCTGCTGTTTCTGCCGGAGTATTGATATGGCGACCAACCATCGCGGCATTGGCTAGAGTCCCAGATGAGCGCTTCATCAGCGAAATGTAGAGGTCGGAAAGTGCCGGCTCCTCACTGACAATGGCATCAAATAACCGGCCTTACACCGGCGCGGATCTGTCCTGGGCTTAGCATACTGCTCTGTTTCCGCGGAGCGACCGGCCGCCATATCCATGGTTCGCCAGCAGGACCTTTCCGACCGAGGCATCCAAGTAATGCCTTTGGAGGATTTAACACGTCGCTTCGCAGTACTTCAAGGTAAAGCTATCTACTGGAACCGACTATCGAATGGGAATGTAACGGAGCTTCGCTTTGGCAGCCCTCGTAAGCAACACCGATGGAGGTAGCTCAGATGTGTCAATGGTATATTAGCTGGCATTCGTGAGGATGTTATCCGATGCCATGTTGCGCATTAATGGCGGGGTTTTATAGGTGCCGGACATAAGAAAAAAAACAATCATGGCCACCAAGAAAATCACCCGCGGTACTACCGCGAGGAAAAAATCCGTTGCGGAGAAGACTGCGCCCGCTAAATATCCTCGCAATGCTGTCGACAAATCGTTGCGAATACCGAAAGCTATACTTGAGCAGAACGCGGTAAAACCTTGCACTGTCGCGGAATCCGCAACCTTTTTGGGAGTCGGTGCTGCCGGCACCTATCAAGTAGAAGTGAGCTCAGGCATTAAATATGGGTTCCTCGAACGACCAAGTCCCGGTTACAGCCATGTTGGCTTGATTGCGTGGAATTGACCGATACGACGACCGCATATCGGTCGCCCCCATAGCTTGGCTAGGTCAGACCGGTCGGGCGCTCGGACCGTTCATCTCCAACTGGGCGACGGCTTCGTCGGAATGAGGTAAAATGCATGAAATCTCAATGAGAAATCAGTCATGCCTTCCGCCGCTTTACTTCCCCCCCCATCTTTGCGCGGTGCCGCGGCACATCTTGCGATCAAGCTACAAGCCGGCCGCGTCTATCGGCGGGAGGAACTCGCACGGTTGTCCACTGCCGTGGACAGACACTTGCGTGAACTGGTAGCCACGGGAACACTGAAAAAACTTGCTCAAGGGCTGTACCACGCGCCCAAGCAGTCCAATTTCGGTCTGCTACCGCCGTCCGATGAGCAAGTGGTCGGAGCGTTTCTGCGCGACAAGAACTTCCTGGTGTTCTCGCCCTCAGCCTACAACCTTGTAGGCTTGGGCACGACCCAGCTCTACAACCGCACGCTGGTTTACAACCACAAGCGCCACGGCGTCTTTCGGCTCGGCAACCGACAGTTCGATTTCCGCATGAAGCCTCGATTCCCTAAAAAACTGACGCCCGAATTCCTGTACGTCGATCTGTTGAACAATCTGGAAGAGCTGGCCGAGGATCGCGATGCGGTACTGCGCCAGGCGCAAAACAAGCTGCCTTCGTTTGATTCGGCTCGCCTGCAATCGGCGGCTGAAAGCTTTGGCAGTGTGTTGACACGCAAACGTCTCAGGGAGTGGTGCGGTGGCTGATTTCTTGCACGCACGGCGGGACTTCAATCAACTACTTACGCTGGTCGCTGACGAGCGTGGAATCGATCCCATGTTAGTCGAGAAGGACTACTGGATCATGCATTGCCTGTGGGGCCTTCAGGCCCAAGGCTTCCAATTCGAACTTAAGGGCGGTACGTCATTATCCAAGGGCTTCGGCGTCATCCACCGTTTCTCGGAGGACATCGACATCCGCATCGAACCGCCCGACGGAATGGATGTGAAAACGGGCCGCAATCAGGACAAACCGGCGCATGTCGGCTCGCGACGAGCTTACTATGATGAACTGGCCGCACGCATCCGCATTCCCGGCATCGACCGCGTGGAGCGCGACACTCAGTTCGACGACGACAAGATGCGTAGCGCCGGCATTCGCCTTATCTACACCCCGCGTGCGGCAGCGCTGGCGGGGGTGAAAGACGGAATCCTGCTGGAACTTGGATTCGACGACACGGCGCCCAACCGGTCAGTGACCATTTCATCGTGGGCTTTGGACGTCGCCCATTACCGAGGCGTCGACGTATTCGACAATCGTGCGGTGGCCGTGCCCTGCTACGCGCCGACACATACTTTTGTCGAAAAGCTCCAGACCATCTCCACCAAGTATCGTCGACTCGACGAGGCTCAGGCATTCCCCGCCAACTTCCTGCGTCATTACTATGACGTGTATTGCCTTCTCGGATTGGATGAAGTACGGCTGTTCATTCGGAAACCCGCTTATCAGGAACGCAAGGCGCAGCGTTTTCGCACCGGTGATGAACCGGTCATCGCCAAGAACCCCGCCTTCACACTCGCCAACTCAGTGCAACGTGAACGCTTTGCTCAGGAATACCGTAAAACAGGGGCATTGTATTACCAGGGACAACCCGATTTTGCTGCGGTGGTGGCCCGAATTCATCAATACATCGACGTGATGTAGAAAGGTGCGCGCTGGATCGGTATTGCATGACATCCATCAGACCCGACGCAGAGGCGCTATGCAACGCGATATCGAAGCAACATTGGGAGCCAATGCCAACAAGATTTATGCGATGTGCTTGCGTCATGCCGTGCATCATTTGGCATTGCCTCGCCATAACCACCCTGGCACACTGATGGCACAGCGACAATGAAACCACAGGATAACCGACGATAGAAAATTTCACCCATTATCGTGTTAGTCCCTGAATCACTTAGTCTCCAGTTATCGCCTACTACTCTCACCGACCATGAAAAACGCATTCGTAATGCGAAGGTCGGGGATTCGATGCGCAAGTTCAATGCGAGCGCCCATCGACCCTAAAAATCGCCACGGCGTCTTTTAGAGATTTGGCTTGATCCTCAAGAGATTGAGCGGCGGCGGCACTCTATCGAAAATGAAACAGCGCCGACGGCGTATCGATCAGCACCGCATGCAATTGGTCCGGGTCCGTCACAAAAGCGGACAACTGAGCACGGGCTGAACCTGCATCTTGCATATCTTCGAATTGCGTATGCGGCCAATCAGTGCCCCACACCAGGCGATCGACACCGAATTCGCGAACCAGCGCCGGCCATGCATCGGCTGCAGCAGCAAGCGCGGCAGCCGGATCGTGAGGGTTCGCACTGACGCGGTATGCCGCAGAAACTTTAACCCACACCCGCCCGCTGCTCGCCATCGCAAGCATGCTGGAAAAACCTGGGTCGCGCGTACCGAGCGCTGGGTCGAAACGGCCGAAGTGATCAATCACGACCTTGACCCCGCTAGCCAGCAGGGTAGCCGCGATTTCCCGCAGGCGCGCCGCCTCGATATGGACTTCAAGATGCCAATTCAGCGCAACCATGCGCTCAAGAAAACGCCCCCACGAGACATCGCCGAAGTCAGGCAGTTCGGCGCCGATCAAATTTGCCCTTGCGCCTACCACGCCTCTTGCATGCCATGCGTCGATCTGCCCTATATCGCGTGCCGGATCGACCATCACGATACCGCGCAGTTGCCCCGGGTGCATATCCAGACACGACAACAGGAAATGGTTGTCGGTACCGAGAAAACTCGGTTGCACCAATACCCCATGCGACAGGTTCCGGCTGGCGAGCATCGCACGATAATCATCCAGCGTCGCCTCGTAAGCCGGAGCATATCGGCGGCCTGGCGCGAGCGGCAGACCCTGCACGAAGACGTGTGCGTGGCCATCGATACCGGTCATCGGCTGCTCAGTTTGAAGCGTGGATAGCGGTTTTGCAGTAATCATACCGATCGATCAAATTGCGGAGGTTTCGCCAAGCGTGCGGCCACGCGTTTCCGGCAGCATCAGGATGGCCACTGTGACGATCGCATAGGCTGCGAGCGCATCGACGCCAATGGCGAATCCCAGCGAAAAATGTACACTCAGATGTCCGACCATCACCGGAAATCCGGCGGAAACGACACGCCCAAAGTTATAACAAAATCCGACCCCTGTACCGCGCGTGCCATGTGGGAAAAGTTCGTTGAAAAGCGCGCCCATGCTCGCAGGAATCCCCGCGGCAAAGAAGCCCAGCGGGAACCCCAGCACCAGCATTGCGTGATTCGACAGCGGTAAAAACACATATAGCGTCACAGTCACCATGCAACATAGCGCAAACCCCAAAATGGTCTGCCTGCGACCGATGCGATCGAGCAATATCGACGCGCCGATACATCCGCAGAAGAACGCGCTGATGATGACCGCGAGATACCCCCCGGTATTGAGCACCGACAGATGCCGTTCCGTCTTCAGAAAGGTCGGCAACCAGGTGGTGAGCGCGTAATAACCACCGTGCGCACCGATGCCCAGCAGGCCGCCGATCAACGTTGTGCGTAACATCCCCGGGGCGAAAATCGACAGCAGCGGAATACCTGCAGCGGAACTCGCTTGGGCGGCATTCGTACGCGTTGGCGCCGGCGGCTCCTCGATATTGCGGCGGATATAGATAATCAATAAGGCCGGCAAAATACCTAGACCGAACATGACCCGCCAGCCGAGCGCCGGCGGCAGGAACGAAAACACACCGGTATAGAGCAGCACTGCGGCAGCCCAACCCACAGCCCACGAGCTTTGCACCGCCCCCATGACCTTGCCGCGATGCTGGTTGCGTATGGTTTCGGCCATCAGCACGGCGCCGGCCGCCCATTCACCGCCGAAACCGAAGCCTTGCAAGGCTTTGAGCACGATGAACTCCGGAAAATTCTGGGCAAACGCCGACAACAACGTGAACACGGAGAAACACATCACCGTCAACTGCAAGGTTCGCACTCGGCCAAAGCGGTCCGCCAATGCGCCACACATCCAACCGCCAAGCGCAGATGCGATCAGTGTCACACCGCTGACCAAGCCTGCCTCGGTTTTGCTGATTCCCCATTCAGCGATGATGGCGGGGATCACCAGACTAAACATTTGCACATCAAGTGCATCGAGCGCCCAGCCACCGAAACATGCCCAGAACGTCCGGCGCTCGTTTTTAGAAACCTCGCCATACCAAGAAAACATGTAGCCTCCATGAACCTGTTATCGACAACGCTATTCGTTGAACTTCGGAAATCATGCGCGAACGCTTAACGAATCTCGATTTCGTAGGAAAAGTGCTGGGCTGCGCCGCGTGAGACACGCCATTCAAGCGGTGTTCCGTCGTAGCCATAGGCGATCCGTTCAATCACGACGACCGCGCTTGCCGGTGCCACTTGCAATGCGGCCACGTCCGCTGCGCCGGCGGTTTGCACGGTCAAGCGTTCGTCCGCGCGGGCAATCACGCGCCCGCATTGCTGTTCATATAAGGGATACAGCAGCGGCCCGAATGCATCGATCGGGCAGTCGGCGAGCGCGGCGAAAAGCTCGAGTGGCAAGCAGATTTCCTCGGCAACGATCGGCGTGTTATCGATCAAGCGCAGCCGCGTCAAGTGAATGACTTTCGCGTCGGCCCGCAGCGAGAACTTGGCGGCAACTATCTTAGGGGCAGGCACGACAACGCGCTGCAAGATGCGGCTTTCCGGCGCCCGATGCTCACCTGTCTGCGCGTGGAAACGAAAAAAACGAAACAGCGATTGATCGAAGGTCGCACGACGCACGAAGGTGCCACGCCCTTGAAAGCGCTCAAGCAATCCTTCGTGTACCAGTAAATCGACCGCCTTTCTTACTGTCCCTACCGCGACGCCATAGGTCACCGCCAACTCCTGCTCGGTCGGCAGCGGTTCGTGGAGTTGCCATTCCAGCGAGGCGATGCGCTCGGCTAACTGATCACGTAAGCGGTGATAACGGGGAATACGATCGTCCACCATGGCACTTATTCAAAGAGTTAAATTCATATATATGATTATATGAATAATCGTCATTAAATATAGGTATTTACCCCTTGCCCTACCAATACCTCTTACACCGGCATGAGCAACTTGCTGAGAGTGAAACGACACGACGGCAGGCAAAGGTGGTTGCGCGTCTTCCAGCGACCGCCCCAAATCATCGGCGACAAGGCGCTTGCTTCGTCGCAACGGCCCTGGCACCCAACAAAAAACCCTGGCGCCGCATGGCTTCCAGGGTTTTGTTGGGTGCGGTTTCGGTCATCGCCCGTGAGCCGTCGACCGTTACGGCGATACGCCCGTTCGAGGCGGCAAGCTAATTCTTTCTTCGTGCGTCGCTCAATTGCTGCTCACGTATGCGCGCATTGCGCACTTGCTGGTCACGCACCCGCTGGTCGCGTACACGTTGATCGCGCACGCTGTCATTTCTGAGGCGTTCGGCCCGGATTTCATCGTCGCGGGTGCTGACTTGCAACAGATGTCCGGAGGTAGCGAGGGACGTCGGCCCGTCAGGTATTGCCACAGATTGAGGCAGAACGTCGGTAGAGGTGAAACAGAGTACGCAGGTAAGAACGCCCGCCATGATCAAAAAGGGCGCTGAGGAGAGCGATGCAGGGCGTGACGACGAAGGCAGTGGCGACATGCTGAGGTCCCGGTATAGAAAAAAATACTATTCCATTTTCCATGCGCCAATGTCGGCGAAATAGCGAAGCCAACGGCCAAACCACGAATTTCAGCGGCAGTTCTGCTTCAACCGTCCCGGTTCAGGCGCGATTTCCCTCCGATATCGACCGGAAGCCGCATAAAATCAAGTTACCGGGTCACACAGTCCGCGCTTCCGGCAGCGGTGGTGTTACGATCCCGACTTTACAAGAAAGCCGGAAGTCACCATGTACACCTGCCAAAACCAACCTTGCCGCGAACGCTGGGACACCTCGGACCTGGAATTCGTCAATGAAGGACAGGGTTATTTCTTTCGCTGCCCTTTGTGCGGCGCGCGCAATAAAGTCGTCGAAAAGACCGTACCGGGCGGTCCTCGCGTGTTCGAACAGGAACGCCGTTGAGCAGCCGGTTTCCGGCCTTTGGCTTGAAACCGTTCGCCTCACCTTGCCGCCCGCCGCCAAGCTTACAGCTTGGCGACAAGTTGAAACGATTTGCAACAACGCTTTGTAGCCGGGGCTGCGCGCCTTACGCTTGGGTCATCAGCAACCTAACCTTAGCCCCGGATACCCTACTCCACGTGAATAAAGTCATTCAGTACACAGCGCTCGTTGCCTGCAGCACTTTGTTGGCAGCTTGTGTGGTCGCGCCGCCTCCTCCTCCCGCCCCAGATCCTCATATCGCCGCCATGCGTCGCGCCGAGCAAATCGAAGTGCGCATCGACCACGAATCGCATAGCATCGATGGCCATGTTGCCCAAGGCTTCTACCCGCCGCCCCAAGGTGCTCGTCTGCACCAACGGCTGGCCGGAATTCAGCAGGAAGAACACGATATGGCCGCGCAGCGCGGCGGTGGCCTGAGCGGTGAAGAACAGCGCGCACTGAATCAGCAACTCGACGCTACCGCGCAGGTTATCGGCCAGTAATCGCCAGCCCGCACTCAATCGCTGCCGCCCCATGCCATCGCTATCACAACCCAGATCAAGCCAGCCGCAAGCCGCTTAGTCGGCGGCTTGCCTGGGTGTGGTACCCCGGCTCGGGCGCGGCTCGGTTTATAAGCAGCCCTGTGCGGCATATTTATGTCAGAACACAAGTTTGGCGGCTCACGCGTCATGCGTCAGCCAGGAAATAACCGGTAGCAAACCGCTTGATTAAGCACCGGCCGGGCAGGTCGGGGTCGATCCGGCAAACCGATACCGGCAGGGCTCACGGCCCCATTGTCATTTTTTAGCAACAATCGAATAAAAGTCGCGTCAGGCACTGGCACAAGCCATATACGCAGACGGATAATTAAATCCAGATTTGGAGAAATAGCATGGACACGAAACCTGCCCGCATCCCAGCCCCCGATAAAGTGGTGAGCGCCGATCCGGAACCGGTTGCCGTGGAATTTCTTGCGACCGAGTTGCCTGAGCATGTCCGTGCTTTTTTTGACGAACTGCACAAAGAAACCTCGACGCAAAAATAAGCTTGGCGACCACCTGACACGACCTGCCGCAAACTGCGGAAGCGACTGATTTCGTGTCTTGCTTCATCATGACAGCGCCGCACGTATTATCTTGCGGCCTGCTCCGGGCAATACGCGGCCGTTAGCGCACCCCGCCCCCTCAGATCCGTTTCCCCCTCCCAGTCCCATGCGTTCAACTCGTACACTCCGTGCTCCCGGCATCCTGGCCAAGACTTCGATCGTGCTCGTAGCGGCAGCCGCGACCCTCGCCCTTGCCTCCTTACCCACCCGCGCCGCCACCGCCGACGCGGGCGAAGCGGCATTGATGAACGTGATTGCGCTGGTGTCGCAACGGTTGACGCTGGCCGATACAGTGGCGCGCTACAAATGGAGCAAGTCGCAGGACATCACCGATACCCCGCGGGAAAACGCCTTGCTTAAGGATGTGGCGCAACGCGCGACCGGTTACGGTGTCGAGCCGCAATTTGCGCGGACGTTTTTCCGCGACCAGATCGACGCCAATAAATCGGTCCAACAAGGACTGATCGCCGCTTGGCAACAGATTCCGCCGTCGCCGCAAGCGGTGCCGGACCTGGCTCAAAGTATCCGCCCGGAATTGGACCGGCTGACGGTCAGCATGCTGACCGCGCTGGGCCGCATCGAACCGCTGCGCCAAGCCGACGACTGCCCCATCGAACTGGCGCACGGTCTAGCCGAATGGCACCGGCTCAACCCCAGCGACACCTTGCATGAGCAAGCGCTTAAACAGGCGCTGGCCCATCTGTGCCTCAGCGGCGGCGTCGGCGCAACCGCTTGAACGAAGCGGCGACCGGGGCGATCCAATTACACCCGCGCCGAGCTGCCGCACTCAAACGCAAACGGTTTCGATTGAGGTAGCAGCGGCCAAGGGTGTGATATTTACGCGGCGCTCCTGCAGATACTGGCGCAGCAGCAGGTAAGTGTCATGTTCAAATGCGGGCGGCCGGGTACGGGCCGCCAATTGGGCCGCCAGATAAGCGTCGAGATCCTCGCCCGCCGCCACGCTGCCCAGATAATTCCAATCTTGCACCAAATGCCGTACCGCCGTGCCGCCGTCCTCGGTCAGCAGCACCGGTCCCGCGTACGGCCAGGACTGCACCCGCCACCCTTCCAGCGCCAAACGTGCGCGACTGGTCTGAGCGGCTCCCGACTCGGCGCCGACGCAGGCACCGCCGCAGCGTTTTTGCAGATAGGCCGAGCACGGGGCGCCGGGCCTGAGGCTTTTTTCCAGGCCCAAACCGGCCCGGCACAATTGATGTTGATCGGCCAAGCTGCCCAGCGCCGTTTCAGCTTCGCGCCGCGACATAAATAGGCCGAACAAGTCCGCCTCATGGGCAAAATCGTAATCGCGCGCATGGACTAAACGCGGCGCCTCCGCGGTGAGCGGAAAACGCCAGGCACACAGGGACGCACCGCGCCGCAGTTTCTTATTGTTTTGCGGCGCCAGCAGGCTGACCAATTGCGCATGCCGCAGCAAAGTACCTAGCTCCCCGCCCGTTTCCACGCACTCGACCCGACGCACCTGCAGGGCCAGCTTCAAGTCGCGTGCGGGACGTTTCTCGCGGACAAAGTGTGCGCTCACTCGACGCTTCAGATTGCGGCTCTTGCCGACATAGAGCGGAACATCTTTCTCGCCATAAAAAATATAAATTCCGGCCGCGGCGGGCAAATTATCGAGCAAGGCTTGGTCCAGAGCCGTCGGCAAACTGAAAGCGCTGACCAATTGCGTCACCGCGGCTTGAATCGCGGCGGCCGGACGCAAGGCATACAGTTTCTGCCAGAACTGCCACAACAGATCCGCATCCGAAAGCGCCCGATGCCGCCCCGACGGCTGCAAGGCATGACGTTCGATCAGCGCATCGAGGCCGTGCCGCTTCTCGGCGGGAAATAAAGCCCGCGATAACCTGACCGTGCACAATACGTCGGCACTGAACGGCACACCCGCCCGCTGGAACTCATTTTTCAGAAAGCCGTAGTCGAAACGGGCATTGTGGGCGGCAAAAAGCCGGCCCTTGAGACGCTGCGCCAGTTCGACCGCAATCATGTCGAATCTCGGCGCACCCTGCACCATCGTATTGTCGATTCCGGTCAGGCGTTCGATAAATTCAGGGATCGGTTGCTGGGGGTCGACCAAGGTGGTCCAGGTCGACACACCCTCGCGGCTGATTTCGACCACCCCAACCTCGGTAATGCGATCGGTGGCGGCATTGCCGCCCGTGGTTTCGAGGTCGACAAAAACCAGGGGGCGCTCCAATGCGGCACAAATTGATTCGATCTCAGCGCTGAACTGATGCGGTGTGACACTGGACATTCGACGGTTCCGGACGGGCGGTAAGGGTAAGCTGCCATTCTAAGCGCTACGCCCGTCATGCGCGCAAGGACCGGCCATGGCTCCCAATATCGGGTTGCGGCATATGCTGCGAGCGGGCATAAAAAAACCCCTGCAGGACAGGGGCTGGATTCTGCGAGGCGGCAGAACAGGCGGAAGGCGTATCTCCGGCCAACCTGCCTGCAGCGGGTCCCGCGAAACCCGCATCGGCATGGCGCCGGGCAGGTCTCGTGGGCACGCCCATTGATGCGCTTAAACCGGCTTGATATTCGCGGCTTGCTTGCCCTTCGGGCCCATCTTGACTTCAAACGAGACGCGCTGCGTTTCCTTCAGCGTCTTGAAGCCTTCGACACGAATTTCCGAGAAATGCGCAAACAGATCTTCGCCACCAGCGTCCGGGGTGATGAAGCCAAAGCCTTTAGCATCGTTAAACCATTTGACGATACCGGTTTCCATAAAGTCTCATTCCTAAAAGTTAAATAAAGGGGCCATGCCCCAAGGCAAGTCCATAGTGCCAAAGCGGAATACCACGCGGACCCAACCTCCAGCCAGCCGTGGCGCCGCTTTTAAACAAAGAACTTACCCGACTTCGTTTATAAGGACAGCGAGAAACCTCGTCAAGTCATTTTTTAATCATTCTGATTTAATCGGGGCATTAACAAACCTTGTTTTATAACAATACCTTAGGAAAATCACGGGCTTATTTGACGATGTAATAAAAGCGTTAAAACCGCGTTTTCAGTGTTTACCCGGTTGCAGATCCGCGACGACGCGGTAACATCTAGTTACAAGCTCATTTTATTTCGAGTAGCCACGCGAGGATCCATGATGCTTCCGGAAATCAAGCGCTTTGCCGATCGTCTGCTCCACGGCCTGCGGGTTTCAGCCGCCGCCGGTGCAACCCCAAGCAGACCTTCGTTGCTGGATGATGCCCACTATCATATGGGCGATCACTGGCAAAACCTGCTCGCGTCGCCGATGGACGCGCGCCATTATGTATTTGAAGACTGGAACACGGCAGTACCCGCCTTTGAGCTCGCCGACGTCCACTACGATAACGAACCGTATACACGTGGCGAAGCACGCAACATGCGTCGACGCCAAGCCTAAATTCGGATTTCCCGGCATTTTTTACTTGCCGGGAACTTTCCGTGAGAATAATTGTCGTTTTTCGCAAGCAATGGTTTTCGCTGCTTGACAAGCAGATTATGGTGTAGCAATCACACAACGAAGAGTGGTTGACTACCCTGTTCGCCCCCCATCACTCCCCGCCCCAAGCCTTTACCACCAAGCCTTCCAGCCTGACGCTCCGACTATTGCGTTTTTCAAAATAGACTATTGCGTTTTTCGACATACCTCTCCAGCGGCATCTCTTTAAACTCTGGCTTCGTCAGGAAACGAATCTGCCTGCACTGCAAAAACAACGCACTGCACCGCAGATCGCTCGCTTGCCAGGCTAAATTTTTAACAAGTTTTTTGCAGCCTGAGCGCGACAGCATTTTTCTTAAGCCCGGGTTTAATCGACTCGTTCATGTTTTTGGAGCTAAAACGAATGAAAAAGACACTTCTGGTTGCAGCGCTGACCGGCGTATTCGCAACGGTTGCCCACGCACAAAGCAGCGTGACCCTGTATGGCCTGATCGACGCCGGCGTGAGCTACACCAGCAACGTTCGCACCTCGAGCGGTAACGGCAGCAGCGACGTGCGCTTCTCCAGCGGCATGATGCAGGGTAATCGTTGGGGCCTGAAAGGCGCCGAAGATCTGGGCGGCGGTCTGAAAGCAGTATTCGACTTGGAAAACGGCTTCAACATCGGCACCGGTACCAATAGCCAAGGTGGCCGCGAATTCGGTCGTCAAGCGTATGTCGGCCTGTCGAGCGACGTCGCAGGTACCGTGACCCTGGGTCGTCAAAACGAATTCATGTACGACTATGTCGGCCACATGTCGTTGACCGACTTCAACGGTCAAGGCGGTTCGACCTTCTTCCACCCGCTGGATAACGACAACTTGAACGGTACGTTCCGTGTCGACAATGCGATTAAATACACCAGCACCAACTACTCGGGCCTGACCTTCGGTGGCTTGTATGGTTTCTCGAACCAAGCCGGCGGCTTCGCCAACAACCGTGCATATAGCTTCGGCGCTATGTACAACAACGGCCCGATCAAGGCTGCCTTGGGTTACACGCAGGTCAACAACAACCCGGGCGCAGTGGCTAACGCCGCCGGCGGCGCGGTTGACAGCAGCGCGGCCAGCGGCGACACGAACTTCATCGCTCAGCGTCAACGCAACTTCGGCGGCGGCGCGAACTACACGTTCGGCCCGGCTAACGTTGGTTTTGTCGTGACCAACACCCAGTTGACCAACGCAACGGCCTTCGCAGGCGGTGCTGGCTCGGCCGTGCCCTCGGCATCGGCTCGCTTCACCAACTATGAAGTCAACGCTCATTACAGCTTGACCCCGGCATTGACCCTGGGTGCTGCTTACACCTTCACCGATGGCAAGTTCAACAACGTCGATAGCGACATCTCGCCGAAGTGGAACCAGTTCAGCCTGTTGTCGGACTACGCACTGTCGAAACGCACCGATGTGTACGCATTGGCTACGTATCAGCGCGTGCATGGTCAGGCAGTTCAAGGTGCGGTAGGTGTTCCGACCTCTTTGACGGGCGCATCCACCGATATCGGCACCACGTCGGCTACCAACAACCAAACGGTTGTCGGCATCGGCCTGCGTACCCGCTTCTAAGCTTTAGTTGTTGGCAGTCTTGAAGTAAAGAAAGGCACCGTTCGCGGTGCCTTTCTTGTTTTAGCGCGACGCTTGGTGTCTGCCGCGCCTGGCCGGCCGCGCCTAGCCGGTCGCTGTACCGGCTGATGGTTTAGGCGCCCCCCCGCTACTCTCGCCTGCTACGTCGCGCCAGCATCGCCGCAAACGCCAGCCGCATGGCCTCGACCTGAGTGTTTTTATACGCCAGCACCGAATCCGCAGGTTCCGGGTGCACCAGCATTGTGGCGTTGGCCTCAAACACCACAATCCGCCCGTCCGCCAGTTGCGAAAAGTCGATCCCCGCATAGTCCAGCCCCAGCCGCACACCCACCGCCGTCAACGCCGCCATCGCGCGCGCGCCCAGCACCGCATGCGGGTCGTTCAAGAAACGCGCCTCTTCCGCCTGCTTCCAGGCATGCGCCAGCATCTCGGCAGAAAAATAATGCACCAGCCACGTGCTGGAGATGGCCAGATGATAGGGGTACGGGCGGCCATCGATAAAAATCATCCGGTACTTGCGAAAGAAACCGTCTGCCGAACGAAAATCGCAAAAGCGTGTGAGATAAAATGCGCCGGCCGTCTCGCGTTCGAGATGTGTCAGCACGGCAGCGGCGCCGTCGAGCTTGACCAGGCCTTCCCCGCCGTGCGTGGCGACCGGCCTGACCAGCCAGGCGGCACCTGCCGCCGCATCAAGCGGGAGGCACCGCGCTTCGAATCGAGCACGATCGACACGTTGCACTTCAGGCAGCAATAAATCCGGGATATCAGCCAGCAAAACCGGCAGCTTATCGCGTGCGGTAAGCGCCACCGCCTGCGGCGAATTCAGTATCGGCCGGGCCGCACGCGCCGCAAAGTCGTTCAGCCTGGGTAGGATGTCCGCGGCGACATCAGGGTCGCCAATCGCATTAAAAATAAGGGTCGAATCTGGCAATGCCGCGAGCGTCGCGATGTCGGCCGCGGCCGGCGCATATTCCAGCATATATTCGACACGCCGTATGGCGGGCGCGGCAAACCAGAGCTCTATCGGTACGTTGCCCCGCCCCGCGGCGCAAATCAGCAAAACGGTCGGTACCGCAGGACTCAGCCCATCCGGCGCCTGGTCAAATACATACTGCCGCCGGTAGGCGGCATCCGTGTGCCGCTGCGCCTCGTCATGACGGCCGGTGTCGCGCAACAAGACCGCCAAATTGCGATGCGCCGGCACCAATTCGGGGTCGACGCGCAAGGCGAGCCGGTACCAGAACTCCGCCGACGGTTTACGGCCCGTCATCAGATACGCGGTGCCGATATTGTAGATATCGAGCGCGGTGCCC
>Ga0302315_10002608_pt1 | contig 16875 bp, 18 predicted proteins | sample III_Palsa_N3_1_FD_200532 | JGI IMG/M metagenome (GOLD analysis project Ga0302315, IMG submission 200532) | Peat permafrost microbial communities from Stordalen Mire near Abisko, Sweden - III_Palsa_N3_1 | ecosystem: Environmental > Terrestrial > Soil > Palsa > Peat permafrost | place: Sweden... | reverse complement strand
TAGCGTTTGATGGGCAGCCAGCTAAAAAACAGCCTTACAACAGCTTCGTTCGGCACCTCATCGCAGATGGAATTATGGCAATGCCTGCATGTTGGGCCGGTACCGGTATTGTGCTTTAAGGTATACACTGTGGCTTGCCGATCTATCAATATATTATTCATATAATATGGATATGATGTGTTTACAAAAATTTGTATGTGTTAGCTATGTAAATTGGCCTTTATTGCTAAGCCTGTAACTGCTTACTTAGGCTATCGTGATAATTTTTTTTAATGATCTTGACAAAGTAGGGCTGTGTATTGCTGCCGGATGTTTGGCCTTGATCGTAAGAATCTATAAACTGCTTGAACCGGAACCGGAACACCGCCGGGTTTTCAATTGATAATTGCTGCGCGTAACCTTCCCAAAATACCTGGTTGGTCATCTCGACGAATAACTCTAACATGTTTTAGTTTTTAAAGAATAAGTTGGATTGCTTAAATTAATTATCCAAAATTCAATAATTAATTAAAAAGAAAACGGACGCTTTCCTGCACAAAACGGACATTTAGCTACACAAAACAGCCATCAACGGCAAAAAAACGGCCGTTTACAGAAATTGCAGTTAAATTATTCCGAAAGTTTTTTTAACTCTACAGCAATTCGTTTACATCGCGGCCGTAGTGCTCTTTGAAAAGTTTGCTGAAATAGGCGGGCGTATCAAAGCCGGCCAGGTATGATATTTCTGATATGGTGCGGTAGCGCCCGCTTTCAATGGCTTCGCGGGCAATCTGCAAACGGATATCGCGGATGTATCTATTTGGAGTTAGGCCGGTAACATGCTTAATACGCCTGAAAAGCTGGCGCTCGCTTAAAGCCATATCATCGCTCAGCAGGTTCAGGGTGAGGTCGGTTTTGCCGATGTATTTGCGTATTTGCGCCTCCAGGCCAGCCAGCCAGAGCAGATCGGCGGGGGAAACGTGTGGTATGTTCCTGGTCAATTCATTTTCCGGGGCGGCGGCTTCATGGGTAGTTAATTCGGCAAACTCCTGTTCATCCTGTACCGAAAAACTGGCTCTTTCGGCAGCATTACTAATCAGGTTACCGGCGCGGGCCAGCAGTTCTCTGCTTATAAAGGGCTTGGTGAGGTAATCATCCACACCGGTATTGAGCGCTTTCAGTTTATTTTGATGATCGCCGAGGGCGGTAAGTATAATTATGGGGATGCGGCAATACGCGGCATCGTGCTTTAAATTATTAAGCAATGCAAAGCCGTCCATTTCGGGCATCATCACATCGGATATGATGAGATCGGGCAGCCCCTGCATCGTTTTGAGCATATCGAGCGCCTCCCGGCCGTTGTAAGCGGTGATAACCCGGTAAAAGGGCTTAATAATGGAACTGATATATTGCGCCATTTCGTGATGATCCTCCACCACCATCACCAGCTTTTCACCTTCGCCGCCGGTAATTTCTCCGGCAGTTTCGGCAGCGGCATGGTTGTAATCAAGCGGCATATTGGTAGTTACCGGTATTTCGGGGATAAATGCCCTGAAAGTTGATCCGTTTCCCCAGCTGCTTTTTACGGTGATGTTGCCGCCCATCAATTCGCTAAACTCCTGCGCAATGGCAAGGCCGATGCCGGTACCACCTTCGGATGCCGTATCGCCGCGGGTGCCCTGGTAATAACGGTCGAATATGAGGGGCAGGTCATCGGGATGGATGCCTTTGCCGCTATCGGTAACCGTAAATTCTATCATGCCATCATTTACAGCCGCGCTTACCTGCACTGTGCCGCGCGATGGCGTAAATTTAATGGCGTTGCTCAGCAGGTTATTGGCAATTTTTTCGAACTTATCGGCGTCCAGTTGTACAAATAGTTGTTCGTCGATGTTATTGGAGAGCGTGTAGGTGATATTTTTATAGGCCGCCGATGATGCAAAACCCTGGTAAATAACGCTTACAAACCAGCCGAGCTCTACCGGTTTTAATTTTACCGATAGCGTTCCCGCCTCTATCTTACCCAGGTCGAGCAGTTCATTTACCAGGTTAAGCAGCTTTTTACTATTTCTGAAAACGGCCTGCAAATAACCCTGCTGCTGCTCCTCATCAATTTTTGGCCGGTTTAACAATTGTTCGGTCGGGCCCATTATAAGGGTTAAGGGCGTACGCAGTTCATGGCTGATGTTGGCAAAAAACCGGGTTTTCATGGCATCGAGCCGGGCAAGCTGCCGGTGCCGCTCAACCAGCATAGCGCTTTCCTTTTTATTTTTGTAAGCAAACCAGCGGTATACCGCTATACCCGCCAACAGTACGAGTATGGCAATCACAATAATAAAATTTCGCTGCAGGGTGGCATCCTTTTCCTTATTGGCCGCCACGATCAGGCGTTTGTCGGCTTTATATTTTTCGGCCAGCTCGGTAGCGGTACGGTCCTTATCCAGGTCGTTCAAACTATCGCGCAGGTCCTCATAGCTTATTTCATAAGCCAGGGCGCTCTTATAATCATGCAGGCCCTCATAGGCGCGGCTTAACTGAAAGTAAATATCGCGTGTTTGTATGCGGTTGCTTTGGGCCTCGGGCTGGGCAGCTAATACCTGCTGGGCATAACCGATGGCCGCCGGGAAATGATCCTGGTCGGTTTCGCTGGTCATCAGTTCATTGAGCGAGTGTTTTTCAACCGCCAGGTAATTTTCCTGTTTTGCTATCGCGACGGATCGCAGCAGCAGCGCTTTGGCCTCATCAAATTTATTTTGCTCGCGGTATACGCGCCCCAGCGCGCTCAGATAGTAGGCCTGGTAATAAACCGATAGTTTAGCCCAATACGGCGGGGTAAATATAATTTGCAAACAGGCGGCGGAGGTTCGCAAATTGGCCGGTGTATGAATAGTAGTGTAGGAGTAAATGGCCGAAAGCAAATTTAATGACGAGATATAGCTCATGGTATCCCGCAGGCTCAAAGCTTCCCTTTTTGCCTGCATGGCATAAGGCAGCGCCTTAAACGGATCGCCGATGGAGCGGTACAGATCGCCGATGCAGATGAGGCAGCTAATGCCTTGTACGCGCCAGTGGTTGGCATCCGTTTTACGTAAAACATCAAAGGCGGCGTTAATGGCCTCTACATTTTTACCCCGGCGACCCAACAGGGCTGCTATCATCACAGCCGAACGGGTGCTGGTTAGCGAATCTTGTACCGAAGTTAGCTTATTGGCCTGGTAAGCCAGATCGAGTGCCTGTATCTCATCGCCATGGGTGTAGGCGTTGAAGGCCTGCGCGTACAGCACCTGTGCCTCGAACAACTGATCGTGTATTTTTTGAGCTTTACCGATCAGTTGACGGGCGTAATTTTTTGCCGAATCGCTGTTATTGATCTGGTTGAATTTTGCCAATAGCTGTTCATTGCCGCTTTGCTGCGCGGATGCGATTACGCAGGGCAGCATCAGTAAAAAAACGGCAATAAATTTCAAACAGAATAAACGGTATGGCATCTGCAATCAATAGAGAGAAACGAATTTACATTTTTATTCGGTTTGGAGCGTGAACGTGGGTTTGAAATGCTTTAAATAAGTTAAATTGATTGGATAGGACAGGATTTGTGTGTATTGCCCTTATTAATAACTTTGCATTATGCCTGTTTCGCAAAATATTAAGGTTGCTGTTGACGCTGTTGTATTTGGATATACATCGAAGGAAGGGTTATCGGTACTGCTCATCAAACGTAATATCGATCCTTTTAGGAATAGCTGGGCACTTCCTGGCGGTTTGGTGGGTGATAATGAATCATTGGAGGAGGCGATTCAGCGCGAATTAAAGGAAGAAACCGGGATCAGCATCAATTACCTCGAACAGTTATATAGTTTTGGGCAACCAGGGCGCGACCCGCGTAACCGCGTAATATCCATCACCTATTACGGCCTGGTTAAGCCGGATGCTTTTGAAATTTATGCCGATACCGATGCCAGTGATGCCGCCTGGTTCAACATAAAAAATATTCCGCAACTTGCTTTTGACCATGAAGAGATCATAAGGGCGGCGCATATACGCCTGAAAAGTAAAATATTGTATGAGCCAGTAGGCTTTGAGCTGCTCGAAGAAAAATTTCCATTCTCTGAACTGGAGAAATTATACATGGCTGTGCTGGACAGGCCGATAGACCGCCGCAATTTTAAAAAGAAAGTTATTGGATTTGGATTTTTAGAAGAAACAACTGAAAAACAATCGCTTAATGGCGCAGGCCGGCCGGGATATCTTTTCCGATTTAATGAAGAAAAATACTTCCGCTTGAAGAAAGATGGCATCACCTTCGAGATATAATCTGTTCCTTAATAAAAAATAAGAAATAATTTGCGTATATAAAACGCATATTATATATTTGCGTATAATTAACGCAAATAAAAATGAAAACAGCAGTTATTATCGCCAGGTTCCAAACGCCGTACCTTCACGAAGGGCACCAGCAGTTGATAAGCAAGGTTAAAGAAAACCACTCCAAATTAATTATTCTGCTGGGGGTTAGTCCACTGGTTGGCAGCCGCAAAAATCCGTATGATTATTACACCAGGGAAAAGATGATCAAAAAGGATTATCCTGATATTATTGTGCTGCCCGTAAGCGATAATCCGAGCGATAAAATATGGTCGGACAGTATGGATGGCCTACTGAAAAGTGTTTTCCCCGGCGAGCATTTCGTGCTGTACGGCAGCAGGGATAGTTTCATCCCTTATTATTCAGGCCGCTATGAAACGGTGGAACTGCCCGAGCACGGCGACTATAATGCCACCGAACTGCGCAAACAATATGCCGATAAAGTATTTGACTCTAACGATTTCAGGGCGGGGATACTGTATGCGCTTTATAATCAATACACCAAAGTTTATCCAACGGTTGATATTGCTTTATTCAGGAATAATAAAACTGAACTGCTGCTGGGTAAAAAAGCTATTAATAACAAATGGCGTTTTGTAGGCGGCTTTGCCGATCCTGAAGATGCCGGTTATGAAAGCGCTGCAAAACGCGAATTGACGGAAGAATGCGGCGAATTGGAAACGACTGAAATGAGCTACGAAACATCACGCAAAATAAACGACTGGCGCTACCGCAGTGAAGCTGATAAAATAATCACCCTATTTTTCAGCTGCGATCATATAAGCGGTACGCCCAGTCCACAGGATGATATTGCCGAACTGGATTGGATAAAGCTTACCGCCCTACCCCAACTGGTTGCGGACGGCCTTACAAGCGACGAGCATTTGGAACTATTTAACCTTATCATAAAAAAATATTTAAACAACTAATGCCATGAAACGCGAAAATTTGATTCTTTTGGCGGATGCCTACAAGTATGCACATCATAAATTCTACTACCCTGGCACAACGCACATTTATAGTTACCTGGAGAGCCGTGGCGGAATGTTTGACGAAACTATATTTTTTGGATTGCAATATTTTTTGAAAGAATATTTGGAGGGCCCCGCCTTTACTCAGCAGGAACTGGATGAGGCCGACGGTTTTTTGCAGCAAGTATTTGGCCGCGACGATGTATTTGATAAATCAAAATTTCAGTATATACTGGATAAATATAACGGCCACTTGCCTGTTAAAATAAAAGCTGTTGCCGAAGGTACAGCCGTGCCGGTGAGCAATGTGCTGATGACCATTGAAAACACCGACCCCGAATGTTATTGGCTCACCAATTTTTTAGAAACCCTGCTGATGCAGGTTTGGTACCCCTGCACGGTAGCCACCCTGAGCAATCAGGTGCGTAAAGTAGTAAGCCGGTATTACCAGCAAACAGCTACCGATGGTGCCGAAGCCGGGATTGATTTTGTGCTGAATGATTTTGGCTTTCGCGGGGTGAGCAGTGTGGAGAGCGCCAAAATTGGCGGCGCGGCGCATTTGCTTAGTTTTAACGGCAGCGATAACCTGGCCGGATCAGGCATGGCCATTAACTATTACCATGCCGAAAAGGTGTACGGTTTGAGTGTACCGGCGACTGAACATAGCATTTGTACTTTGCTGGGCCGGGATGGTGAACTGGAGATCTTCAGGCATGTGTTAAAAGCGTTCCCAAGCGGAACTATCGCTTGCGTATCCGACAGCTTTAACATTTTCAGAGCCTGTGAAGAATATTGGGGCGAAGAATTGAAACAGGAAATATTGAACCGTGATGGCACATTGGTGATCCGCCCGGATAGCGGCGACCCGATAATGACGCTTCTTAAAATATTCGAAATATTGTTCAGCAAATTTGGCTTTACCCTTAACGCCAAAGGTTACAAAGTATTGCCGCCACAAGTAAGAGTGATACAGGGTGATGGCGTGAACTATTTTGCAATTAAGGATATGTATGAGGCCCTGAAACAACAAGGCATAAGCGCCGAAAACCTGGTGCTGGGCATGGGTGGCGCATTATTGCAAAAGGTAGACAGGGATACGCAAAAATTCGCCCTGAAATGCAGCAGCGCCATTATAAATGGTAAAGAAGTAGCCGTAGAAAAGAGCCCTACCGAAATGGATGCGCATGGCAATATCACCGCCAGCTTTAAAAAGAGCAAGGGCGGCCTTTTAAAATTGGCAAAGATGGACGGAGGGTTTAAAACTGTGAATCAGCATGAATACCCGGAATTAGCCGATGAATTACGCCTTGTTTTTGAAAACGGAAAACTGATCAATGAAATAAGCTTTGAACAGGTGAGAGCCAATACTAACAGCAGATAATAGCATGAAAAAAATATTGTTCCATATAAAAGATTATGAATACCTGGCCGATAAGGTACTCGTAGCAGGAAAATTTGAGGCGGGCAGACTGGAGGTTGATCATTTCTCCGACGGGGAACGTTACCAGCGCATATTATCGGATATTGATAACCGTGATGTGGTGCTGATAGGCGGTACGGTTACAGATGAAGCTACTATGGAGTTGTTTGATCTTGCCTGTTCCATCGTGAGCTATGGGGCAAAATCGCTTACGCTTGTGATCCCCTATTTTGGTTACTCCACCATGGAGCGGGCGGTGCTGCCGGGCGAAATTGTTACGGCCAAAACCAGGGCGCGGCTGCTATCGGCCATACCTAAATGTAACCGTGGCAATAAGGTTTTGCTGTTCGACCTGCACTCCGAGGGAATACAATATTACTTTGAACATGATTTGTATCCCATACATATTTATTGCAAGGATATTATTATTAAAGCGGCAATGGAATATGGCGGCGATAACTTTGTAATAGCCAGCACCGATGCCGGCAGGGCCAAATGGGTGGAATCATTAGCGAATGATATGGGCGTGAACGCGGCTTTTATTTTAAAAAGAAGATTGAAAGGCGACCATACGGAAGTAAGCGCTATAAACGCCGATGTAAGCGGTAAAACAGTAGTTATTTATGATGATATGATACGATCGGGCGGAAGCATTATTAACGCGGCAAAAACTTATAAAAACGCAGGTGCAGGCGATATATTTGTTATAACCACACATGGTTTATTCATAAATGATGGCATTAGTAAACTCAAATATTCAGGATTGATAAAAAAACTCATTTGTACCGACTCATATTTTAACACGCAGTTTATCCATGATGATTTTGTAGATGTAAGGAGCTTGGATGAGCTGATAACAAAGGCGATATAAGCAATTTATGAATTAGAAAACTATAAAAACAACCGTTCTAAATAACTACAGGAAGCAGATATGTTTCCAATTAATGCCCGTTTTGTCATCCTATCTAAATAAATCGTCTCCCAAAGTATGTTACCTGTTAATACCGGCTTAAAATAAACATATTTGCAAAGCTACATTCAGGTGCATGGACAATACAACACTTCAGGCTTATATTAAACAGGTTTCGCAAAGAATAGCCGGTGAAGATATACCGCTGATTGCCGGTTGCGCTAAAAGCCGCAGCTTAAAAAAAGGCGAGGCCTTATTGAGGGAAGGCGAGGTATGCCGTGAATTTTACCTGGTTGAAAAAGGCTACCTGCGCACCTATTATAATAAGGACGGCGAAGTGATCAACGTGAATTTTAGTTTTGAGGGCGATTTTACCACTAATTTAAAAAGCATCAACAGCAGGCAGCCCTCGATGTTCAATATAGAGGCCGGCGAGGATGCTTCGGTATGGGTGTTTAACCTGGATGAGATCACCGGACGGTATAACTCCCATCCGCAGATCGTGTTGTTTATCAGGCGGCTGGCCATCCACCTATCGGTAGCCTCCGAAGAGCACAGCAATTTTTTTAAATTGTATACGCCTACCGAGCGCTATCGCTATATCGAAAAAAATAAACCTCATTTATTACAGCGCGTATCGCTTTCGCAACTGGCCTCGTACCTGGGTGTGGCCCGCGAAACGCTGAGCCGCATCCGCGCTAAAAATTTGTGATGCAGTTTTTGTGATTTTTATCACAGGCGGGTACGGTTTGTTTGCGGCATATTTGTGCCAGCTATAAAACATGAACATTACCACCTTTACAGCTTTCCGCAACCGTAATTACAGCTTGTTTTTTGCCGGGCAGTCCACCTCGCAAATTGGTACCTGGATGCAGCGCACCGGGGTAAGCTGGGTTGTTTATACCATGACGCATTCGGCCTTTATGCTGGGGCTTACGGTGTTCGCGGCGCAGTTTCCGTCGTTCCTGTTCTCGCTGCTGGGCGGTATCGCGTCCGACAGGTATAGCCGTTATAAAGTATTGCTCATTACCCAAACCGCCTCCATGATACAGGCTGTATTGCTGGCCGTATTGATACTCATGGGCCACTACACCGTTTGGGAGATACTAAGCCTAAGCGTTATACTGGGTATTATTAACGCCTTTGATGTACCCGCCCGGCAACCGCTGATACACGAAATGATCACCGACAAATCCGAACTGCCCAACGCGCTTGCCCTCAACTCATCCATGGTGAATATTGCCCGGCTGGTTGGGCCCGCGTTATCGGGTATTATCCTGGTGAAATTTGGGGCGGGGATCTGTTTTTTACTGAACGCGGTAAGCTTTATAGCGGTAATCGTGTCGCTGTTGCTGATGAAGCTGCCTGCCTACATCCCGGCACCGGTAAAAAAGAAGATCAAAACCGATTTGGCCGAGGGTTTAGTGTACCTTAAAAACACCCCATCGCTAAGCACATTATTGCTGATGCTGGGGCTGATCAGCTTGCTGGTATTGCCTTATAATACGCTGCTGCCCGTATTTGCCAAAGTTATTTTTAAGGGCGACGCGGCTACCTTTGGTTATATTAACAGCTTTATAGGCTTGGGCGCGGTAGCGGGCTCCATTTTCCTGGCATCATTAAAACCGGGTACCGACCTTAAAGTTGTACTGCTGTGCAATTCGGTTATTTTTGGCATTTGCCTGGTGTGTTTTTCGCATATCAGCAAATTTCCGCTGGCTATGGTGTTCGCTACGCTTACAGGGTTCGGGATGATGTCGCAAACCACCATTTGCCTTACCATAATACAGGTAGAGTCGGACAAAAAAATGCGGGGCAGGGTAATGAGCTATGTGGCCATGGCCTATTTTGGGATGCTGCCGATAGGCAGCCTGCTGGTTGGAGCCGTATCGCAGCTGATAGGCGCGCCCAACTCGCTGCTTTGCCAGGGCGCGCTGGACCTGATCATAGCCGCTACCTTCGCTAAGTTTTTAGTGAGCGGGCATCTGGATAAAAGATCGGCCGAAAGGCTTAGGGAAGTATAAAGAACATTAATTATTTATCATAAAAACACAGAAAAAATGGAACAGAACAAGCAAAATACAGCCCTTTTGGTAATGGATATGCAGGTTGGGATATTAGGCATGCTGCCCAGCGCCGCTTCGCTTTTAGGCGAGGTGGCCAAGGCCATAGCCAGCGCCCGCGATAAAAAAATACCGGTGATATACGTAACCGTAGGTTTCAGGCCCGGCGCGCCCGAAATAAGCCTGAGCAACAAAAGCTTTTCTGGCGGTAAGGAACGCTTCGCCAATATAAACATGGATGAATTTACTAAAGTTCACCCCGACCTGGAACCGCAGCCGGGCGATGTAAGCGTTATGAAACGCCGCGTAAGCGCCTTTACCGGCAGCGACCTGGAAGTGGTGTTAAGAGCCTTAGAAATAAAACATATAGTGCTTACCGGTATTGCCACCAGCGGCGTGGTACTATCCACCCTGCGCGAAGCGGCTGATAAGGATTATCGCATTACCGTAATTGCCGATTGCTGCGCCGATGGCGATGAAGAAGTACACCGCGTACTTACCACCAAAGTTTTTGTGCGCCAGGCGGATGTGGTTACGCTGGAAGAATGGGTAAAATAATTTAATGAGCAGGGGCGATTTGCGGAGCGGCCCTGCTCATTGGTTTACCCGGATAGTCGCGCGCCGGATTATGGCATGATAAAAAACGATGAAATATTTAAATAATATCCATCTTTATTGCTGTATTCGGTATCTTAATAACGATGCGTCAAAAATTTGACGCATCGTATCGAGGTAATAGCATTTAATGACCAGGACATAATGTATCTAACACCTGAATTAAATCTGTAATATAGCCTCGCCATGTTTGAGGTATTAAAACAGTTTGTGATAATAATGTTAATATCGGTTTAACAATACCGTATATACTGCATAAGTCTGGAGCTGCCGCAGATACACTTTGTGATTTTGATAAGGAAAGATGTTGTTCAATCTGACTATTTACATCTTCGAATGATAGAGATTTTTCTGTTGACATGATTTCAATGATTTAATATTAATTTAAAAAATGGTTATACTGCGCAAAAATTTGTGATACCTGTTGATAGGATATACTTAACCACAATTTTTACTAATGTTGATATAAAAATTGCTCCGGGAATAAGGCCAGACAATGCACTTAATACTGCGTCAATTATCTCATCGGTAGTTGAAGCACCGTTTAAAACACCACAGATAATTTTTTTTATTTCGGCAAGAATGTCACCCAAAACTGAAGGCATCGCTGAATCGGAAACAAATTCAGCTTTGAAATGATATTTATCACCTTCAATTGCTAAAGCTTGTTTATAGTATTTTTCTAATGCCAATTCGGCCTCTTCACGGGTTGGTGTTTTAATGCCATCAAGATTTTTTAATTCAGCCTTAACATCCTTGATGTTTAGTTGCTGGTGTTGTTCATTTAACAATAACATAGTTTTTATATATTAATTTAGATTTATGTGAATTCATTGTGTTTGGTGTTTTGAGCTATCAATTTGTACTCCAAATCTCCAAACCAGCACCAAAATATTTTAACGTAAAACGTCCCTTTTTGGCAGGGTAATTTTACGGTATTAAAAAGATGCAAATACGTTGACAATGTGAAAGTTAATGCAGAATTTAGTATTAATAAACTATAATTAATTTTCACAATTAAACCCTAACCATCATGAAAAAATTAGTAATTGGAATTTTTGCTGTATTAATTACAGCATTTGTGCTCCAAGGATGTAAATCCAACTCCTCAAAAACAGCAGCTACCCCACCACCAACTGTTCAGCAAACGCTTGATGGGGTTCCTCAAAGCGAGGCTTTGCAAAAAATCAAAAATTTTTCTGACTTTTCCGGAAAAGACGTAAGCTCAAAATCAATAGCCGTTTTTTATCCTATAGCACAATTAAAAGCTATTGACTCAATTTTGACTAAAGAACATACTGACACAACTGCCACAGGTATACGCTTCCATTTTGGCTGCGACTCCCCTGCAAGTGGAAATAGAAATCTTAAAATATATATGGTTGCGACAAATGACAGAAAAGTAACTGATCCGCATTTAAGCACACACGTTGATTACTATGTACATGTGCCCAATATTTTGAGCACTACTGAAATTGGAACCACAAATTATAATGGGAGTGATGAATATAAAAAAGGCGGTACACTTTACGGTACCATGCCACCTGCCTACCAAAGCTGCAGTAATCCTTCCCGCCATTTTCTTCCTGCCAATACAGCTTATCAATGGGTACAGGTTCGATACGACAAAGGAAGCAACGACCAAACACCATTAAATACAACCAGCGAATGGTTTTCGTATTGCTTTATGCACAGTATTATTAAAACAATGGCACAAAATAAATACACCGGCTTAAGGGTTTATCTCGGAAAAGGCTTTGTAGATGATAGCTGCAAAAACCGGGATGTTGTGATTCTTGTGCCCACAAAGGATTCACTTGGAATTATGCATCAGGACGACTATCACTGCCTTGAAGATTTGCCCGGATATATCATCTGCCCAGACGCAATATCAAAATTACACCTGGATAAATGTACAACAATTATAACCTCAGGAAAAAAACACCCCCCGATCACTGGCGGCGGCGGTTACGACGAAGGTGAATTATGCCCTGATGTTTGCGATTAATTTTAAACCCATAAGCCATAATGTTAAATTACCTCACATTTTCAACAGTTTTTGAACTGCAATGCTTTATAGTTTCCATAATCTGTTTATCTAAAAGCAATGAACGGGCCTGGAAAATATTGCCTGTATATCTTTTAATAACTTGCATTGCAGAGGTTATTGGCATTTATTTAAAGCGGGAGCACCAGGCTAATCAATGGCCGTATAATATTTTATTAATATGCCATGTGCTTTTTACAAGCTACCTGTTTTTAAGCTTATTTCGCAAACACAATAAAAGCAAGCTCATTATTATTAGTGGGCTTGTTATATTAACTTTATTGTACCTATATGATATAAGCCAGCATGGTTTTTTAAGGTTTAACTTATTAACCTACAATACCATGTCGGTTATTTTTACCATCTACTCTTTATATTATTTTTATTTATTGCTTAAAGACGATCAGTACATCAATTTAAAATATTCGGCTAATTTTTGGTGGGTTGCGGGTGTTTTGTTTTTCTATTTTGGAAACACCGCTGTTAACCTGTCTCGTGGCAACAGTACCGATAATCCCGCTAAAGCTAAAACAAGCATAATAGCTGCCAGCAACGCCAGTTACGGTGATAAAATGGCCGATACCGGTAAAAGTAAAGCACCAGTAGCTGCTTTAAAAAATGATAGCAATTTTTCTAAAACTAATCCGGATACCGGTAAAAGTAAAGAAGCTGGCAAAACCGGCATAGTTAAAACCAGGCGTAGTTTGCCCTACCACATCATATACGCTATACTTAACCTGCTGTTATATAGCTGCTGGAGTTACTCATTTATTTGCAAAAAATGGTTACAAACCTCACCAATTTAATTTTAGTTACTACTCTTATTTTTCTAATAGCGCCTGCATCTATTGTGGTTTACATTTTTATTTACAACAGCCGCAAAAAAAAGCACATTGAAGAAAAAGCCCAGATGAAGCTCACCTTTGAAACGGAAATTGCTAAGGCCCAGCTCGAAGTACAGGAGCAAACTATGCAAACCATTGGCGCCGATTTGCACGATAACATAGGCCAGTTGCTGAGCCTTACTTCGCTAACCTTAAACTCTATTGAACTGGAGGATAAAAACAGATCCCAACAAAAAATCGACGCGGCTATCGACCTTACCCTGCGCTCCATAAAAGAAATGCGGCTGCTGGGCAAGTTATTGCAGGGCGATCAGTTGGTGGTTGCGGGCTTATCTGCTGCTATCCGCCACGAGATTAGCTGGATGGAACGCTCGGGCAAATATGAAATAGCTTACAGGCAGGCAGAGGAAATGCCCGCCGCCGGTAACCCGGATAAGGATTTGATCCTGTTTAGGATATTGCAGGAGATCTTAAATAATATTATTAAACATGCCGCAGCCAGTCGCATCAATATTAGCCTGGAATATATGGACGGCACATTGCAATTGCGGGTAACAGACGACGGCGTGGGCTTTAACGCGGCCGGTTTGCCGGACGAACAAAGGGGCATGGGCCTGCAAAATATACGAAAAAGGGCCGGTATAATTGGCGGCGCAGTAGCTATCGAGTCGAAGCCCGGCGAGGGCGCACAAATAAGTATTTCTATTTCTTATCCATAAAAAATGACAGAAGGACAGATCAATATAGCAATTGTTGACGATCATACCCTTTTCAGGAATGGCGTTGCCGCCCTGATGAGCGAGTTTGAGGAATTAAAAGTTGTTTTTGAAGCCGAAAACGGCGAACAAATGCAGCAAATGCTAACTAAACATCCCCTGCCACAGGTAATACTAATGGATATTAACATGCCGGTAATGGATGGCTACGCGGCAGCAACGTGGTTAAAAGAAAATTACCCGCAAATTAAAATCATAGCGCTTAGCATGTTTGAAGATGATAAAGCGGTAATACGCATGATCAAATGCGGGGCCTGCGGATATTTGTTAAAAGAATCGAAACCTAAGGAACTTTTAGAAGCTATAAAAACGGTTAATACAAAAGGAGTTTTTATTAATGAACTTGTTTCGGGCAAGCTGATCCGGTCTATTACCACTATAGATATAATACAGCAATGCTCGAAAAAAGAGTTGGAATTTTTAAAATTTTGCTGTTCGGAGTTAACGTATAAAGAAATTGCCGATAAAATGTTTGTTAGCCCCCGTACAGTAGATAACTACCGCGAAGCTCTTTTTGAAAAATTAAATTTAAAATCCAGAACGGGGCTTGTATTATACGCGATACAGCAGGAAATATTTAAATTTTAATGGTACCCAATGTTTTCTTCTGCTTGCAGAAACACACCCCTAAGCCTTATTAAGAGGGGAACTATGACGGGTTAGGAAGTATTTTCAATACACCCCATAAATATACAAACCACAAAAAAAGACACTTAGATAGAGCCATAAAATGGAAAAAACAATGTGAATTATGCTTTCCAGCCTTTTTCCTTTCCATAGTTTTGATGAATAACCAAAAAATTGCACCATAAGCCTCGCCAGCCAAAAAACTCCAAAACCCAGGGAAATCTGGTTGCCCAATTTGGTATGAATGATGCAATCAGTGGAAACAAGGCATAGCAAGCCCATTAAAAAAAGTACGAGGCCGATAAAAAATGTGTGTACATACATCATTTGCCTGTTAACCAAACTTAACCGGCCCAGTTCATCCGCCCAATTAAAATACTTCGGGAAAATAGCATGCACCAATGAAAGTATCATCAAAACAATACCAATAAGTTTAAGTTGTACTTCCATCCTTTTCCAATATAAAATTGCTAATAAAAGGTGTGATTTTTATTTCTTTTTGGATGCTTAATCCCGAGTTGCTAAAAGTGTGTTGCCAGCACAGCCTGGATACAAAATGAAAGAAACCCATATTGTAAGCCAAAAAATTAGGTATATCCCTAAGGTGTTCCACCAGAATTATTTTGCCGCCCGGCTTTAATATCCTTTTCAATTCCTTAAAAAAATCATCCCGTTCCTGTTCTTTTCTTATTTCGTGAGCGGCAAATATGAGGAAAATATACCTTGCAGAATTATTTTCCAAGGGCAGTGCCGACGTGCTTGTTTCAATAGTGCCACTAAAAGGCAAATAGGCCTTGCGGGCGCGTTTGATGGAAACTTCGGTATGCTTTAGCGGATCGTAAAAATCAAATACTATCAGTTCGGCAGCCAGATATCTTTGCAGCAGCAATTGGCTCGTTTCATCAAAGCCCGCGTTAATATTTACAATTTTATCTCCCGCAATTATAGGCAGTTCGTTTAGCCAATTCAATTTGTAAAAACCCGACAGATCATAAATATAAAATGAAACCACTAATGAAATTAAGATGCCTGCAATAACCAGGGTAATAATAATATAGTTTAACAGGAGATATGGCCCGGTTATAAAGCGGGTTAATATCATCAGTATTAAAACCATCCCTGCCGATAGTAAATACAAGTGGCGGTTAAATTTGATGATATTGGTTATCCCCTGGTATGGCTTTCTTAATGGTTCCATTGTTCAATCCGGCCCTTTTTCCAGTAATAGGGTATGTTATTAATTATAAAAGCATTGGCTAATATGCCTTTTGCCGATGCCAGGCTGTTTATAAATGGAATATAATAATCGATCACTTTTAACGGCTTCGGCACCCAGTTTTCTCTAACGCCTTCAATAATTAATACTTCGTTTGATCTTTCATCATAGGTAAAAGTAAATGGCAGCGGCCCTGCAAATTTGCGGGCTTGTTTCCAGTCGGCAAAAGGTGAATCCGGCGGTAAAGAAGTTTGTTCATCACCAGCCTGAAACCTGATATTGAAATTTGAACGGGCGGAGAAAATATGGAACACCTGTTGATGCTGTTCCTGCTTAATATCGGTAGTTGTGTAGCTGTATCGCGTAAAAACATTACCCAAAATCTCCATCATTTTTTTGTTGGTTTCAGATTTAAGTATGTATAAGCCGCGCAGCCTTTTGCCGACATTACTGGTGTATTTTACAAAAACGCGGTAACCTGCCAATATAAAATCATTGCCCAGCAATTTGGGGAACCCTTTGGGCCTTAGATCATTGGTTTGCACCAGCGCCACCGCTACAAACGCCCATTTATCATCAAATACATCCAGGCTTAAACAAGCAGGGATAAGCTGTTCCAGATCCTTCTTCGGAAACGCGAAGGTTAAAACAATGGAGTATTGAAAATAAGCTTCAACCGCGAAAGGATGGTTCTTTAAAAATGAAAACATATTATTGCTTATGAAGCTAATGATCTATGGAACTTAAATTCATTATAATAAATGAGGATAATAAACATCAATGCAAAAATAGCATTCCCTTTGCCCCAAAGTAACAGATCGGGTGCTAATATAAATTCAATGGTGTTCATTACCGCTATAATTACCATTTGCAGCAGGGCATTCAGGCGTGGTTTAATACCGCTCAAAACCCACAGGCTCATTAGTATTTCGGCAATGCCTATGGCTTTGGTGAGTATCAGCGCATGTTCATTTCCCAATATCCGGGCCACAATTTCCTGGTGCCGGGGCACCAGGTTAAGCACTTTGCAAATTAAACCAT
>Ga0302315_10002606_pt1 | contig 16877 bp, 13 predicted proteins | sample III_Palsa_N3_1_FD_200532 | JGI IMG/M metagenome (GOLD analysis project Ga0302315, IMG submission 200532) | Peat permafrost microbial communities from Stordalen Mire near Abisko, Sweden - III_Palsa_N3_1 | ecosystem: Environmental > Terrestrial > Soil > Palsa > Peat permafrost | place: Sweden... | reverse complement strand
GCAAATCGAGGAAGCCGGGCTCATCCGCAGATGGCCTGGCACCGACCTCCAGCGCCAGTTCTCCGTATCGCCGGGCCTTGCGCTGGCGCACCTGACGTTCCTCTTCCTTCTTATGTATTTCGATCGTTAGCCGCTCCAGACGGTCGCCGCCGTTGTCGGCGATGCTGCGCTTGAGTTCGATTTCTTCGCCACGCTGTGCATCACGGCGCTCCTCGATACGCTTGACCTGGTTATCCTGTCGCCTCCAGTCATCGGCTAGAGCGGCGATGCGTTTCTTCAGCAAGCCAAGCTTCAGGCCCGCGACATAAGGCCGTAGCGCTTCGCGGCAAGCGCGGAGTTCATCCACTTGCGAAACCAGCGACGAATGTCGCTCGCAGTCGACCACCAGCGGCGACAGCAGTTCCACTTGCCGCTTGGCTTTCAGCACCGCCTCGTGCGCCCGGTTCAAGTCGTCGAAGTGGCCGATCAAGGCCGTGATGCGTGGTGCTACCTCGAAAGGTTCGAGCATGTGGCTACGCACGAAATCGGTCAGGTTGCCAACCGATTTCATCGACACCGTTTGGTGAAACAGATCCAGCGCTTGCTCATTTTCGATGCCGAAGCGACGACGGAACCAGGCGCCGTAAGGCGGGAAGCTATCAAACACTTCTGCCCCCCACGGTTCGCAAGCGTTTGCGAAGTTGCGCAATGTCGCTACCGAAGTTGGCGAAATCATCCACAATCGACATGCCGCTCTCCGCCGCGACATAGAAACGCGCCGGTTGCACTTGCGCATCCTTGATCCAAAAGACCTGTGCCAGCGTCACTGTCTGGTCGTAACCTTCATTATGGAAAACCCCCAGGATCACCGAGTAGCTGTTGTGGTCGCGCAGTGGCACGGGCTTGGCAGTTCCGCTTACCTCATTGCGCTCTGACTTGTAATGTCCGAGCACGTATGAGCGCAACGAGCGTTCCTTGTTGTCCGCGCCGGCGGCCTTATTGTAGGCGACGCGATGCGCCGGCACCAGCAGTGTCGTGACCGCATCAACCAGTGTCGACTTGCCCGACCCGATATCGCCGGTGAGCAAGGCGTTCCTGCCATCGAGATTCAATGTCCACACGCGACTATCGAAGGTACCCCAGTTGAATACTTCCAGGCGATGCAGGCGAAAGCCCGAGAGCGCATCGTCGGCTCCAAAATCCAGCTCCGCTGCTGGCGCCTCATTGGCGCGACTATTCATTGATTTGTCCTCCCGCCGTCGCACCGAGTTGCATCTGATATGCTGCCAGCCGTGCATCAAAGTCGGCCAACCACTGCGCATCTACAAAAGCCTTGAGAATGCGCCGCACCTCGAACACTCCTGCTTGCGTATCCCGATTCGTTGTACTCGGTTTGAGCTTGCGCAAGAATCCCAATTCCACAATCTTGTTGAGATGCGTCTCGATCTGGTCAATCAACTTGGCTTCATTGCCGCTTTCCGGCAGGAACACCCGAATCAACTCGACAATCTCGTCCCGCGTGAGCACAAGACGCGTGTCGCCACCGCCGGCGTCAAACTCGGCCAATTTCTTGCGCAGCAGCGCCAGTAACAAACTAACTGGAAACGACAACGGGCGTCGTGCGATCAGGCGTGGAAGCTTTGGCGCCGCGTCATCGTCCGTCTCCGGGAGCGAGCGCAAGAAGGCGTAGCCCTCGGCCTCGTCAAGCACCAGTTCAAGGCCCAGTACTGCCACATAGTCACGCACGCGAGCTTGTAGTTTGATCAATGCACCCCACAGACTGGCATCCGCTTCCCGATAGAGCACACCTTTGAGCAAGACGATGACCAAGGCCGATAAGTCATTCGTTGCCGCAGTGCCTTCAATTTCTTGTTCGACCATTCCTACCTCACCGCATTTATCGTATAAATATTACGCGCGGCAATCGTGCCTGCTTCGTATACCCCGGACCATCCTGCTCCCCACGCTTCCAGATGATAAGCTCATTCGTCTCTTCATCCACCACTGTCTTGAAAACATCGCTTGCTAGTTGCAGATATGCCACCAGTTCCGCCAAGCCATGCTGAAGTGGTTGCATTTCGCAAAGTTCACGCAGGGTAATTTGCGAACGATCTTGCAAGGCGTGGCGGATATGCCGCGTTAGCTGGGCCTTGTCGATGACGATTTGCGAATACAGAGCCGCCGCGTCCGCATCAAAGTTGCCCGACTCAAGCGCGATATCGGAGATCAATGCCTTGATCGCAGGGCTGTAGAGCGGACGTTCCATCGGTAATTCGATGTCGGCAGAGGTATCGGCAATGCTCATTAGTGGACTCGGCAGGCTTGATTCACGCAGTGTCAGCGCCTTTGCCTCGATGCCATGCAGAATATCCATGATGCGGCGATTTTCGAGCCAGGCCTGATCGTCCAGAAAGCGCCGCAACTGTTGCGAGAGTTGTGCCACCGTTCGTTGCGTATGCTCGCCGGCCTCCAGCCAGTCGTAATGCACCCGCCGCGTGCGTACGTCAGGCTTGAGTTCGGCGACCGGGGGTAGGGCCAAGACGTGATCGAGTAGCGCTGTCAGTTCTTCTTGCCGGCTGCTTGACATCAAGAAGTCCCAAAACGCGCGAAAGCTACGACCTTGGTCGGAGTCGGCAATCGCGTCGCGTTCGCCCATGATCTCTTCCAGAAGCGCACCCTTGGCACCTTCCCATAGCGCGATGCGCTCTCGCACGCGTCGATCCAGGCCCCTGAAATTATGTTCCACCTCGCGAAAATCGGTGAGCAACTCGCGCGCCAGCGCCATGAATTGTTGAAAACGATCTTTCAAGGCGGTGTCGTCCAACATCGCAATGTCGCCGGTCAAAGCACGGGCGATCTCTGCGTCGATTTCTTCGCGTCGTTTGTACAATTCCGCAATGCGTGTCAGAGGGTCTGTTTCGCTACCCTCGCTCATCTGCTTAAGTAGATCGAATAGCGTGAGCAAGCGCGATTCGGTACCGACGAAGCTGCGTGCGGCGAGTGTTTCCAGCCAGGCAATCGCTTTTTCGGTGGCTGGGGTGAGGTCGAAATGCGGCTCGTCCGAACCTTGGCGATAAAACTTGCGTAACCAACCTTTTTCAACGCTCGTCCAGTCGTTAAGGTAATCGAGTGCCGGCTTCGGGAATGCCTCTGCGCCCAAGCGTTCGCGCAGGGCAAACAATTCGTCTTCCAGCGTTTCAATCAAATCCGCCTGCGTCATCACCCGAACGTTGGGTGCGATAAAAACGCGTTGCAAAAAGCTTGCCACCAGCGGCGCGTGGTCTGCGCGTAGCAACCGCCAGGCCGGATGGCTTTGACGCAGTTGATTGAGTGTGGCGTAGTCGAGCGTCACGGAACCTTGCCTCGCAAGGTATTGGCTAGCACCGAAAGCGCATCTGCAAGCCGCCTCGCCGTTTCCGGTGGGGGGAGCGGCACCTTGAGGTTTGATGCTCCTGTGGTCGGATCACGTTCGATCCACGGGTGCGTTGGAGCGTCGCGATCATTGGCCGCCGCAAGAGCGGCGGCTAACTGGGCACCGATCTGCGCCAAGGCATGCCAGGGGTCGGCGCTTACAGCGCCGCGCGGGGCTGCCGACAGTTCAAGTCCGGCCCTTGTCGGCTCGCCGTTGTCGGCCTTGCCATCCAGGTCTTCCTGCACGGGCGCGGCGCTATCCAGCGTGGCTGGGTGTCCCATTTCCTCCGATGGCGCGACGGCTTCACCTTTCCCCATGCAGCCGGTGACATTTTCCACGTACTTCATGAAGCGGTTGAGACGCGAACCGCCGAGCGAAATTTCGCCCGTACCACCGTCGAGTATCCCTGCCGACAATGAGCGCTTGAACGCTAGCACCGAAAGCATGCCTTCCTCGATAGTGCCTTTTGAAACAAAATTAACGATCTGTACCGGCCGCTTCTGCCCCATGCGGTGGATACGTGCAATACGCTGTTCTAGGATTGCCGGATTCCAGGGCAAATCCATATTGATCAATGTCGACGCATGTTGCAGATTCAGGCCGGTGCTACCTGCATCGGTGGACAAGAACACCCGGCAGTCCGGATCGTCGCGAAACCGTTCCACCAGCATCGGCCGCTTTTCAGAAGGTATACTCCCATGGAAGCTGACATAGCCGATTCCAAGGGCTTCCAGCCGACGGATAACGATCTCGTGACTACGAGTCCATTGCGAAAACACCACTGCCTTGGCGTCGGGCTGGATGAATAGTTCATCCAGCAGCGCGGCCATCTCGTCAGCCTTCACGCCGTGATCGGTTTCCTGATCGAGCAGATAGGTGCTGTTGCAGGACATACGCATGTTTTGCAAGGCACAGGTAAGACGTCGTTGATCTACATCCGAAATGAATTTTGTCTTGCGCCAGCGCTGGACGATTCGTGCCACGATGTCGGCGTTTTCCTGGTGATGTAGCATCTGCATCTCGGTCATTGGCACCAGCAGATTTTGGTCGGTTCGCTCCGGCAATTGGCGCAACACCTCCGCCTTGCGGCGGCGAATCATGATAGGCGCGAGCGTCTGGCCTATCTTCTCCAGCCCGGTATAGCCTGTGACACGTCCGGCTTCATCCTTGACTTGATGTTCGTGCAGCAGTTTCCAGGTTGGCCCAAGCCGGTGCTGATCGACGAACTGGACGATGGAAATCAGTTCCTCCAGCTTGTTTTCAAGCGGCGTGCCGGTGAGAACCATTGCGTAGGGGCTGTCGATGCGCTTCAAGGCGCGCGCCGCGATCGTATTCCAGTTTTTTATGCGTTGCGCCTCGTCCACGATGACCAGTTCGGGCGCCCAGGCGGTGATTTGGTCGAGATCGACCTTGAGCTTTTCGTAATTGGTGATTTTGCAAAAGTCATCCAACGCAAAATCGTTCTGCCTTTGCACCCGGTTGCCGCCCAGCACACGCGAAGCGCGTCCGGAGAAGCGTTCGACCTCGCTCTGCCATTGGTACTTCAGCGAAGTCGGGCAGATGACCAAAACCTTCGATACGCCAAAATGCTTTGCCAACAGCTCCGTTGCGGCAATCGCCTGTATGGTCTTGCCTAAACCCATTTCGTCACCAATCAGTGCGCGACCGGCGCGCACCGCGAACAAAGCGCCTTCCGCCTGGTAGGGATAGATCGGTGCTTTGAGGAGTTTCGCCAGTTTTGGGGAAGCCGCGCCGCGCGGAAACAATTCATTGAGCACCGCAACGCGATGCGCTGCATCCCGGTGGCCCGCGACAAAATCGAGCGCATCGTCGTAAGCGCGCAATTCGTGCCCGCTCTTTGCCATTGTCGCGATAAAACGCTCCAGCTTGTCAAATCCCTCTTCCGGCAGCATCCAATTGCATTCCCTGTCGAACAAGCGTGCAGCCGATTTGAGCATTGCGGATGGGCAATCCGTGCCTGCACGAAAATGCACGCTTCGCCTGCCATCATTGCGTAGATAAAGCTCGGAAAAAACCGGCTGATAGCCGCTTGCGAATACTGTTTTTGCGCCGCGCTTTTTCTCAAGCTTGGCAAGCGTGAATTCGATGTGCTTGCAGGTGCCTAGTTCATTGGTGGCGTAATCGGGGCATGAACAGAAGTTATCGCCCGGATTGAGCCCCCGTATTGCCACACGATAGCTGGATTTTCGGAAAAGAAAATTTCGCCACCCGTGTTTTCCAATCCGAACACCTGCTCCCTTCCGAATTGCCGACGCAAGGCGCGTTGCCACTCCAGCGGAGAAATATCGACGGGGATATGGGTGCGTGAGAGCTTGGGTTCTTTGTTCGGCTTGGCCGCTGAGTTGACGTTATGGTTCCTGGATTTCATTTCTTGTTTTCCAAAGTATCCGGCTAGAATCGCTATTCTAGCTGGATGACGCCTCTGCTTGTCGAGCTTCCCACGTCACGAACTCCGACGAGCGTAAACCCTACTGCGCCAACACGCCCTCGTGCATTCGACGTAACTCCTCGACGATGAGTGCCTGCACGTTGTCTCGATTGGCGGCGGATAGGCTTTTACATTGGAGGAGAAATACGAATTGCTATCAACAAAGGTCAACATTCTGTAATTGTTTCGCGCCAGTACGTATTCCATTGAAAATGCTATCGGCAACCATTGCCGGAAAATCTTTTGGAATTTGTGCATTGGCGTCATCGAGCGCTTGCGGCAGTTGCGTCAGGATTTCATCTATCATGTCGTCCATATTGATGTCTAATCCACTAGCTTGTGCCGTAGTGGTCCAGTGATGCCGGCGAAACTCAGCCCATACGTAATGCCAGTTTTTTCCCTGAACGGCCATTGCCATCTTGACTTTCTTGGGCGACAGCTGGTTCTTCGAATTGCCCAGAACAGGGTAAGCAGACAACACGTCATAGCTGGGAGTCAACCGGAATCGACCTTCCGGCAAAAGAAAAACGCTGAAGTTTTTGGCGTGGCCATCAATAGCGCATAGCAGCCAGAACAGGATTTGCGTGCGCATAAAATTACGGCGATCCTCCATGGCAACTGCCGAACCGAGTAACACATTCATGATACGTGCAATACCCGGTCCACCATCGGCCTCGTATTTCAAGGCGCCAGGGGTACTGGTAACCTGGCAGAAATCCTCTTGAGGAAAGCGGATAATCCAGTCACCATCGGCGGATAATTGCCGGTCGAACCGTTCTACCTCCAGTACGGTGCGGGTGGCGAACCGACGTATATGGCTTTGGGCAACAGGAACGCCAAAGGCCGCTAATATACGCGAACATAGCCATTCATTTTCAACGGAGGTTGTCAGGTCAATGCCACGGTTTCCGGTTCCAATGGGGAGTTTCAAAATGTGCGTGGTTGGCGTAGGCCCCAACGGACGCATCCAACGACTATCCAGCTTTAACAACGCCGTCTTTTCTTGCGCGCCGGCCAGCGAAATTCGAAATTCCATGTCCTCGTCGGGGTCGTTTCCTTGATGTGAATGCGGTGTCAGACACTCGTCGAGTAGTTGCTCTACGTCCGATTCCGACATAACTGTGCCTTGGATGCGGTGTATGTCCGTAGGAGCTGTGCCATCTGGAAGTAATTGCAACGCGCCAACACAATCACGTCCAATTCGTTCCAGCAGGTCAAATGCTCTTGTCGATGCCGTGTGGAATCTGGATTGGATGCGTTCCCGGATTTGCTTCGTATCCGGGAGAAGATTGTCGAAGAAATCATTAACAGACTGGCCGCGATACGGTTCGCTGGCTGAACGTAAGGGCATGGAAAGGGAAATTGGCCGTTTGCGTGGCGAAATGAGCCATGTTTCATCGTACACAAATTCGGATACGCCGTTTCCTCTCAGTGTCCAACGTCCGACGGATTCTCCATTCATCCATACGCCCAGAGTGCGAGAATGTGATTTCCGGCCCACGGTTACCACTCGCCTTTAGACGTTTTATCGATGGACGGGATGTCCCTGACGACGAGTTCCAGGCCAAGAGCGGAAAGCACACTCAATATACGGGCAACGCTGCTTGCTCCAGGCGCAAGTTCCAGAGTTGAAACGGCTTCTTGCTTGAGTCCGATCAGTTCTCCGACTGCAGCTTGCGTCAGCTTCTTTTGACGTCGCGTTCCCTTCAGGATAGAGGTCAATTGTTCAGGAGTTCGTACTGGATAGTCCATGCGTCATTTTTATATGAATAAGTCTATATATTAATTATATGGATAAAATCACATAAATGCAAAATATAATGAATTATGTATAAATACATATTATGGGGAATACTCAGTAAAAGACCTTTTACTTTTTGGGGATATGCGATCAGCCTGATCCTGAACTTGTATAACAGGTTGATGTCACCTGACAGGCAATACCGATGTCGCATTTGCTGTCGTCAGGTCAGGCGATCGAAGAATATTGATGGACGTTGATCAGTGATGACACTAAGTTGATCGGGAATTTTGCGACATTTCCTAATGAGTAGGCGACTCATCATGGATTATTGCTAATTTGAAAGAAAAGCGGCCTGCAAAGCCGTCTAGACCGGTTCGACTCCGGTCCCCGCCTCCAAAATCAAAGACTTAGCTCACTTTGGGCTAAGCTCGGCAGCGCCTTACCACACTCCTAGCAGCGAAAACCTCCCTGTAGACGGACAATTTGCCGTGGACGTTTCGCATTTTCGTTGACAAAATTCCCTTATGTCGACGATCAAACAATTTCCCAATGGCACCTTCCAGGTGCGTATATCGAGTCATTTGCTCGATAAGCCCATTTACGCGACGTTTTCTACGCGAGCGCAGGCCGAGTCCCATGGACTTCGAATAGAAGGGTTGTTGGCACAAGGAATCGTTCCTATCGAGTTGATCGAGCCGAGGGAAAAGGGCAGAGACCGGAATAGCTGGCCAATCTCGCACTGCATTGCAGAATACCTTCGGAACAATTCCGTCCCGGTATTCGATATCAAACTACTGGATACCATTCGACCGTTGTTGTCCTCAGTAAGCACGAATGATCTGACTCCCGATTGGGGCGAGACATGGATCCGCGACATGAAACGCGTTGAAAATTTGTCCCCGTCTACCATTCGTCATCGATATGGTGCACTCGCCAGATGCCTGGATTGGCTGATGAGAAAACATCCTGGAATCGTTGCACAGAATCCGTTAAGGCAACTTAAGCGTGGATTTTCATCCTACACGGAAGAGGATAATAAGCTCGTTATTGCGGGCGGCAAAAAGCCAAAATTTGATATCGAGCGCGATCGACACCTTGGTATCGACGAAGAACAACGAATATTGAAAATTATCGAGAGTATGCACGATGAACGCGTGTTCTTCATTCTTGCGTTGGAATCCGCCATGCGCATGCGAGAGTGCTATACCTTGGAGATCAGTCAGATCAACTTGGGTAAAAGGACCATTTATCTTGATCGGACCAAAAACGGCGACAACAGGCAGGTGCCGCTTTCGAGCGTTGCGACATCGCTGTTGGATGATTATTTGCATCGCAACGCCAATCAAATCAAGGTGAGGCAGGGACGGATATTTCCGTTTTGGAATGGCAGCAAGGACGAGCGCGAACTCGACAATACAACGCGCGAATTGTCTCGCGTATTTAGCAAAATTTTTTCCGATGCCGAAATCGTCGATTTGCACTTCCATGATCTGCGGCATGAAGCCATATGCCGACTATATGAAAAGACCACGTTGCCAGATGTCTTGATAGCAAAAATAACGGGCCATCGAAACCTCAACATGTTGCGGCGTTACGCCAGTCTGCGGGGCAGTGACCTGGCCGTTCATCTTTGGTGAGGTAGGACTTCTGCAGCGCCAAAGTTTGCAGTGGGAAAACTACAATCGAAAGGCTTTATTGACTGGCGGCTTACAGTGTGCCAGCGGGCATTGCCGATTTCCGCTGGGATTGGCGGCAAAACCCTCGAAGCCGTCATCGGTAATGGGTTGGTGGTGGCAACAAAAATTTCACAGTTGACGATTTCCTATGAGAAAAGTTGGTACACTATTAACCTATGTTGCATTAATGAAACTCCTGATTTTCTGAATGCAGATGAATACAACTCAGTTTTCGACCACCTTATCGCCGTCTCTACCCCCCCACCTGCCTGCCTCAGCGCGCAGCAATGTTGGACTGTATTCAATCGGAGTCTGTGTTTTACTTTTGTCGGCATGCGGTGGTAGTGGTGGTGGTAGCGCGGGTATTCCGGCGCCAACCCCGGTCATTGCTTCGATATCGCCCGCCGCAACATCGAGCGGATGCGGAGCGCAAACACTGACCGTGACCGGCAGCAGTTTTGGCTCCTCGTCGTCGGTGCAATGGAATGGCAGCGCGCTTGCGACCACCTATGTTTCCACCACCCAGTTGACCGCGCAACTGCCGGCGAGCGATCTGACGGCCGCCGGCACGCAAAACGTCACGGTCAGCGCACCCGGCGCGGCGCAGTCGAACGCGGCATCGTTCACCATCGCCTCCGCCGATGCGACCAGCTATCGCATGAATCCCGCTCACACCGACGCGTTGAGCATGAACTGCACCATCGGGCTGCCGGTCAAGCTATGGAACGCCCCCATACCCGGTTACCCCACCACCGTCTTGATCGGCAATGGCATGGTGTATACCACCTACCAGACTGGCAACTACGCCAATCTCATCGCCTTGAACCAGTCGAACGGGTCGGTCGCGTGGGGGCCGGTGGTCTTGTCCTCGCAAGCCTACATCGCGTACGACAACGGGCAAATTTTTGCCGTCACTGCCAACAATGCGGGTATCGAAAACGGGACGATGATCGCTTACGACGCGACGACTGGCAAACAGAATTGGTCGAGTCCGCTGACCGGGCAAAGCGAATTCGATTCAGGTGTGACCGCATTGAATGGCCTGGTCTACTCCGCTGGAAGCGGTAGCAATGCCACCGTCTATGCACTCAATGAAAAAACTGGCGTGCTCGCCTGGACGGCCAGCGTCGAGGGAGGTGATGACAGCATACCAACGGTCACAGCTTCAGGACTCTATCTCCGCTACCCATGCCAGGCCTACGATCTCTCGCCGACAACTGGACAAGAGATTTGGTACGACAATTCGGGCTGTGTTGGCGGCGGCGGCGCCACACCCTTCGTCGCCAACGACATCTTGTACGCCCCGGCGCTTCCCGGCGATCCAGGTGGCGTCGACAACCTGACCTTCAACGCCACCACCGGCGCCAAGATTGGAAGCTATTCATCGTCGGGCTTCGGCTCGATCGACAGCAACAACAGCTATTTCATCCTCAACGGCACGTTGAACGCGGTCAGCCTGAGCACAGGCAAAATGCTGTGGTCCTTTACGCAATTCGATGGAATAGGCTCGCCGGTAACGGTCAACCAGTACACCTACGTTCCAGGCAACAATGGCACGCTCTACGTGCTCGATAACGCAACCGGGAATACGGTAGCCAGCTTCGCCAATGCCGTCATTGGAAACAACTTGAGTGCAGGCGACGGATTGCTGATTACCGGCGCCAATAACGCCTCATTGACAGCCTACTCACTCACCTCCGGCAATTGAAAAAATAACGCGCAACCCGATATAGTTCTCCCCTTGCAACCATGAAAATAAAAAACCTGCCCGCCAAAACCGGAATCGTCACGCTCGCTTCCCTCCTCACCGCCTGCGGAGGAGGTTCAGGGGGAGGTTCGTCATCGCCGCCGCCTCCGCCAAGCTACACCGTCGGAGGAACCGTGAGCGGTCTCGACAGCGCTTCAATTTCGCTTACCGACGGCGTCGACTCCATCACCATTTCACCCAATTCGACCACCTTCAGCTTTCCCACTACATTCGCCAGCGGCAAAGCGTATACTGTCAACATCGTTCACCAACCGTTTGGATTCACCAACGCGTGCTCCTTGAGCAATGCAACGGGAACGGTTGCAAGCGTCAATGTGTCGAACGTGAGTCTGGTATGCCGTCCAGCCGCCGCCGTGGTCACCACTTATGCTGGCAGCGGCCAGCTCGGAACCGTCAACGGAACCCTTTCGACGGCCAGGTTCTATAATCCCGTTTCCCTCGCCATCGACGCATCGGGCGACATGTATGTCGGCGATGGCGACAGTTATTTTGGCGACGTCAATACCCTGATTCGCAAGATCACCGCAACAGGCGTGGTCAGCAACTTCGTCGGCAGTGGTGTCATGGGCAACGCCAACGGCACAGGAGCCGGTTCAAGCTTCGGCTCGCCTGCCGCAATCGTCATTGACGGATCCGGAAATTTATTTGTCGCCGACTCCTCCAATAACCTGATCCGCAAAGTCACCCCGGCAGGCGTGGTCAGCACATTCGCGGGAAGCGGCGCCGCTGGCAACGCGGACGGCACCGGCACCGCCGCCAGTTTTTACGGCCCCACCGGCATCGCGATCGACCCTTCCGGAAATTTCTACGTCTCAGATACCTTCAACGGACTGATCCGCAAGATCACCCCGGACGGCGTGGTGAGCACCTTTTCCGGCGGCGGGAAAAGCCAGAACGGCACGGGCACCGCGGTCACTTTTTCCTACATAACCTCGGTCGCAACCGATGCATCGGGCAACGTCTATGCCGCCGATACGCAAAACGATTTGATCCTGAAAATCACCCCCGAGGGAATCGCCACCACCTTGGCGGGCAGCGGCTATAGTGGAAACAGCAAGGATGGCACGGGCACGTCGGCGAGCTTCTTCTACCCGACAGGCTTGAGCGTGGATGGCGCCGGCAACGTATATGTCGCCGACGGCTCCAGCGAGATCCGTAAAATCACCGCGGCCGGCGTCGTTACCACCATCGCGGGCAATGGCGCCCAAACCTACGTCAATGGCATTGGCACCCAAGCCACCTTTTGCCGCCCCGCCAAGGCGATTGCGGACGCGTTTGGCAATGTATTTGTAGCCGATACCTGCAACAATGTCATTCGCGAGATCAGTCCACAGTAGAAAATTGGTGTGCCGCTGCAGCTAACTGCCGTTGATGCCTAAGCGCCGAGGGAAGGTTCGCTATGAATGAATCTCATCGCGAGCGACCGCTTTCGGCAATGGCCTGTGTCTGCGAAGGGGGCGGTTTCGCCCTGTCGCGATCCACGGGAGCAGTCAGTCGATTGTGAAATCATTGTTCCCGCCAACAGCCCATCGCCGATGACGGCTTAGAGGGTAATCCGCCCATTCGCGGCACGCCATAGCGGTCAGATGGCCGACCGCAACCTAAGGATTGCAGACGGTCACGTAGAGTTCAGGGCACGCTCTGCCAATGCGCCAGGCGTATCGACAGAGCGTCATTGAATTAAATTTCGGTTTGTTCCGAAATTTCCAAGGCGCCGTCGACCTCGATGCCAAGGTACTGCACTGTGGACTCGAGCCGCCGATGACCTAACAGCAGTTGCACGGCACGCAGATTTTTCGTCTTCCGATAAATCAGTGTCGGCTTTGTGCGCCTCACCGAATGTGTCCCGTAAGACGATGTGTCAAGTCCTATTTCCTCCACCCATCCGTGCACAATGCGTGCGTATTGGCGCGTTGAGAGATGCGGGGATTGGCTGAGGCGACTCGGGAACAGGTAGCCATTGCAACGCAGGCCGGCCACGGACATCCATTCCTGGATGCTTTGCCGCGTAGCAGCAGTAATTTCAAATTGGACTGGTTGATGCGTCTTTTGTTGCATGATGATTGCGCGCGCCGCGACATGCTCTCCATGGCAAACATCTTGAATGCGCAATTGAAGCAGATCGCAAGCGCGCAGCTTGCTGTCGATGCCGAGATTAAATAAGGCCAGTTCGCGGGCGCGATGGCCCATCTGCAATCGCACGCGAATGGCCCAAATTTCGTTGAGCCGCAGTGGCGCTTTCTGGCCGACAAGTTTTCCCTTGTTCCAAGGGGTATGGCCGCCTTCTGGTAGAGGTTGCGTAGACATGATCAGTCCTTTCCAATGAATGGAATATCAGTTTGCGCGCTTTGTTGTCGTTCGAATTGCGGACAGGAATCCTGGGCTAAGTGTCAGCAGTTTGTACCTGACTAAGAATTTCTTGCCCTAGGAGACCGTGGCCGTGAAATTGGGGACGCCGCAGCGGCATGCGCCGTAGACCGCATCGCCGGCAGGGAGATATGTCGAATTGTTGTCGCAAGAAAAGGGGCGACCCGGTCTCCCAAAAAAGTAAAAAGTTTCCTTTGCGTCATGTTATTTGATTTCAAGCCATCGCCTTGGGTCGTGAGAAGTAACTTGCATTTTTTCGCTATAGGTTCTATAGTTTTAAAAGAACCGCACATATCAATGGGAAAATATCATGGCAGGACGTACTATTTCCGCCTATACCGACGACGTTACGGCACAACGTGTTGCTACGTTGGCAAAAATGGAAGACCGTTCAACGGGACAGATTGCCGCTGCCGCGCTTCGCTTGTACACCAATTTACCGACTGAAGCGCGCCAAGCCCTTCGTCAGCTTGAAGCGATGGAATCTCCCGAAGTATTGGAAGGTTTTCATCGAGCAATGACCCGCCTTCTGCTCAATGCCGTCTTTGATAGCGCGCACCGCCGCCTTATGGCCCAAATGCCTGCAGCTGAATATGACACTGAGGACGCGATCCTGACCGAAGCGAACCGATTGGCATCGACTCACTGAATCGATGCCAACTCCATTGCGGCTTTGTCTTGATCTTAACGTTTGGTGTGCTTCTTTTCTGGCAGACCGCGCTGGCAGAAACAATACCTCGACCCAGCGGTTGGTATCCGCTGTCCGATCTGGATTGTCTCCACTCGGGCCGATGCAGCTTGTCATTTCATGGGGAATGCTGAATCGACTTCGGAAAGTCTTTATTCTCGACTGGAACATTGACCGCGAGACGACCGATGAGCTGATACAAGCCATCGTCGGATATGCCAACCTTGGACCTGCCGGATTGGGGCCGCAATTAACGCTTGGCGGAACAGGGATGATGCCAATTCGCGATGACGAAGACGCCCATGTTCTTGACACGGCCATCGCCGCATCGGCGGATATTTTAGTGACATCAAATATGGCCGACTTTCTGCCGCGTCATATCGAGATCATCACTCCGGATCGGTTGGCAAAATTTGTTCACCCGAAGAAGACTGTGCTGATTGCGCATCCATTTCTCGTTCGGGATTGGTTTGATGCCGGCAAAATTTTGCATTGATTTGGAAAACCGGTTCGGTTTGTAAGTATGATTGTTGGCGTCACCATCTACGGTCCGTGATTCCATTTTGGAGAACGCATTGAACAAAGCAGATTTGATCGAAGCGCTTGCGTTGAAGACAGGGCATACGAAAGTGGCGAGCGGTGAAGTAATCGACGCCATGTTTGAAATTATTGGCGGTGCGCTTGCGCAGGGCGAGACAGTGCAATTGGTTGGCTTTGGCTCGTTTGGTATCACGGAAACCAAAGCACGCGCTGGTAGGAATCCGCAATCCGGCGAAGCAATTCAAATTGCCGCCGGCAAACGGCCAAAATTCACCGCCGGCGCAAAGTTGAAGGCACTCGTGAACACAGTCAAATAGCAACATGTTTAAGTTAACCCGGCGTCACAAATGCGCACAAGCAGCGCCAAGAGTAATCGGCAAATCAATCAAACTGGCGAAAGCGAGATTTTCTTGGCTTGGGAAAAGTGAGCGCATGAAGGATTGTTTGCAGCCACGCTCCTGGGCCGACAAAACGCGCAGGATCGCATGAAAATCCTCGAATACACGAATCTCGACACCTCCCGTGTCGAGGCCAGCTATCGCAAGGTAGTCGACGCGATCGCGCGTGACGACTTTCATGCGGCTCAAGTCAAGAAGCTTGCCAATCTTAGCCACGGCAAATTTTACCGTGCCAAACTCGATGGCGCGGATCGGCTGTTGTTCGCACTGGTTCGTTACGGCGAAGACGTATACGCACTGATGCTGGAAGTCATCCTCAATCACGATTATGACAAGTCGCGCTTCCTGCGAGGCGCAGTGATCGACGAAGCGAAGATTCCCGATATCGCGGTCGCCGAAGCCATCCAGGAAGCGTTGCGGCTACGCTACCTGCACCCGGGCTGCAAGACCGTGCATTTGCTGGACAAGCCGATTTCGTTTGACGATGCGCAGCAAGCCGTGTACCGCCAGCCGCCGCCGCTGATCGTAGTCGGCAGCGCCGGCAGCGGCAAGACCGCATTGACCCTGGAAAAGCTGAAACTTGCCGAAGGCGAAGTGTTGTATGTGACGCATTCGGCTTTTCTGGCAAAGAATGCCCGGGATATCTACTACGCCAATGGTTTTGAGCGCGACGGGCAGGATGCAATATTCCTGTCGTACCGCGAATTTGTTGAATCGATTCGGGTGCCGAGCGGACGCGAGGCAAGCTGGCGTGACTTTGCGGGCTGGTTTGCCAGGATTCGATTGAACTTCAAGGACTTGGACGGGCATCAGATATTTGAAGAAATTCGTGGCGTGATTGCCGCCAATGCCGCCGGCGTGTTGTCGCGCGCGGCATACCGGTCGCTCGGCATCAGACAATCGATTTTTCCCGAAAGCCAACGCGATATGTTGTACGACGTGTTCGAGAAATATCGTGCCTGGTTGCTGGAGAGCAAATTTTACGATCTGAATTTGGTGGCCCAAGAGTGGTTGTCGTTGGCAACGCCGCGCTACGACTTTGTGGTGATCGATGAAGTACAAGACATCACCGGCGTCCAACTCGCACTGGTATTGAAGTCGCTCAAGAAGCCCAGCAACCTCCTGCTTTGCGGTGATTCGAACCAGATCGTGCACCCGAATTTCTTTTCCTGGAGCCAGGTCAAGAGCTTGTTCTGGCAAGATCAGACGCTAGCCGAACGGCAAGAATTGCGTGTACTCACTGCCAATTTCCGTAATGGACTGGAAGCTACCCGTGTCGCCAATCAACTGTTGAAGATTAAGCATCGGCGTTTCGGTTCCATCGACCGCGAAAGCAATTTCCTGGTACAGGCGATCGGTGGAGAAACTGGGCAAGTAGCGCTAATCGCTGACAAGGATGCCACCAAACGCGAACTCGATCAAAAAATTCGCCAATCGACCCAGTTCGCGGTACTGGTCATGCGTGATGAAGACAAAGCCGAAGCGAAGAAGCATTTCACCACTCCCTTGCTGTTTTCGATCCATGAGGCCAAGGGATTGGAATACGAAAATATCGTGCTGTATCGATTTATCTCCGACCATCGGGCCGAATTCACCGACATCGTTGATGGGGTTGCCAAGGCCGACCTGGCCATCGACACGCTTGATTACAGACGCGCGAAAGATAAAAGCGACAAATCGTTGGAGGTATACAAGTTCTTCGTTAACGCGCTTTATGTCGCATTGACGCGTGCGATCAAAAACCTGTACCTGATCGAGTCGGATACCGCACATCCCCTGTTTGACCTGCTCGACATGAACACCGCCCAGGTCAACGTGACTGCCCAAAAATCCACGTTGGAAGATTGGCAAAAAGA
>Ga0302315_10002599_pt1 | contig 16897 bp, 14 predicted proteins | sample III_Palsa_N3_1_FD_200532 | JGI IMG/M metagenome (GOLD analysis project Ga0302315, IMG submission 200532) | Peat permafrost microbial communities from Stordalen Mire near Abisko, Sweden - III_Palsa_N3_1 | ecosystem: Environmental > Terrestrial > Soil > Palsa > Peat permafrost | place: Sweden... | reverse complement strand
AGAGATTATCCGTTAGACGCGCCGAAGATGACACGGTCCACGGAGGTTTATGAAGTGCAAGCCTCGAGGATAGAATAGTCGACAACAGGAAGTGCATTTACACGAAAAAAGGCCAAACTAGGGCCTCGGGTTCAACCGGGCTTGTGTCGCGCAGCGCCGCACCCGCTACAAGAATGGGTTGACTTAGTCTGCGTTGCTCAGAACATCGTCGAATTTCAGCGACCCGGTTTTCATAGAGGTCTGAAGTATTATCGGGCAGCCTAGCGTTGGTTTCACCTGTCCGCTCCTTGGAAGGGCTGGAGGATCAACCAGCCGAGTTTTATCATGTGGATTAATTTTGACGGTCAATGGAAGTTCTACTCATCTTCGATTTACCAGATTTGTGTTGGGATTCCCCACTCCGTTGACTTATTGATATCGACAATAAGGGGCGCCGGGTGCAACACGAAGTGAAAGATGTCGTCAATGAACAACTCGATGTCTACTGAAAAGGGCTGTTCTGTTTAACAGGTAGCAGCGCGCCTGCACGGGAACGAAAGTAATATGCGCGGTGGCTCCCGGTGGTGCGGGGGCCATGAAGCAATCCTCGCAACTTAAGGAGAGCTACATGACGGCTTTGGAGGCGAATGCCTTGTGTGGCTTGGGTTGCAGCGGTCGAGGTCGGCTACGGTCGGGCATGAAGCGGATGACATTGTCAGCGATATGACGAAGCCGGCGAGTCAGATCATCGATGGCAGGCGCAACGCCATCGCACAGCCAGCGCGGCAGGCACTGCGGGATGTGGGCAAACGCGCGCGTGCGGTTGATCTTGAGCAGCGCGTCGGTGGACGAACAGATCAAGGTGGGCGTGTGTTCGCTGATCTGTCCGTCGCGCTCACCGAGTGCTTCCAGGCACAGCAGCGCGCTGAGATTGTCGCTGAGGACCTTCGCGGCGAGATCCTGCTGATGCGTCAGCCAGCTCAGTCCGGAGACGGCCTCAAGCGCCAATCGATGCTTGATCCGTTTGAACGCTTCCTCAATTCGCCACCTCTGGTGGTATAGGGCGGCGAAGTCCGCAGCGGGCCATGTTTGGGTATCGAGCAGACTGGTGGCCAGCACACGCACGCGGCCCTCGGGTGTCACGAGCCGAATGAGGCGCACCGTGACCGGCGCACGTTCAATCTCGTAGTCGCTCGCGTCCGGACGGTTTGGTGGTGGCAACGTCACGATCGCCTCGCCTGCACCGCTGCGCAGGAACGTTGTGACGGCAGCGCCGCCGATGCTGTCAATGCGCATGCAGAAGTGAATCGCGCGCATCTGGAGTGCGGCCATCAGCCAGGAGGCGGGATAACCGCGGTCCAGCACGAGCAGGTCATTCTTGCCCAGCAGATCGAGGTGCTCGAACAGCATCTGCCGCTCGCCGGTATCAGTACCGTACAACGTCGCATGCAGCATCATCTCGACGCCGGGCAGGTACAGCGCGAAGACCTTGGCAAACTGGATCACGCGACGCGTGGCATCGCGCGTAGTCAGCCGTACATCGCTCGCGTCGGCGGCCACCACACGCAGCCCGTGCCAGCGCGGCATGCCGATGTGCTGGTCGACGAGCGTAAGCAGATGCTGCGTCAGATCGGTGAACACGGTGTGCGGCAGGTTCTGCCGGGCTTTCGAAAGTGCCTGGGCGCTTGCGCCTCGCACCAGTTCGGCCTGGTTATGCAGCACCGCGAAGAAGCGGTCGAGCTCAGTCTGAACGCAGGCCCGGTTGCAGCCAAGAAACCAGCTGATCAGTGTGGCGAAGTCCAGCTTGCGGCGCCGGCTGAAATGCCTCGGATCGGCAACATGACGCGTACGCAGTTCCGCCGAATGAAGGTAGCTGATGAACCCGCTCAATATAGGGATAACCCGAGTTCATATCGTGAAATAGTGAGGATTACGACATTCCGAATCCTACCCGCTCAGCCCCGTGTTTACAAGCCTCTGCGGCTTAAGTTGATAGGATTGGGCCATGAAGGGATTTATTACAAACGTGGATCTTTGGCAGTGACCAAGAGTCCGCACGCCGAAACGGTGTTAATTGAATGTTCGATGAAGCACCCGACACTCAGAAGTATATTTAGTGCGGCATTGCATTTGGCTATTGACGAGCGGCGCGGCAGTGTACGTTCTCGCCACCGTCGGCCGCTGTCGCGAAACCGGTGATGGGAGGCAATGCGTATCTGTTTAAGAAGTTCGCCCGCACAGAAGTGTTCGAAATCGCGCCGAGCGAATCTGATCCCTTCAAATTCGCTAAAGCCGGCGCGATGCTTGAGCCGGCGCCGGGAGGTATCAATCGCGAAGCAATCAAGGCACCCGGAATTTTTTTAAATCATGGAAAAGCCGTGAATGGTTAGAGATCGGCGAACGCGTCGCGCATGCGCAACGTTTTGAGCAGCGATTTCCTACTCACGCATCTTGGGCGACGAGCTGCGCTTAGACGTTCACGCTCGTTCCTGTTAGACGTCAATGCTGGCTGCACCTCCGCTACGCCGGCCTTCATCTCGGCATTCTTTTTTCGCACGTGCCTGCTTACGTGCTGCCTTGCGTTGAGCTTTAGTAGACGACAAAGTCGGGGTAGGGTGTTGCCGCTTAATGGATCGGACAGCGTATCCTGGGCGAATGCTGGCTGCGCTCTAGCTATGCTCGGAGCCGCGGCGATCGGTGCAATATGAAGCCGAATGCGATTGACAAGCATGATTACTCTAATGTGCAAATTGAATGATGGAAGCCGTTACACACGGAGCCGAACCGATGCGATTATTGCGCCAGAAGGCCTTAGATGCAGTATGCGCGATATCCTTGGGCTTGAGCGGTATGCCGGTGATTGTGCAGAGCGTCGCCGCTATCCAAAGAATAAGTTGCGTGGCTGCGAATACGGCTCCGGTGCCTTTCTGCGAACTAGTTATTAAGCTACGGCACCGGACGAGTGATCGTGCGGATGTGAAGTCGCCTACGGAGCCGGTGGTCGGCTACATCTGGCATGAAGAGTGTGAAGTCATCGACGACCGTGCGCTGGAGATTTCTGGCCGCCTCGGGGTAGGGCATTACGATCCCGCCATTCTTCCCGAGATCGTGAAGTCTCTTTTTTATCGCGATGCTGACGCGATCGCTTTTTTGGCTTGCGTTAGGAAGGCCGCCCTGCCAGGTGGTTCTGCTGTCGAAGCAAAAACTGGCAAGCCAGCCATCACAGCAGCTATCGTGATGACCCGCTCGATGCTGCGAGAACTCCGTCTGAAGCGCGTGCTGCCGGTGCGAGCGTTTTCCGTTCAGGGGAATGTTGGGATCGTTATCATTGATTTTTTCGTTCGCTTTTGCGTGTCCACCGATGTTTGGAGGTAAATATTGGCTCTGATACTGCGGGAACTGTCGGCGTACTCCGTACTTGCTCGGCGCAATCGTTGGCCAGTCGCTTAGCGCGTTAAGCTCTAACGAGCCGATCTATGATCACAGGCCATCCACTTCGTTCGATGGCGTCCGAGCAGTTGGTGGCGATCCTGCTCAAGTGCTCGTTGATCGGCGCTCAGTGATCGTGCGGCGGTATGTCCCGTTAATCGAGGCGGAGTGCTTTGTTCCCGCGCTCCGGGTTTGCCAAACAATTCACCTATCGAGCCCACAACCAAAGATTTTTGTTGCATTATTTATTTGTACGTATAAATATTAACAGATGTTGACAAGGAGCGTGAGAGCGATCGGGAGTGAAGCGTACTGTTTTGCAAAAACCCCCCGACGGGTCAGCTATTTAAGGGCTAAATCGGTGGCCGCTAAAGGGTTAACCACTAAAACACCGAGCCGCAAATGCAATATACGATTGTGACTTTTGTTGAGTATGGGCCGAGGCTTGTTTAGGGCGTACAAGAGGACTGGGATTGTTACGAAACGGGTCGCGCATGCCCGGGATTGACGAAATAGGAACTGTCGTGCAACGCAAAAATCTTCTTCTTCCTGATGTACAGAGTCACCGCTTCGTCAATATGATCGACGGTGCGCCGCGAGACAGCGAGGTGCGGATTCCTGTGATCAATCCAGCGACAGGCCAGCAATTCTGCACCGTACCGGAGGCGTCAATTGCCGACCTCAATGACGCTGTTCGCGCAGCAAAAAGGGCGCAGTACGAGTGGGCCGCCTTGGGCCAAGATGAGCGGCGAACTTTGATCAGCAAGATCGGCAACGTGCTTTTCGATTACCAGATGGAGCTGGCGAGTCTCCTTGTGCTCGAGCAGGGAAAGCCGATGGCGCGCGCCCAAGATGAAATCGCCCGTGCGGCTCAGCAGCTCGAGTTGCTGCTCAAGATCTCGTTGCACGATGATGAAGTTGTAGATACCAATGGCCGTACCGTCAGATTGCACTACCGGCCGCTTGGTGTTGTTGGGGCGATTACTCCCTGGAACATGCCCATCGTCCTGGCAGTGCCCAAGATCGTTCACGCGCTTTACACGGGAAATACCATCGTCGTAAAGCCGTCGCCCTATACACCGGTAACTACGCTCCGGCTCATCGAACTTGTCGCCCCGTTCTTGCCCGCGGGAGTATTAAGCGTGATCTCCGGTGGCGGCAAAATTGGTCAGGCCATGGTCGAGCACCCTGATATCCAGAAGATTTCGTTCACCGGTTCAGTGCCTACCGGGAAGCGGGTTATGGCTAGCGCGGCGTCAACGTTAAAGCGACTCACGCTTGAGCTCGGTGGTAACGACCCTGCGATAGTGCTTGCTGATGTCGATCCGCAGAAGTTTGCCGTAAAAATTTTTCAGGGCGCTTTTGCCAATTGTGGACAGGTTTGCATGGCAATCAAGCGTCTTTACGTCCATGAGGACATCTACGAAGAGATGTGTAACGCGCTTGCGGAAATCGCCAGATCGTGTGTGGTGGGCGACGGCGCGCTAGAGGGCATACAGATGGGGCCGCTACAGAATAAGGCGCAGTACGATCTTGTTTCGTCGCTGATTGATGACTTGGGACGATCTCGCGCGAGAGTGTTGAGTGGAGGTGTGAGTGCTGGTGAAGCTGGGTATTTCATTCAGCCAATGGTTGTTGCCGATATCAACGATGGGGCGCGACTTGTTGATGAGGAACAGTTCGGCCCGGTCTTGCCGGTCATTCGGTTCTCGGATATTGATGAGGTCATTACCCTTGCGAACGCATCAGACTTCGGACTGGGTGCATCAGTATGGTCAAGTGACATCGATCAAGCGAATGCGGTAGCCGCTCGATTGGAAGCAGGTTCTGTTTGGATCAACCACCATATTGGCGCTGATGTGAACATTCCGTTTTCGGGCGCGAAGTACTCTGGGATTGGTCAGCAGTATGCGATAACGGGTCTTCGGGCATACACGCAGGTGCAAGCCTTGTATGCGCCTGTACCGATTGAGTAACGATGCCTGTCGGAACCAATGTATGTATTCGCGGGGTAGCTATGCTAAGCATCAAATCTTCAAAGAGAGTTTCAAGGTCGACGGAACCTACGACTGCCAATGGACCCGCTGAGCAGACGCCCTCCCAGGCGGGCATGACGCAAGGTGCGGGAGCAGACTGCGATTGTTACCTGCAGTCTGTACTTCTGCGCCAGGAGATCACGCAGGTCGCTGAGATAGCTCTGTTCCGATGGCAGTTGTGGATGCCGCCGATGCAGCTTTGATCCAATAGCCGTCTGGGCTAGGGTGGTTATGAAAGCGCAAAGGCCTTTTCTTGAGCAACCTTGTCATAGGTTATTTTTCAAATCTTTGAGCCCCCTTCGGCTCGTAACGGCTGTTACGGTTTGATTCTGGTACACGCCAGTCAGAGTGCTAGCCGGTTGCAGCAATCGTGTGAATATTTTGCGATTCTGAAAATCGCTTTGAATTTTTCTCTGATGGGTGAGTGTGCGTTCTTGTATTTTTGATTTCTATTTTAAGGTCCATGAATCCCTCATCTCATTCCATGCAGGATACGGTTGTCGTCGGCGCTGGCTTCAGTGGCCTATATCTTATTCACAAACTTCGAAACCTTGGCTTCAATGTCAGGGCCTTTGAAGCCGCTGGTGATGTCGGAGGAACCTGGTACTGGAACCAATATCCCGGCGCTCGATGTGACGTAGAAAGCCTTGAGTATTCGTACTCGTTTTCCGATGATCTACAGCAAGACTGGCAATGGAGCGAACGGTATGCGACGCAACCGGAAATCCTCGCTTATGCGAAGCACGTTGTTGATCGGTTTGAACTGCGAGATGCAATCTCGTTTAGAACGCGGGTTGTCGGAGCCGAATTCAACGCGGCTGAAGGTATGTGGACGATCCGTACGGACAGGGGGGAAATATTGAGGGCGAGGTATTTCATCATGGCTGGCGGCAATCTTTCTATGCCTCGCATGCCTGAGTTCCCAGGCCGCGACGGCTTTAAAGGACGCCTCTATCACACGGGAAGCTGGCCACACGAGCCGGTCGACTTCTCTGGATTGCGTGTGGCGGTTATCGGCACGGGATCCTCCGGTGTGCAGGTAATTCCTAAAATTGCCGAGCAGGCAGCGCGTGTCACGGTTTTTCAGCGAACCGCCAACTATTGTTCGCCTGCGCGTAATTTGACTTTGCCGCAGGATAAAGTCGAATGGTACAAGCGTAATTACGGGGCACGTCGCGAGCGCGCGCGATACTCGGGCGCTGGCGTGGCCGCCCATCCGGTTCCACTATACAGCGCGCTGCAGGTCCCAGTTGAAAAGCGGCAGGAGGCGTTTGAGGCGGCTTGGACGCGCGGCGGCGCCGGCATCTTGCGCTGCTTTAACGACATCCTCACTAACCCGGAATCCAATGAGCTTTTGTCCGAGTTCGTCCGTAACAAAATTCGGGAAATCGTGAAGGATCCTGAAGTAGCTGCGCGGCTGACGCCTACCGATCATGGTATTGGTACAAAGCGCATCTGCGTCGACAGTAACTACTATGCGACATTTAACCGCGACAACGTCGAGCTTGTCGATCTGCGACAGGATCCTATCGTCACTATCATCGAACAAGGGATTCGCACCGAATCGAAGTCCTTCGATTTTGATGCAATTGTATTCGCGACTGGCTACGACGCCGTAACCGGGGCCATGCGTCAGATCGACATCAGCGGCCCAGGCGATAAGCGACTGGCGGAAAGCTGGGCTGAAGGCCCTCGTGGTTATCTTGGTCTGCTGACGTCTGGCTTCCCGAACTTGTTTATGATCAGTGGACCCGGAACGCCCGCGGCTGTTAGTAATGCAATTGCTGCGATCGAGCAGCAGGTGGAATGGATTGCCGATTGCATGCTCTACATGCGCGAGCGGGGGTACACGCAGATTGATGCAACGCCTGAGGCGGAGGCGATGTGGACGGATCACGTGCGCGATGTCGCTAACACCACGCTCATGCCTCGAGCCAACTCTTGGTATATGGGCGCGAACGTACCTGGTAAGCCCCGGGTTTTCCTTGCCTACCTCGGAGGCCTTGGAGCATATCGCATGCGGTGTGCAGACGTTGCCTTTATGGGATATGACGGCTTCAAGCTCACGCCCTGAGCGCAGGTGGGACGTTGGTGCGCTGCCGACGTCCCGGAATCCGCTCACAGGTTTTAGCGGTAGTAGGGATGACGCATCTGCCACAGTCTGTGAATTGCTAAAACGTGTGGGTGCTCAACTGGGCGCATCCCTTGACCGACCAGATCGTCTGCCGTATGACGGATGTTGTCTTGTGGGCTTACAGGCGGCTTATTTCCTTAAGACCGGCCGGCGCTAGGGACCGAGTCACGAGGTGAGCGCGCCATTGAGCGTCTAACGAGAATGTTTGTCGATGAGGAAAGCCGCGCTTGCGGTTGTGAATATCTGGAGTTCCCGGGTAACTGACTGTCGTCAACCGTCGAAAACCGATTTTCTAGAGGAGTGTTTATCATGAGGTTGCAAAATAAGGTCGCGATAGTCACTGGCGCAGTTGGGAACATTGGTCTGGCTACAGTTCAGCTCTTCCTTGAGCAGGGTGCCAAGGTGATGATGGTCGACCGGGACCATGCGCAAATCGGAAATGCGTTGGCCAAACTGGACAGTGATCGGGTCGCTGGCGTCACTGCTGATGTGACCAGCTCTGCCGACGTAAAGCGCTATGTTGATGAAACCGTTCAGCATTTTGGAAAAGTAGATATTTTTTTCGCCAACGCTGGTATCGAAGGAGCGGTCAAGCCCTTGGTTGATTATCCCGATGACGGCTTCGACGACGTTATGTCTGTGAATGTCAAGGGCGTTTTCTTAGGGTTGAAATACGTCCTTCCCGAAATGAATGATGGCGGAAGCATTGTGATCACTTCGTCAATTATGGGATTGAAGGGGAGCTTGAAGACCATCGGATATACCGCGAGCAAGCATGCGGTTGTCGGGCTCATGCGATCAGCGGCTAGAGTGTCGGGTCCAAGAGGTATCCGCGTCAATTCAATTCATCCAGGCTATGTGGAGAGCGACATGATGCGTCGTATCGAGCAGGTGGATCTGCCGGAAAATCCGGAAGAATCGAGGAAACAGCGGCTTGCGTCAGTGCCGATGGGTAAATACGTCATGCCTCGTGATATTGCTGAGTCAGTTCTTTTCCTCGCTTCAGAGGAAAGCCGGATGGTGACGGGGCAGCAACTGGTGATTGACGGCGGCTTCCTACTGTAATACCGTTTCTCGACGTTTTAAGTGTTGTCCGCTCTGCCGGGGTTCGCTGACAGAGCGAGGCGGAGCTCGGCTTTTATCCCTTCTGGCACCTAGGTACCAGAAGGGAAATAAATTTTCTGAGACTGGTTGACCGATGTCGTGGTGAGCGGATGGCTAATCGCATAGCGATACTGAATAATTACTGAGACGTTTTAACATTTTTGACGCAGTGTTTGCGTATCTTCGAACTCGATCTTCCAGCGCATGGCGTACCAGTCGAGCTTCTCGATTGCTTCTGCACGCGATTTGACCGGGAGATTGGTCAACAGCCTCCACTCGATGCCAGGACGCCCGGACGGCACATCGCGCTCTGCGCGTGGATCACCGTGAGCCGCGGCGCCGGGTAACCGCGTCGACGAACTTGCACCGCGGGTACCCGTGGAATACGACAAGACCGGCATACTTAAAGGATGGCCGGTAACGGTATTCGTGAGGCCAAGGATGATCTACTGTTGCTAACCACTGTCGAATTCTGTGCGCGTACATAGCCCACGAAGAACAACCAGATTCCTCTGAGACGGCCGCCAATCAATAAAATTTGACCAGCGCAGGTCACTGCCGCCGTTCAGCTTTGTTCGATATTTAACTCAGCAAGTATCTTGGACATAAGGCCGGAACGTCGCCATTGAAGCCATTTTATATAGCAAGTTTGGGCCGGTGGATAGACAGACGGCAGTCTATGCCATTTCTCACTGCGGGTGATGACCCAAAGAATGGCATTCAATACATCCCGCGGGTCCCTTGCTGGCCGGCCAAACCGCTGCTTAGAATCCCGCAGCAGAAGATGGCTGACACGTTGCCAAGCATCGTCGGAAAGAGGAAGGTCTATCAAGCTGTCACTCACTGGTTACAAAAGTGGTCGGGCTGTTAGTGATTTCCCAATCGCTATGTCAAGACGTCGCCGATGACACGCTACCAGACTTTCTTCAGCTCGCGATGTTCGACCAGCGAGGTTTTCGAATCAAATCCGATCGACCTGACGGGTAATTTCGCGCTCAGCGGCAAATTGCAGTACCACGTGCCTTCCATTCTCATGAGCCACTAGCATAAGTTCGTTCCCTTTGGCTTGTTCTACCTAAAATCGGAGTAGATTTGCGTTCAGTTGGTGGTGAATGCGCTCGGCGGAAGCGGAACCTCTCGCCCTTGGCAGGCGGCTACCGCCTGGGCTTTTGGCTGGGCGCTCCGGCGATGGCGCCGACGGCGGCCGAGCAAGATTTGTCTCCGATCATGTCCACGTACCCACCGATTATGGTGGGTACGATGTTCACCAGAGCATCACCGAAACTCAGGTTGTAATGGCTAGGAGCTTATGCATCTCCCTGTGCGATTTGGGTTTGCGCGGTATTCGTAGTAGCGTATCGCCATCCCATGACCGCTACGCAAAGTGCAGCGATGAGCACCGGGGCGGCCGAGACACGGAACATGGAGGCTGCAGTCCAGTTGCTCGCGTAAAGGACCCCCGCTAGATAGGTGCCACCAGCCGCGCCAAGGCGTCCGAAACCGTAAGCCCATGCGACGCCTGGTCCGCGCAGTCCCGGAGGATAAAAGAGGGCATTCAGCGCGATTGCGCAGGTTTGCCCGCCGCTGATGCAGAAGCCGCATAAGAAGATGGTTGCAAGCAGCACCCAGTTAGACGCGCTGATTGCCAGAGAGATCCCATACATGGAAATTGCGCCCACTACGTAGAGTATTGCCAGCATTTGATACGCGCTGACCCGGTCCATGATTGGCCCCATCGCAAAGATCGAGACCATGCCTCCAATAATCATGATCGCAGTTGCCCAAATAACGAGGGAGGGCGGAAAGGCGATGGCGGTAAGCACCGTCGGGAGCCAGCTTTGCAGGAAGTAAAAAGCCGCGAGATTGATTACGAATATGATCCAAAGCAAGAAAGTGCCGAAACGAAGGCGGGGAGCGAAGAGCCCCTTTACGCTGGTGTCACTCGGCTGGCCGGCATGGGCGGTGAACTCTGAACCCAACGGCAGGGCGAAGGAGGGGAAGAGCCGACTCGCAGTGTTAATCAGATCGGTGTGACGTTGGCGTTGTACAAGGTACGTTGCGGACTCGGGGAGGAACGGCGTCAACAGCAAAACAATGACGAGAGCTGAAAGGCCACCAAGCCAAAGCGGACTTTGCCAGCCGAACCTGGGAATCAGAGCCCCACTAGAGAAGCCGGCGAATACAAAGCCGAGAGAGTAGCCGATATAGATCAGCGTCACGAACGTAGCACGGGTTCGTTTGGGACTGAACTCGGAGACAAGGCTTACTGCGCAGGGCGTGGCTGCTCCCAGGCCGATACCGGTAAGCACGCGCAGCGCGATGAGTTGCGGCACGCTCGTCACGAAGGCGGCCAGAAGGGTAAACAGGCCAAAAGCGCCAGTAGCGATGATGGCCGTCGTTTTGGTACCGATGCGCCTCGAGACGAAAGGTACACCGAAGTTGCCGATCAACAGTCCAAAAAAGGCTGCTGAGAAAATGGATCCGAGGACGGCCTTCGGCAGATTCCATTGCTTGGCCAGGACAGGCACGATGAAGCTGATGACCTGAGTATCGAATCCATCGATTAGCATGAGCAACGAGCAAAACGCGAGAATGAGGAGCTGCATCTTCCCGATGCGGGTGTTGTCAATAAGATCGTGAAAGCTAACCTGCCGCGTATTCATATTTTCCCTTGAAGTTTGGCCTCGGCTGCAACTGCGGCCCGGCTCGATGAAATTCGGGCGAAGAAAGCGTATGCCGCCTTGCTCAAACGACCATTCAGTGGTCTGGACAAGAGAAGCTCAACGCCATCTGCACATGTGGCAAGACATGTTGAGATAAATATTATATGTACATAAAATTATAGTCAGGCTGGGTATACGCCAGGTTTGACAGGGCATTTTGGTGTGCAATGGATACATGCCGTCTAACAGACCAATGTTCGCAGTGTAGGAAGTGCGTTGGATTTGGCTGAAAACGTGCATTATCTTGGGGTCCGTCGTCGTTCTGTCGCATGTGGATGGTTCGGTATCCATACAGATCACTGGGAATGCACTGGGACGGATCGAACGGGATAATTGTATGAACATACAATAAAGTTGCAGCACTGTCGTGCCGGCGGTGATTTCCGAATTAAATGCGCCGGCGCAGAATAGATTTTTGGAGGATTTCGTAGTCCGTACTTGTCTCGACCTCACAGGTAGCTGGCTTTTTCGCCCTTCGCGCGCCGCCTGTATGCTAGATGCCGATTACGATTGTCAGGCCGTCTCGGCTCTCGCTGCACAAGACTGCGGCGGTACAGGGTGCATATCGTAAGGCGGTTGCGCTGCTTGTGCTGGGGTGATCGGGGAGTGGGCGGGGGCGTTCTCGTCGCTTAACACTGAGGAAGGGGCCGCTTCACCTGCTTTCGCGCGCTGATTGTCGCCACGGGACCGCCGGGCGGTGCCGGTCCGGGAGTGCGGCGCAGAATTGTGCAGCCATTCTCGCTCGGACTATCTGTGTGCTCGGCCCGTGCGCTGTGCATGTTGTAGTGTTCCGTCAACTTGTCGAGCGAAGGTATCTACTCGCGTATCGGTCTACCGGTCCAAAGATATGCTGCATCTTCCGCGTGGGCGCGCTCGACACTTGACATGTATTTACTGAAGGGTATTGGCATCTGAATGCGAGCGGTCATTGATGGCATGGAGCATACGCAGGGCTGGGCGTCGAGGCGGCTAGCGGCGGCACTTCGTTCTGGATTTCGGTCAGAAGACGCGCCTGCGCTGCGCAATTCGCGGAAGCTGGACATTCGGAGCGCTGCGATGCGGGGGGGGGCGATATTTACTCTGACTGCTGGTTGTCGGTCAAACTCATTTTGCGTTTTCGCATCGAATCAACGCTGAGATTGATTCGATAGGTGTTGTGCACGATCCGGTCGAGGATGGCATCGGCGAGCGTCGTCAAACCGTCGCGCGACCGACATATGCTTGGCGCGCTGAGTGTGGAGGCGACCACTCGCGCAGATGGGATTTATCGTGGTGCGAATCATGGAAAGCGGCGACAACGCGCTGTTCCTCTTCGGTGCATGGTACGACGGTGTGGTCGGAATGGCAAACGGATCGCGCTTTCGAGGGAGAGTCCTAGTACGCGACTCCATTCGCGGCGACACGCTTGTCTGCCGCGCCCATCGGGCGTGCCGGGAGCGGGTGGGGCGACGCTAAAGCGTACGCGATGTTCGCTGGCGACTGCGGCGCGGTCTGGGATATGCGTTGTCGGGCGATCAGATAGGCAAAGTGCCAGGCGCTGGAGGCTCTCAAGTCAAAGCGCTGCCGAGACCGTGGGCGAAATCGCTGACCGAGAATCGTAGGCGTTCCAGAGCGTATTCAGAACAACGCAGGGCCTGAAGGAGATTTTGGCAGGATTGCTGAGAAGGTAACGTTGGCCGGCATAGATTCGGTGCCGGTCAACGTCCCTACACTGGCGTTTATCGGCACTTGCTAGCTGTCGCACACACTGCGCCAACTAGACGCTTGTTTTCCGGTGCGGCGCCACCGGGCGGGAACGCGAACCTGCGACGGTTGTAGCCATAAGCGAGTCCACTGCGCGGATCGGCAAATCCCAATTGACCACCGGCTCCGCTGTGCCCGAATGCTCCTTGCCCGAGCACCGGATAGAGCTCTGCCGTTGCGGAGAAGCCGACGGCGAATGCCTTGTGTTCGCCCAACACCAAGTCGTAGCCAACAGATTGAATTTGTCCGAAGGCAGCCGCGGTTTCCGATGTCAAGAGCGGCTCCATGCTGTCGACTGAACTGATCGCGGTTGCATACATCCGGGCCAGACCACGCGCCGATGCTACGCCGCCGAAGGACGCAGGCCCCAAGGCTCGGATCTCTCGGATATTCGGCAAGGTCCAGAGGTCCGGATTGCGCGGATGATTTCGATTGAACGCGATGCCGGACAAACTGTTTGCGTCGGTTGCACGCGCTGCCAGTGCTGCGAGCCGCTCGGGCGTCGCCAATATTGGTTGTACGTCGAGATAACGGAATTCCTCGCTGGCGGGTAGACCCAAGTGGAAGTCTACCGCGCGTTCTTCACGCACGCGTTTAACGAAGTTTTCCTGAATCGTCTGCCCCGTCACGCGGCGGACCACCTCGCCGCTCAGCGCCGCAACGACAAGAGCGTGATAGCCGAAGGCGGCACCCGGGCGCCAATAAGGGCGTTGCGAAGCAAGGCGTTCGGCGATGATCCGGTCGTCAGCGAGCTCTTCAGTCGTGAACCCGTTATGGGCGCCAACCAGTCCGGCCTGATGCGACAAAAGTTCGCGGAGGAGGATCTCCTGCTTGCCCTGCGCCGCGAACTCCGGCCAGTAGTAGCTGACCTTCCGGTCCAGATCGAGCGCGCCGTCCTGCACGAGCAAGGCGATGATCAGCGCTGCGGCGCCCTTGCTTGCGGAGAACACGCCAGTCAACGAGTCGCCATCGATTTCCGGTCCAGTCCAAAGGTCCACGACCAGTTCACCGTGCCGGTAGACGGTCAATTGCGCGGCGTAATCGCTGGCATCGTCGGCCGCAACCGAGGCAAACGCAGTGCGCACCGAGTCGAAACCGTCGGCCACGGTGCCTTTCACGAGGTTGTCGCCTGCCATTCTGGTCTCCCGTTGTAAGAGGATTCAAGGGCGAGAGTTCGGGATGTCGACTGACTTTCCGTTGCGCCTCAAGTGAACGCGGTGCATTGAGGAGCTATATCGGAATCGAAACGGCGGCCTAGACTGAACGTCCGAGTCAAGCTAAATGGTTGTGCTCCTCGAATAAATTATATAGGTGAATATTTATGTGTGATGTTTTTTTCAGCCTAAAGTATGGTCGGAAAAATGGATTTCGCTTGAACGGATGGGAGAGATCGGGACCGTAACGACACCGGACGGGTTTCAGCCGGAGTCCGGTAATCGCTTGGGTGGCTTCCGATTTACCGAGCGGATCCTTATTTCCCCCGATGCCGAGTTGTGATGAAACCCTGTGGAAGCGCTTACCACCGGGCCCGTCAACGGACCTCGTTTGGTCACGGGGTCTAGTCAATCGCGGCGCGGTCCGTCCGTTTGTCAAATCGAACAAGAACGATGCCGCGAACGCTACGGCGAGCAGGGAAGCCGCCCACACCCCGGCATGCGTTCGCTGCCATCAAGACAGAAGGTCAACAGGTCATGCTTTAACTGCATGCATGCGCCAGCAACCCGTAAGAGTTCGGGTAGTGCAGATCATTCAACTATGGTGTGGGTTGCCGATATCACGTTCCGGCCAACTACTGGCCCGTTTGTGTATCTGAGCCTGGTTACCGGTGCGTTCTCGCGCAAGATCGCCGGTCATCGCGTTCACGACAGCCTGCAGACCGAACAGGTCAGTCAGGCGCCGAAGAGAGCATTGCCCACACGCAAGACCTGCCAACCGTTGATCCATCATTCCGACAGCGGAATCTGGTACTGCTCGACCTACTATCATGACATCCATCGGTGCCACGACTTGCGCTGCTCGATGCCCGACGGCTAGGACTGCTATCAGAATGCCTGGCCAAAAAGGTCAATAGCATCCTCAAGGGCGAATTCCTGTGGCAGCGTCCCGCCAAACTTGAATAGGCCGCCTCGACGGTCGAACGAGGTGACCGCATGGGCGCTGAAATACAAAACACCCAATGCGGTGCATCAGGCGCTAGACGGATGACTACTGTTAACCTATTCTAGGACTTGGCAAGGACGCCGAGTTTGGTGCCATGTTTGTCGATCGCGCGCTAGGAGGTAAGGCTCGCCCCGTAGCGTGACAAACGTCTCGTCAAGATGCATGTACTGCCTAGCTCGCGCCATTCGGGCATCATGCCTTGCTCGAAGAGCAATTCTTCGTCACTCAAATTCAACTGAAAGTGGAGATACCAAGCGTACGGTGCAACTGATGGCGCCGACGGGGAAACGGTCGCCTTGAAAGAGCGATTTCGGTTTCTCCGCCATGCAATCCTACGCGACCGGCTCTGCAACCTGACAACGCTCTACCCTAGGCTTCCTTACGAGCCTAGCCATTGATAACCCCTCCGTCGACCGTCAGCGTTTGCCCTGTGATGTACGCGGAAGCGTCGCTGCAGAGAAATATAACGGGCCCAGCCACGTCCTCCGGTTCGCCGAAGCGACATAGTGGTATTTCGCTCAAGCGTTGCTGACCCGCGCGAGAGATCAAGTCCGCTGCCATCGGCGTTCTGATCAAGCCGGGTGAAACGCAGTTGACTCTAATATCAGGGGCAAACTCACGAGAGAATGTGCGCGTCAATCCCACAATGCCACCCTTTGCGGCGGAATAGGCTGCCACACCGACGCCTCCTCGCTGGAAGGACCGTGAAGTTGCGAGGACGATGCAGCCCGGAAGCTGTTTGTCTCTGAGTTCACGGAACACGATGCTCGCATCGTATGCATTTGTCAGATTGCTTGCGATAGCCCGATGCCAGACACCGCGGTCGTCGCTGAGCGAATCGTCTTCGAATAGCCCTGCCATATGAACGAGCGCATGGAGAGCGCCGTCTGCCGCGCCGAAGGCTTCCCTGCAGGCCTGCGGAGATTCCAGCCTAGATACAAACCAGGTCACGGCGCCATGAGGCGCCAACCGTGCCTGCACGTTTCGCAGACGTTGTTCGTCGACGTCAACCAGATGCACGCTTGCGCCTGCGTTCAGAAATTGAAGGGCAGTTGCCGCACCAATGCCGCCGGCGCCGCCTGTGATGACAATTCTTCGACCAGCGAAATTGCTCATGATTACTCCAAGTGAGTGATATCGACAACCGCCAAGGCTAAGATGACCTTAAATAAATTAGCGTTCAGTCAACGATGGTCAAGGGAACATCACGCGTATGGACTCGAGCATTGCTGGCGACTGCACGGTTCCGATGTCATCGGAAGGATCGCCGCGCATGGAATAGCCTCCATCGACAGGAAGCACAACGCCCGTGATGAAGCCTGAAGCGGGCAACGCGAGAAAAGAGATAGCGTGCCCGATTTCTTCGGGTAAACCCCATCGCCCGGCGGGTGCCCGGTCCGCATTTCTGGCGTAGTCGAGCAGTCCGGCATTCATTCGGGCTTGGACTATTTCGGTGAGGATATATCCTGGCGCGACCGCGTTCACCGTTATGCCATCACGGGCGACCTCCACGGCGAGCGAACGTGTAAAGCCGATGATGGCGTGTTTGGCAATGGTGTAGCCGCTGCGCAAAGGACCGCCCAACAAGC
>Ga0302315_10002598_pt1 | contig 16907 bp, 15 predicted proteins | sample III_Palsa_N3_1_FD_200532 | JGI IMG/M metagenome (GOLD analysis project Ga0302315, IMG submission 200532) | Peat permafrost microbial communities from Stordalen Mire near Abisko, Sweden - III_Palsa_N3_1 | ecosystem: Environmental > Terrestrial > Soil > Palsa > Peat permafrost | place: Sweden... | reverse complement strand
TATGACAACGAGGAGCTCAATAAGAGTAAAGCCCTGTGGGCTGTGGGTAGACCGACGGTTCATATGACCTCTCTTTTCTTTGCAAGAGCAAAATTCAGCTGGGACAATACCCAGCGTATTTGACCATGTACGCAAGATAACCGAAAAGAAACAAATAACCGATAAGGCGTCAATGCCGGGAGAGGAAGCCCGTAATCGATTACGGAACATACATATCCTACCACATGGTACCAAACTTGTCAACATCATCTTCTAATTATTTTTTCACTAACTGCTCTGTGAAAATGTCCGGGCTATCTGCTCATTGTTGCGGTATCATTCCAATGGTTTACAAAGGTTTTTGCAACTATGGACATAGCAGTTATTGGCATGGGCGGGACGGGCAGCGCGGCACTGCGTTTCCTGGCATCCGCAGGGCATAGCACCAGCGGCTTTGAACAGTTTACAGTCGGTCACAGCCGTGGCAGTTCTCATGGGGAATCACGGGTAATCCGCTACCTGTATCCGGACCCGCTGTATACCGGGTTGATTCAGGATGCCTACCCCCTCTGGCGTGACCTGGAAAAACTAAGCGGGGAATCTCTGCTTGTAAAAACCGGCGGCATTTTTCTGGACAAGGACGGAAGCAAAGAGATCGCCGAGACCATTGCTTCTCTGGAAGCGAACGACTGCCCTTACGAGCTTCTAACCCCAAGCCAGTCCGCGAAGCGCTATCCGGCCATCCACGTTGACAAGGACGAAGTCGCCCTGTTTCAGAAAGACACAGGCTTCCTGAGGGCCTCGGCATGCGTCAAAGCCAACGTGCGGTTGGCAAAGTCAAACGGGGCGGTCATCCATGAGAATACAAATGTCGTGGCCGTAGAGCAAATTGGAAAACAGACGAGGGTTCGCACTTCCAATGGAGTCGACCAAATCTTCGATCGGGTAATAGTAACAGCCGGCGCCTGGATGGGCACTTTCTTGAAGAGCCTTAGCCTGCCCCTCTCGGTATCCCGCCAGTATATCGCATATCTGGAAACTCCCGAAGACCCTCAACGAAGATACGAACGAGGTAAATTTCCTATCTGGATCGACACGGGATCCCCAGATCTGTTTTACGGTTTCCCCAACGACGGCCGGCTGCCCGGAATAAAGATCTCCACGCACAGCCTGGGTCCTGCTGCAGACGAAACCCATATTCCTCCGGAAACAGCTCCCCATGAGTGGCTCGATCGCGTAAAGACATACGCCGCGCATCGCTTCCCCAAGCTCTCAGGGAGGGTTCTTCTCTCGACCCCATGCCTCTATACGAACGCCCCTAACGAAGACTTCATTCTGGACAAAATCCAGGATTCCATCTGGATGGTCTCAGGGTGTTCCGGGCATGGGTTCAAATTCACCGTTCTTCTGGGAAAGATAGCTGCAGATCTCTGTACGGACGGACACTACGACAGAGACATCAGCCGGTTTGCACTCGCAGGAAAGCATAAATAAAGAAAATGACAATATCGAGGCTAATATCGGCGGTCTGCCCAATCTTAGTAGTTATGGGAATGACCAGCGCCCCGAATCCCATACACGCTGCTCAAACCCCATCATCCAAACCGGCTCCCGAACCACCGAAATTGGCCCCCGATCTGGTGTGGACCTCACCGAGCAAGTTCACGCTCTGGTACGACCATCCCGCAACAGATGCGCACCTGGACTGGTTGCCTGTGGGCGACAGGAATACGTGCTGCCGAATAGCAGGCGGTGTGGACAGCGACGACACGGATTTCGAATCTATTTACCGATACCCGCGCGGCGACATGCCGATTGTATATCCAGAATACCTGCGGGAAAATGTTCTAACCGAGTCCATGCACATTGCACTGCCCGATCAGACCGTCTATACCAACTACCATCGCGATCTAGACCTAACCCAAGCCGTCGCCCATGTCAGCTACACCCTCTCCGGCATACACTACAGCCGCACCTGCTTCTGGAGTGTGCCGGATCGGGTTCTGGTCATCCAGTTCGATGCGGACAGAAGGGCCAGCTATACGGGCGTCATTACATTGACCAGTCCCAGAACGGACGCAATAACCGCTACCACCGATACCCTGTTTGGATCCGGAACGTGGGCCGCCGGCGAATCCTATTCTTCAGAAATCCGCGTTCAACACGATGGCGGCACTCTTACAACCAATGGCCATGAAATAGACTTCAGCCATTGCAACGGCCTGACCATTATCAGCGCGAACGACGATTCCTTCGGCGACCCAAAGCTGCCCACCGTAGCCAGCCGCATCGCAACGGCGTCACTTAAGTCCGAGAGCAGCATGCTCAATGCCCATATCCAGGACTACCGGTCGCAAAACGACCTGTCCACTTTCAGCCTTTCCGGTACAACCCCGGATCGATTGGCGCTGCCCACGGACAAAAGGCTCCTTCTCGCTACTGATGGCTCCGACCCCAACCTGGAATCGCTCTCGATCGCCTACCTGAAGTACCAGCGGATTGCATCGGGCAGCGCACTCACCCCGGCTCAAACTCCAGCGATTCTAACAGGTGACACCCTCAGCGACAAAACACACAAGCTCCTAACAAGCGAAACGCCAAATCTTTTGCTACAGCGCCGCAACGGCATCCAGCTCGACAACCAGCTGACGCAAAGTATCAATCAGGCGCTGCTTAGTTATAATGACGGGGAGATCGATCTTCTGCCAGGACTGCCAGGGGACTGGAAAGCGGGTTACGCAAGCGGCCTGATTGCAGGAACTGATTTCACCGTGGACGTAACCTGGATCCACGGCAACCTCGCAACCGTTATGATTCACAGCCTGACCGGGAAACCAGCAACCGTCCGCTGTGGAAAAACCACGGCAAACATACAAATCAAAGCCGGAAAAAGCCTGCACCTTGGATCATATCTGGCACCGGAGTTGGGAGGCGGTTAATCCTTCGCCTCCAACTGGCCCAGACGCTCCAGCACATACAATCGGCGGCAATTCAGCAGTCAGTTCCATGTTCAAGATCTCCTACCCCAATTAACCAATGAGAAGGCAATACGGTTCACCTGAATGCAACCAATTGTGGAGTCCGCGTGTCTAACCGTAACATCACCCTATCAAAGCGGTGTGCAATCAAGGAGGACAGAAAATGTTGATTGCCTCTACTACGCAATTGTAGAGTATAGAAGCCCGAACAAGGGGCTGATATTAGGTATACGGCTCTTGGGAGGAATCATAGGTGGTGTGTTGATTAATCTGAGCGGTTACGCACAACACGTCCGCGGCTTCTAATTGGTGACTGAATCGCGGCGCACCTGCACTATGCGGGCAGCCTTATCGAACAGCAAGAATGCTGCAAGGCGCGGCCCAGGCAATCTTCTGCTCCGTACTGCCCCAGAGATGGTCGATCACTGCGGGATGGGGATGCAGTCCCAGAAGCAGAAGATCGGCCTTAATTTCCCTGGCGTGCGCAACGATCGCTTCCGATTCAAACCCGTGAACCACGGTTGCATGCAGAGTAACCCCTGCCTTTGCCGCCTTATCCACAGCTTCCCGGCTCAAATCTATGTAGAAAAGCTCCCGTTTGTCGTCCAGCTCTTTTAGCATTTCCGGGTCGAACGGGATGTCCGGATAGCTCATCGAGACGTAGCTTGGCAGGTCCTCCGTCACAGTTATGCTGAACAGATCGACGCGGTAGAGCTTCGCGAGCTCTATACCGGCATCCAGCGCCTTGTCGCTCTCCGACGAATGGTCGAAGGCCACTAAAATCTTGCTAAACATCATCGTTCTCCTTATACACAGGGACCTCTATTCGGCCATCACGTGCGCTTCCGGCTTCGCTGCCGTCGTGCGCGCCGGTGGCCTCAGGAAGATCAGAATCGGAATACAGAGCAGGAAGAGCAGCCCAATCCAGTAGAACAGGTAGGAATAGGCCAGCATAGCCGCCTGCTGATCGATCAAACCGTCGGCCATCTGATACGCAGCCGCCATGGCTGTGGAATGGGAATATCCCTGCGAGATAAGACCGCCCGCCATTCCCTGAATACGCTGTAAAAAGTCGCTGTTCGCCGCTGCGGAATGTGTAACAAGATCCGCTCTCGCCTGCGCAATATGGCGTGTCAGCAGTGTCACCACGAAGGCCGTTCCAAACGAGCCGCCAAGCTGGCGAATCAAATTATTCAGCCCCGTAGCGCTCGTCATTTTCTCACGTGGAATAGAAGACAGCGCCACCGTAGACAGGGAGACAAATACAAGAGCAAAACCCACTCCCTGGATCACCTGAGGAACAAAGATGTCGGAGGCCCCGGTTTGCAGCGTAAAGTGCCCCATAACCCACTGTGAATAGACCGTCATAATTAGCCCAACCAAGATCATCAGGCGCGGCCCAAGCTTGTTGTACAACAGCCCACCCACAGGCATCATCACCATCATCACCAGGGATCTGGGCATAAGCGCAAGACCGGACTGCGTCGCACTAAAATTAAGCAGGATCTGCATAAACTGCGGAAGCAGAAACAGACTGGAGAAAAGGCCAACGCCAAGAACACCCGCAATGATCGTGCCGGATGTGAAGGTGACATTCTTCAGAATTCTCAAATCCACCGCCGGGTTGTCATGCGTCAGTTCCCACCAGATGAACGCCACCAGAGTGACGGCTGCGATCGCGGTAAACGCGACAATAAACGGAGAATCAAACCAGTCGTCTTCCTGTCCCTGCTCGAGGACCGTCTGCAGCGTCGCCAGTCCAACAGCAAGCAGACTGATCCCGACAGCATCTACTTTTACCCCCGATCCGCCCTTCTGATAGTTGGGATTATGCAGGTAACGCATGGCAACGAAGAACCCAACGATACCAATCGGTATGTTGATGAAGAAGATCCAGGGCCAGTTATAGTTGTCCGTGATCCATCCCCCAAGCGTTGGTCCGACTGCGGGACCGGCCAGGACGATAAATCCAAAGATCCCCATCGCAATCCCCTGCTGCTCCGGGGGAAACGCTTCGCGAAAAATTGCCTGAGCCAGCGGCTGCAGTGTCCCCGCGCCAATTCCCTGCACAACACGCCAGAAGATGAGGGTATCCAGCGTATGGGACAGCCCGCACATAAACGACGAAGCTGTAAAGATAACAAGGCTGGTGAGATAGACAGTTTTGCGCCCGAATCTCGTGGCAAGCCAGTTGGTAAGCGGCATCAGAATTACGACGGAAATCAGATAGCCTGTTGAAATCCAGGTGACTTCCTGTTGTGTTACTCCCAGATTTCCCTGAATCTCAGGAAGAGCTACGTTGACGACCGACGAGTCGATGGTGCTCATGAGCACCCCGAATATGACAGCTAGCGATACCAGCCACTTATTGTCACCCACCGCCGCTGGGGCGGCAGGTACGGGGCTTGGGGCTTGATCGTTCTTCTTCTCGGTTTCTTTTCGCTTGTCCGCCGTAAGGCCATTTTGAGAACTTAATGATCTTGCTGTACTACTCATAAGTATGTTCTCCCATCAACTCCGCCTCCAAAGACTTTGCTTCGATAAGATCCAGTAAAAAGGCAATCGCCCTTTCCTGATTCTCCGCCACAGGGGCGAGGCCTATTATTCTCCAGAATCGCAGTCCATCCATAGCCATTCGGGCAAGCGTGGCAATGGCAGGGTCCAGACCATCCTGGTCCAAATGCTCCTGCCATCGCGAATACCTGGCGCGCAGGGTTTCGAAAAGGTCGGGTTCCGTAGCCAGAATGGCGATCAGGCCAGTGCTGTAGCCGGGCTTCCTGGGCACTTTTTCCGAGGTTTTGATATATGCCCTCAGCCACCGTCCTGGCCCAGGCGGCTGAGACTTATACTCCGTTTCGATTTGGGATTCAAAAAGATCAAGCTGACTCTCGATCAACCCTTCGATCAGCTTGCGCTTGCTGGCGAAGTGATAGAGCAAACCACCCTTGCTCACCCCTGCCTCGCGCGCCACAGCTTCAAGCGTAAAGTTAGGCACGCCTTCCCTGCTTATGAGGTTCGAGGTCGCTTCAAAAATTAAACCACGCGTGTCGTTTAAGTCCATAGGTTTAGTATACCGTCCAGCCGGTACAGTTAAACTTAAAAACAAACAGGAACCGCAGATTGTTCCGCGGTAGCCTGATGTAAAAAGCCCGATTAGATCGGGAATGTCCTGTAGCCGGAATGCCCGGTCGCCAGGAAGACCAAGGAGAGAATGCCGGAAATGGCATAATCCCCAATGAACAGCCCCATGAAAAACGGCAGACACGTCCTGTACAGCTTGATTCCGCCATAACGCAAAATCACTGCCTTGCAGAGCCAGCCAATAAGGATGGGAAACCAGATCCAGTCCAGAGCGCCCGTGTTTGCCACGGCATACCCGATGGGATGCAGAGGCCACCAGACGAATCGAGTGCGCATCGTGCTGAGAATGGCGACCAGAACAAAGCCGACTGCAGCTCCCTCAAAGCGCGGAAGCGACATGGGCTGCGGACTGCTTATCCAGGAATGCAGTTGGTCGAACTGGTAATGGCCCTGGCCGGTGCGCCAGTTGTCCAGCGAAGCGTTGTCCGCCCCGAAGTGGTAGTAGATCCCAAGCGTGCTTACCCAGGCCGCCAGAGTTCCAACGACAATGGCGACAAAAATTGCCGGCGTCAGCATCCGGGCATTGAGCTTCTTTGGCGTGGTCGTGTCCGCCATCTTCATCGCCTCCAGCATAGCCGGCTGCGGCATACAGCGCCAGTCGGAATCGAACCAGTTAAGAAACGAAAACGCGGTCAGCTCCTGGGTAGACATCGACTCCGTTCCGGCAAAACTTACTATATTGCCGTGCGCCAGTCCTCCTGGACCATTTCCCCAGGGCAGACCGGCCTCGGCGCGGATACGCGTGAAAGTCAAAGCCATAATAAAAAACAGCCCAAAAAACACGAAGGCAAGCAGAGGAGACAATCCTAGAGCCACTCCAAAGGAAACCAGGAGGAGCCCAGAGACAGCGATACCCACATACGCCAATTTGTAACTGATGGGCTCCTCAGAATCGTCGACAGACTTGTCGCCGCAAAAGGCCTTCTTCCAGGAATCTTTCAAGGCCGGACGCGCCATCAAAATCGAAAAGATGGCCACGCCGATAAAGGCGCCCACGGACTGTTCGTTCGTGTAGGGTATTTGCTGGGCTGCGGCTCCCGCGCCCGCGTCTCTAAATCCCATAGCCGTCGCAATAATCGTCTCGGCCTTCTTTGCGAGGTAAAAGAACCAGCAGGAGAAAGACACATCCTGAGCCAGAAGATAGGTCAGTCCAATCACAAAGGGATAAAACCCCACAACGGTATACCCCATGCTGTTCCACGGAGGGCTTGTAAAGTGGGTATCGATCTGGATGCTGGCTTCCGGCTTGATCGGAACATACGGCATGCCCGGCATAACCGTAAAGTGAATGGTATTGATCGTTTCAAGCACTACCGGGATGGCCACACCGGCCCAGAGCAGGGGATTACGCCAGAAGGGCGTATTGCCACCATTGCGCGTAATTTCCAGCGGGATCTGAACGATAGGAAAGTTCAGACGCTCGCTTTCTACCCAGTGCTTTCGCATGAGTGTCGCAATGCAGAACATGCAGAACAGCAGCACAAAGATAAAGCCTGTCCAGATAATGATTGGCTCCGCCCAGGCACTGATGTTTGCCGGAGTGAAAAAGCTCGTTCTTCCGTTGTAGTACCCGCTCACAGCAGACACGTTCGGCACGGCCCATGGACGCACATAGTGGGCCCAGTGGGACCAGTTATTCTCCGGAGTAGCAAAGTGCGACCAGCCGACGAGTGTCGGATTCAGGAACTGCATCATCCCAATGCCGCTGATATAGACGGCAATTGTCGTCATTGTGTATATCACGACCAGGTCCGGCTGCGTAAGGGCCCAGGTAGGCTTTACTCTCACGAGCAGCGCATTAATCCCAACCAGGACCAGCAGCGCAAAAACCGAGGACATCGGAAGCGACATCGCCGCCAGATCCGGTCCAGAGGCTACGATTTCGGTGTATTCCACCCAGAAAACCAGGATTGGGATAAGCAGCAGGCCGATTACCCAGGCTCGCGCCGAGACTCGAGCCCGATCGGCGGAAGGCTCCGCGTTTCGCGGCGTTCCAGAAGACGGAGAAGCATCATTCGTTGATTTTTTCTTAAGCAGCATAATTATTTAAAGCGGGATAAGGAAATGTGCCGGGGTGTACTCACAGAACCACGGATCTGCAAATCATAGTCAATATACACAGATTGCGCCGTATCGCTGTGTTGCGGGGCCACGACCGTATATGCATCGTTTTTGGGAGATGTGTGCTCGAGGAGAAGATCGACGGCGCGGATCCCGATTTTCCGGAACGGCTGCCGCACTGTCGTAAGCTTTGGCACGGCCATTCTAGCGAGCAGAGTATCATCGAATCCGGCAACGGAAATATCCTCGGGAACGTTCAGCCCATATTCCGCAAGAACCTCCATACATCCCAGGGCTATTGCGTCGTTTGCGCAGAATATGGCCGTTGGAAACACCTCAAACCGGCGCTCTGTAAGGGCGTTTTTAAAGCTATCACGGCCTGCTATCTGCGTGTAGTGGCTGTGTACAAGCAAAGCCTCGTCAAAAGGCAGTCCCGCCTCAGCAAGAGCGCGCTTGTAGCCATCGGTGCGCTGCCTTGCCCCGGCAGCCTCCGTCCCTCCCGAAACGTGCATAATTCTGCGATGCCCCTGTCCAATGAGATATTGAACCATGTCGTGCGCCGCAGCTTCATTATCTATGTCCAGGTTTGTGGTGTTTGGAATGACAGAGTTGCTGTGGATTGTTACGAAAGGGGTACGCTCCTGCAGGGAAGCCCCAAAGCTTGGGGTAAGAGCCGGGCTGATAAAGATGACGCCATCTACGCGCCCATCGCAAAACCGGAGAACTCGATTTTCATCGGTCCAATCCTTCATCGCGAAAACTGTCGTGTTTTGGCCCTTTATCGCACATTCTTCCAAAATGCCGTTCAGCAGTTCCAGAAAATACAGGTTGACATCTCCGATGTCGATAATGGCCACCACGCCAAGCGTGTCCATACGACTCCGCGACAAGCCGCGCGCCACGGCGTTTGGCCGGTAACGTAAGCGGTCCGCGACTTCCTGTATACGAGCCCGAGTTGCCACGGAAACCCGAGTGGCCGAACGGGAGCCATTCAGCACTACGGAGACCGTCATTGCCGTCACACCGGCTTCATTGGCAATATCCTGCAAAGTTGGGGCGTTGCTGCGCTTCATAAGGTATTGGTCTTAGTTCTCTTGAATAAGAACGATTATAACACAATACCGCGCCCGGACCAAGTACCGGTAATTCACAGTGTAATTTTGAGTTTCAGGACATGGTTGCTCCCGGGCTAGAAACCATGGGGCCTCAAGCACAACCTTACGTTTCAGGCGCCCTATCTCGAAAGAGTAATCACATTCCACGAAAGCTTCGGAAGAGTAGCCCTGAGCGTTCCGGCGCACAAAATGCCATTTCCGCCCGCGTGAGGAATCACCCGGTTTGGCCGCTCCGAGGTATTCACAGCCTTCAAGTCGTCGCTTTCCATAATGAGATGCTGCGTGACCGTATATCCCGCGAAAGCGCGCAAATCCCCCTCAAGGTTCAACGAACCACTCTGATCGCGATTCACCGCAAAGATCGTCACAGTCTCGGCATCCTCATTCACCGTCGCCACGCAGTCGAGAACCGGAACCTCGCCAAAGTCCTTATTGTCGTACCCCGGAGACTGTATGCGGACATCGAGTGCCGTTCCGCGGCCATAAATTGACGCGTGCATGTAGGGGTAGAAGATAGTCTGACGCCACGCTGGGCCCCCATTTGCCGTCATAATCGGCGCAATCACATTAACCAGCTGCGCCAGGCAGGCCATCTTCACCCGATCCGCATTCTTCAAAAGCGTAATCAGCATGGAGCCGACAAGCAAAGCATCCTCGAAGGTATAAGCGTCCTCAAGCTGAGGAGGGGCAACCTGCCATGGATCCATCTTCGCATCCGCCCCGTTGGAATGGAACCAGACGTTCCACTCGTCGAACGACAGATGGACGGTCTTCTTCGACTTAAGGCGAGCCTTGACCGCATCGCACGTCGAGGCCACAGACTTTATAAAGTGATCCATATCCAGCGTGCGCGCCAGATAGTTGGGAAGATCGTTATCCCGGTTGCCGTAGTAGGTGTGCAGGGAAACAAACTCGACATGGTCGTAAGTATGCTCCAACACCGTCGATTCCCACGCCCCGAAAGTCGGCATCCCGGACCCTGAACTGCCGCACGCGACCAATTCGATCGTCGGATCCACCCACTTCATCGCCTTGGCCGTCTCGCAGGCAAGGCGGCCGTACTCATCCGCCGTCTTACTGCCAATCTGCCACGGGCCGTCCATCTCATTGCCCAAACACCACGTCTTAATCTTATGCGGCTCCCGATAGCCGTGCTTGATCCGCATGTCGCTGTAGAGGGATCCAGACGGATGATTGCAGTACTCAATCAGGTTGCGCGCATCGTCGGCGCCCCGCGTCCCCAGATTGACCGCCATCATTACTTCGGTGTCTGCCTTCTTCGCCCAGTCAAAAAACTCATTTGTGCCCACATAATTTGGTTCTATCGTGCGCCAAGCCAGTTCAAGCCGCCGGGGACGTCCCTCAACAGGCCCAACTCCATCTTCCCAGTTGTACCCGGACACAAAGTTACCGCCAGGATATCGAACAATCGGAACCTTAAGCTCCTTTATCAAATCTATGACATCCGTACGAAACCCCTGCTCATCCGCCGAAGGATGTCCCGGCTCGTAGATTCCCCCATAGACGGCACGCCCAAGGTGCTCGATAAACGATCCAAAGAGACGTGGATCGATATCGCCGATCTTAAACTCAGGATGCACAATAACTCTCGCGGTTTGACTCATAACTGGAAACACCTCCGGCTTGCTTTACTCAATTTACCATAAATTCGTGAATAGTTTACTCGAAAACCTAAAATATTTTATCCGGTTAGTCAAAATAATAGAGAAACTAGTTCACTTACTCTCATCAAATGCAAAAGAGGCCCTGCTTATACTGATTTCGTATAAACAGGGCCGAGTGTCATGGCCTTAGCCAGATTATAGGATAACGAAGTTGGGCCGAGGAGCCCCTACGGACCCGCGCACGATCAGCTCTATATCAAAGACTTCGACCGAAGAAACAGAGTTTTCGACCACCGCGCCAGTATTACTTTCCCTAATCTTCGGCATCAGCAAATCAACCGCACGCTGCCCCATTCGCCGGACAGGCTGCCGAATAGTCGTAAGCGGAGGCGTAGTCATCCGCGCAAGCAGCGTGTCGTCAAATCCAACCACGGAAATGTCCTGTGGTACAGACAATCCAGACTCGCTCAACACCTCCATACACCCGTAGGCAATCGTATCATTCGCACAGAAAACAGCTGTAGGCAGGGAGTTGCCCTTCGTGGCAACAAGCCTGCGCGCACGTTCGCGTCCAGACTCGGCTACAAATTGCCCCCCCATTACCAGATCGTCGCTATAAGGGATTCCCGCCTCTTCAAGCGCCCGCCGATATCCCAGTTGACGCAAATGAGCCCCACGGAAGCCGTCGTTGCCGCGGAAGTGCGCAATATGCCTGTGACCCTGGTCGATCAAATACTTAACGATCTGATATGCCCCGCCCTCGTCGTCCGATTCCAGGTTTTGCGCCTCTTCAAGCGGGGAATTGCTATGTATGGCGACAAATGGGACGTGGTGCGAAACTGTCTTAGCAAACTGCGGAGAGAGAATCGGTCCGATAAAGATGATCCCATCCACACGTCCGTCACAGAATTTGACGATCCGCTGCTCTTCCTGCTCCCAGCTTGCCACAGACAAAACCGTCGTGTTCTGACCATGATGCCGGGCAGATTCCAGAATGCCGTTCAGGACTTCTAGAAAGTATAGGTTTAAATCCTCTCCATCGATCTCGGCGACAACCCCAATCGTATCGAGACACCGACGGGAAAGCCCCTGCGCCACCGCGTTTGGCCGGTAGCGAAGCCGCAGAGCAACTTCCTGGATTCGTTCGCGCGTGGTATCGGAAACCCGAGTCGCAGAACGAGCCCCATTCATCACTACAGAGACAGTCATCGCCGAAACGCCGGCCTCTTTGGCTACATCCTGTAAAGTTGTCGCGCCTGTTCTTCTGCTCATTGGCGCCTCTACTGCTTACCTGATTGCTGTTGACCTTGCTGGCCCTGTTGCTGTGCTTTGGCCAGTCCCTGCGTCATCATTTCAGAAGCCTTGGCCTTGTCGGCCGCGATCTGGGCCTGTACTGATGCGGGAGCAGGGCCGCCCATGACATCTTTCTTTTGCTGATCCAGATCGCTGCTGCCGGTCGTACTGGTTGAACAGCCGCCTGCTGCGAAGAGAAGCGTCCCGACTGCCAGAGCTGCAAGAAGTGTGTTGTAGTATTTCATTGTCCGTCCTCATGGGTTGGATGGCGACATGGTCATCCAACCCGAACTGCATGGTTATGCGCGGATAGCATCCCAAAGGTTCGATTCGGGCTCACCGACAGCATCGTAGCCCGTGGGAGGCTGCGGGTTGGTCTGGCTCGGAGTCATTGCCTTGACATGTCCATCGGTGAACGCGAAGTTCGTCATCGTATTGCCGGCATGGTGCACCGAAACAGCGCCGTTCGGGCCGTTCGGATACGCGGCGGCCGCTCGCGTGTTGTCAGGGATCTCGGCGCCGTACCAGATCCACGGCATGCCGGTAAACACGCCACCGTCACCAAAGTTTGACCAGTTCCCATCACTAGTGTTGTAGGTTTGCATATCGCTGTGGTATTCCTCACCAAGCAGAATAGTGTCCGTAGGACGATTAAGCGAACTCAAAGTAGCCGCCGAGCCATTCTTGAATCCGTAATTCGAAAAGGACATCACTCCGATGCGAGCATAATTCCAGCCGAACTGGCTCGGCCATCCTACGACCCCATTGACGGCATAGGAGCCATCGACGCCCTTCCAGGACGCAGTATCAACCTGGCCGCCGGTCGGATCGTCCGGGCACCCGAAGACGCCGTTAGATTTGATGTACGGCAGGATCTTCTCCTGCCAGTGCGCGGTTGGATCCGTCGCACTGGCCCATTCGTTGCCGGTATCGATCGCGTTGGGGTACGTCTCGTCGTAGTCCTGGACGTACTGCAAAAACCCGAGACCCAGCTGCTTCATGTTAGACGCGCACGCGGCCTGCCGAGCCTTCTCCCGCACCTTCGCGAACACCGGGAAGAGAATAGCTGCCAATATTGCTATTATAGCTATAACTACTAGCAACTCGATCAACGTAAATCCATTCCGAACTCTATTGTTTTGCATCATGATTGTCCTTTCGTGCATCAAACCTACTAATGACTGGCTAATTTTACGGTACCTACTCTGATCTTTTTTTGCGCACAGAGTCTTCTAACAAGGCTGCTGTGACTATTATAAGCCAAGATTAGCGATAAATCAATAGGACCTGGAAACTATTTTGCGTTAATTCATATTAAGCGAAAGAACGGACTTTAACCCTCAAACAAGTTTGTAAAAATCATGGAGGATAAACTCATCAGTTTGTTCAATCTACGTCCATGCACTGCCGAAACTGTAATACCAATTTGCCCGATCGAGCTGTTGCCTGCACAACATGCGGGATGAACCCTCTTTCCGGATCCGCCTACTGCCCGGGATGCGGCGCCGCCACACAGCCCGGCTTCATGGCCTGCCAATCTTGCGGGATCGCACTGCCACAGACGGCGGCTCCCATGTCCGACCTGAGCAACAAGAAACTCGTGGCCGGCCTGTGCGGAATCTTTCTCGGAGGCCTGGGCATCCACAAATTCGTCCTTGGCAACAACAAACCAGGAATCATCATGGCCGCTGTTTCCCTGTGCACACTTGGTTTTGCAGCCGTGCCGATGCACATCGTTGGAGTGATCGAAGGCATCATCTATCTTACCAAGTCCGACGCGGAGTTTTACCAGCTCTATATCGTGCAAAAGAAAGAGTGGTTCTAACCCCGGACACCGTGGACAACACCCCCAACGCCCAGCCCAATCCGAATACGCACGCCATCGAGCCTGAACTGCGCCAGCCCCTTCCCCGCACCGTACGCATCGATCCATCTTACGCCCTTCGGCAAATGAGACGCCTTGTTGTTATGACGGTCGCTACATCCCTGCTCTGGACTGTCATGGGGCAGCTTGCCGATCACGTCGACATAGCCTACCCCCAGACCCACTCCCTCGGGACCAATCCAAATGACTTCGAGGCCATATTGCACAACTACCGCGGCCTGCTGTCCTTAATTACTGCCGTCCTGATTGGCTGCCTTGCACTGCTCTGGTTTTCAGTATTTATTGAGACGGGCCGACGCTACCAGCTTGTTGTCTCAGGAGGCGCGGCGCATGGAAGGATTCAGTCGAAGAGGATTGCCCTGGGCCGGGATGGGTCGTTCACCCAAATCTACTACCGATTTACTGCCCCTGACGGCGCAAGAATAGAAGGGCGGACAGACTGCAGCCTGACCGACTGGCGGAATGCCAAAGCCGACGACCAGATAACGATCCTCTTCGCCCCGGATCATCCAGCAAATAATGTACTTTATCTCTACGGTGGATTTAAGGCAGCTTAAGACCAAACCCGGTCGCAAGAGAAACCGCCGAGGCTGCCGGTTCAAACTCCATCTGTAGACGCGCGGTAAGCCCGATAAGGTCCTGCATTCGGGACAGATAGGTGTGTTGCGCATGTGTCCGTGCCTGGCCCGCCAGCGCAATCTTCTGTCGTTCTTTATCCCGGTTCAGATAGTAGTCCGCAAGCACCATGCACTGTTCAGGTGTCCGGTATGTAAGGATCTCCTTGCCCGGCCGGAACAGATCGTCAGGCTGCGCATCCGCATCACAAAGAGTAAGCGCCCCAACCCCCGTCGAGTCGAACAGGAGCGATTCAAACGCTTCCCCCTTCAGTGATTCGCTGCGCGACAGCAGCACGATTTTAGAATCGCGCATGGCCTGATAACGCAGCAACCCCCAAACCAGCCCTCGGTGAGCCTTGCGCACTGGAGACCCTTTAGGGAAGTATTCGGCTCCTCTCCCCCAAATGGATACCTTATGCTTGCGGCAAAGAGAATCCAGGATCCGCATCATGCTATTGTCTGGAGTTGTCAGATCCCCAAAGAATGAAATCTCGTACTTTTGGGGCCCGTTATTCAGGTACCTGAGGGAAAAGTGGTCGTAGGCAAGGTGAAGGGTTTCGCTTCTGAGGTCTTGCGAGCTCCAGTACTCCGCCTGCTGATCCTGCACGGTCAGCAGAAGGTTGTAGGCGCTGATATCTCCAAAGGGCAGACCTGAAATCTGATGCCCGATGGCCATTCGGTAGGAACCCTTCGCGGCTCGCAATACCTGACTGTTTAAAAATTTCAGGGAATAGGAGTAAATGACATCAGGCCGATACGCCTTAATCTGCGCCGCCAATATCTCTCCCACCCACTGTCCGTTCGGCTCGAAATGCAGCCATGGGATTACGCCAAAACGCATTTTCATGCGCATTATCTGGTCGCGAAGATCGTAACTGACTCGATTTTCACGCGCCCATGCCTGCTGCATCGGACTAAGATTGGCATAGACATCCATGGCCTCATGGCCAAGCTTAATCAGACTGGTCGAACACGAAGCCCCCGCACCATGGAATGCTTTTTCCCTGGCGGCAAACTGGACATCGAACGGACGCAGCCCAAGGCCACGCTCGCTGGCATAAAATTCCGCGGCGAAGTCATCAGGATCCTGATGTACAATAAGGAATCTCATAGTCTAATGTCACAGTCTGAACGGACACAGAAAACTCTGCAATTAGTATAGACTCATCCCAGCGAAAAATGTTCCGCAAAGCCGCATTATCGTTTGCAACTTTCCTGAAACGTGCGGGTCTACATTAGAGAAGGAGTCGCACGCGGACTCCACGAATAGTTGAGTAACTTATGTTGACAAGGAGTGACACAAATGTCAGTGGGTACAAGCAACGATGAAGCGGCCGCACGCCAATGTCCAAGCGGATGCGGCGACCTTACCGTCTTTAAGTTTCGAGGGGTCGACCTGGAGCACTGTATGCGCTGCGCAGGCATATGGTTTGATGTGGGCGAATGCCCCGCTCTCGAAACACTTCCGGGCAATGTCCTGGATGAACTGGACGAACTCGTGACACCGGCGTCAGTTCCGTCCGAGCGCAAACAGAGCGCCCCACGCGACTGTCCCAGCTGCGGTGTGATCCTCTCGCCATACTCCTACCATGTCGGTCAGGTCGTTACAGTGGATCGATGTGACCTCTGCGACGGATTCTGGGCGGACCACGGCCAGATCTCAGCCATCAGCGACTCCCTTGTCGCACGAGCCCATGGCCCCGTCCCCGCTCATCTCATCGCGGAAACTAAACTCGGCCTGACCAATGGATCCAGCCTGCTGTCTGACAGCCACCTGGAGCGAGGGCACATCTACCAGGCCTTCGCCGCCTGGCTTACCCACCGCGGGACTTCCTGACGGCGCCTAACCTTGATGTGAGGACACAAACAGTGACAGCTACAGCAATACTCAAAGCACCAAAAACATTGGGAATCGTTGTATTGTCGGAGTAGACAAACGCGTCGTAGATAGCAAGCGGCATTGTTTGTGTTTCACCAGGGGTATCCCCGGCAAACATCATCGTTGCTCCATACTCCCCGATAGCCCGAGCGAATGCCATACTCGCGCCGGCAAGAAGACCTGGAAGCGCAAGCGGTCCAATAATGTACCGTGCGATTGCCCAGCCTCTTGCCCCATCCAGACGAGCTGCCGCAATCACCTCTTCATCGACCTGGCCAAAAGCCGTTAAGGCGTGGCCGATAAACAGAGGAATGCTGGCAACCGATGCGGCAAG
>Ga0302315_10002596_pt1 | contig 16932 bp, 7 predicted proteins | sample III_Palsa_N3_1_FD_200532 | JGI IMG/M metagenome (GOLD analysis project Ga0302315, IMG submission 200532) | Peat permafrost microbial communities from Stordalen Mire near Abisko, Sweden - III_Palsa_N3_1 | ecosystem: Environmental > Terrestrial > Soil > Palsa > Peat permafrost | place: Sweden... | reverse complement strand
GCCGGCCTGCGGCGACCACTGCCAGACGGGGTTGCCGGCGCTCGTGGACCCTTCGTTGTCCAAAGCGAGACCGCTCGTCTTGCAGATCAGTGTATACACCCCGCTTGTATACTCCTGAGCGTGCGCCGGATTAACCAGCAGGCAGCTCGCAGTGATTAAAACACAATATAGTGCAATAGTTGCAAACAGACTTTTCATAAGTTTTTCTCCATTAAGGGATCTGGACTAGCTTGTTTGTAAGTTGAAACAAGCTGGCCCTATCACATGCTGTCGTATGGGGGAGACATCTACTTCGCGTTAGATAGGACTAAAGGTCAATGCTACAGATTAGGTTTTTGCCGCGTCCAGATACATATTAGAGGTACAGGAGATTTGGCCCGCATTCTCGTGGATCCGCTTTTGTCGTTACCACGATGGCCCTGGTAAGTGAATGTCATAGAACACCGACCTTTCTTTCAATCAGATCTTAGAAATGAGTGCAGCGAGTCTTTCTCTTCCGGTATTTAAACTATATAGCAAATAAACTAGAACAAAGTCGCTTGCAGCATGTTAACCCGCTACCCTCATGGCTATTATAGGGAGATAACCCCGGCCTGTATAGTGGGAATTCGACTACTTTCTTGACATATCCTTTATGACGCTCGGTAAATAACCCATATTTGCCATGCAGTATAAAATCTACTGTCCTTCACTGGTTTCCACCGCCGTTCCAGTCCCAAATATCGATGGTTGCACCGTCTGCCGTGCTTTGGCCAGCCACATCCAACGCTCTGTTGCTCTGCGCGCCGATCAGGCTATAGTAACCGTTGCCCTGAGGCAGGATCGACCACAACTGGTTCGCGCCGCCATTCCAGTCCCAAATATCGACGACGCTGCCGTCCGCGGTGTTTTGGCCGGCATTGTTCGTAAAGTTGAATTGACCGTTCTGCGCTTCGTGATAGTCCCAAAAAGGTGTAGGGCTCGACGCCCGGGCTGTGGTGGGAATAAGCTATCGTTGGCCCGTACTGCAATTGGCGATCCGGCGCAATAAAATATTACTATAATTGCCACGAACATCTGCGTGCATCTTCTAATCTCAATCATTGATCGCGTCCTTGTCGCGTTTGTTTCGTTTGCCGCGAGGAGAGAAACTCCACAGCTACCGGACTGAGGTCGTATCCGGCCGCTGGAAATAGATCGGCCTTCAGGCGCATCACCAACGGCATCACCCCAAGATCGTTCAATCTAGTTTGAACACGTTTTGTCGCCATATTTCCCATTTCCACACGTTGTTGGACCAACCGGTGCACGTAGTGCGCCAACGGCTGCCCATTTGGCTGGGCATCGTCAAAACTTAGGACTTCAAGCTCCCCAGGGATGGAAATTCCAAGGCGAACCGATGCGTTCAATACCGTTGCCATGATGACTTCCTGCTGACAGGCTACGGCAGTAATGCGCAGAGGCTCAGGTGCGCGCATCAAGCCGGCGATGACGGATTCGACGCGGTCATACCACTGGCTGCGGAGTAAGATGCCGGGAAGGCAGAACACCCAGGCTCTAGGATCCCGATCGGGCTGGGCGTCTCGCATAAAATCGCGATAAGCAGCGTACCGCTCGTCCACCGACGAATCGTTGATCGGATCTTCCATAATATACGCGATTCGACGATGGCCCTGACTTCGCATATAGTTAAGGCCGTCCAGCATCGATCCGTAGTTGTCTGTCATCACAACATCGGCTCTTATGCCATTAGGAATTCGATCGACAAACACAAGCGGCATGGCAGCTACTATCTTCTTGAGAAGGGGTGTGTTGTCAGGCGTTCCCGTAGGATAACAGATAATCGCGCTGCATTGATCGCACATCTCCTTCAGGCTTGCCGCTTCTTCCAATCCATTGCCGTTAGTGCACGTTACTTCGAGCTTATAGCTCTTATCCAAGGCCTGTTCGATACCGTTCAGATATTCCCGCTGGGGCAAACCGGAGAATGATGTAAACACCACGCCGATCTTGGTTCGGGGCTGAATGGACAGGTCGGCGATCACAGTGCCGACTTTGCGCCGGCGAATAACCCAGCCCTCGCGTTGAAGTTCTGAAAGCGCGCGGTGGACCGTCATCGTGCTAACATTCCACTGACTCGCCATCTCAATTTCAGTTGCGATACGTGCGCCAGGCTGGAGGTCGCCTCGACGAATGGCCTGCTTAATCGATGTCGCAATATTGTTCCAGCGTGTCTCCCTCAATGTAGGCAATAACCGCCTTTCGCTCTGATTATCACAAACTGCACTCGAGCCTAGAGTCTGCCTGATGATGGCCGTATGGCAATGCACCTTCTGACGTCAAACTAGTAGAACCGTGCGCCGCCCTCTATGTTATATATTTTATGACAAGTTGACCTCGTGAGTCTAGTCGTAATATGCGACACTACTTGATCGATCCAAACGTGTATGGCATAGGTAACGGCTCCCACGGCAAACCGCCTTACAGATATGCATATCTGTAAGGCGGTATTTGTTTTGAATTATACTTGAGGCCATCGCAGCGACAGAAAGCCGATGCGTCACCCGTGCCGAGCGTCAGCGTCTTTACGGTTGCCGCTGTCGATGGCGAAGATTATGCGGAACGTATTGTTCCCCTACTCTATGCAGTCTTTTTATTTGTTCCCGAAGTTATTGTCTTGATACAATGCCCCTCCGAAGTGAGCGCCAATGGAGACGCCGTTAGTAAGCGCTCGCACCCCTGCAAGCTTTGGATACCAGCTTGCGGGTATTGTGAAGAATTCCTGGCCCCATTGTGTATATGCGGGAGAAATCACTTTTGGAATTGTTCCAATCCAATCGCGCAGGAAATAGGCAAACGCCAGGGTTGTAGTATCCGGTCGTTTGAATTCCTCAGAGAAGAAAAGAAGCTTGACAGGCATATATAACATAAAAATAGTCAAACCGACCGACCGGAACGAAAGAAATACTCCTTCAGTTCTGTCCATTCCTCCCGGCTGACTATCTTTCTTTATCTCTCCCTCCCAACGCCCCGCTGCATCTCGGTTTAATGAAGCGTCAGGCTTTGGTAACCCGCTGAAGCAGCCATTCATTCCAAGGGCAAATGTCGTCAAGTCACCCATAATGCCGAGAGAAAACCCAATAACCTGGAAGATTCTTACATATTTGAAGTCGGTTTCGGGGATCTTTTCTTTTACGATTTCAAGATAGGATGGTATGCAGTACATGTATAAGATACCCGAGCTTGCAATCCCCGTCAGCCCTTTGATAATCTTGAAAAAGGATCGTATTCCCGACCTAACCCCAGCCAACTCGGCAACGAATAACATGTCGGTGGCATAGGTGGCAATGGCGTAAAATGTGCGGACAATTGTATAGATGATATCCATCATAAAACTGCTGTCCTGCGCCCAGGGAAGATCGTCCTTAATCGAACTTAAGCCGGTAAGACTAGCACCTCCCAGTCCTTTTACGGGAATCTTGAAGGCATTATGCAGATCGCGGGCGTCTTCGTTGAAATGCCGAAGCGTGCCGCTTGTAAGGCCGGTAATCACGCCGTACACGAGATTAACAGGGATTGCCATTACAAGTGCGACTAGAGAGAGGAACGTTAACTCTGTGCCGACGATCCACTTGTACAGGCTGCCCACGAACGGTATGTCAAGGGTGTAGTTGGCCAGCTTATCGATCATCGATGTCAAGCTTTCGGCCAGCGTCTGCAGAGCCTGCTCGACGATGGATACAACGGCGTCCATCATCTCTTCGACGAGCCGTTTGAGAGCGGTGACAATTCGGTTGCCCGCACCCTCAAAGTCTCCGCTAATCAGGTCGGGTATGGCTTCAGCGATGCTCTTAAGAAAATCGACAACCATCCTCATTCCCTCGTTCTCGCTGCCGCCGTGTAACATTTGAACGACGTTTGAAGGAGTGAAATTCTTAGAGCGGGACACGAGCATCGAGGATGGAACGCTACTCGCCTCTTTAGCGCCGGCATCCTGTGTATTGTCTTTAGTTTTCAGAGCATGCTGCGCCTGTGTAACTGCCGGTTCGGCAAAGCGTGCAAGGTTCGAAGAACTCCCACCCAGAGCATCCATAACCGTATCCACCATACTGTGGAGACTCTTGGGAATCTCATCCTTGAGCTGATTTATCTGATAAGCAACGTACGATGTTCCGTTTTTAAAGAGAGACCGCAGGATATTATGGGTCTCGACTATCGCGCCCCAGTCAAAGAGGAACATCATGAACTTGATGACGTCGATGATCATAATCGCCAGTTTGTAGAGGAACTCTCCCACATATCGAAGTGCATCCCCGACGGTGTTTACGACCTCACAGACTATTTCCGTGGCGTAGTTAACGGCAACCATGACGGTTTCGCCCACGATGATGGCTATCTTCTTAATCTCGTCTAAGGCGGAATCGATGGCCCCTTCACACCAATCGAGGGCGTCATCAAACCATCCCCCCAGGTTGTGGGACAGGTTGGCCGCAAGCTCGCCACCCTGCCAGCCTACCTTCCAATGGCTGTCCGCAAGAGACAACGCCCCTACCCCCGGCGCGGCCATCATCATGTATTGCGCACCGTGAGACCGGGTCAGGTAATTGACGCTAAAATCAGGCACACTTGAGTTGGCATTGGAGTTAAGCTTCGTAAAGTCGATTTCGAAGCCGATTACTTCTTCGTCGGAACCGGTATGGCTCTCGGCCAGTGATTTCAGCACGGCTTCGGGGGTGATGGGCGCGGCTCGCATAATGTGCCGCTGGGTGCGTATCAGACGCACCGTGTCTCCGCGTACTGGAAGCTCGTTCTGATGCATCAACACGGCCTTCTGTCCGGCGCGCAGCAGAACATCGCTGCCCAGAAGGTGAGGAGACGTTCTCATGCCCGAGTGGTGTTCGGCGGGTTGAGCGGCCGACGACAGGTGGCGGATGGATTCGGATATCTTATCGGAATGTACGTGATAGTCGTCTTTCAAAAGTGCGCCCTTCGCGGGGCTGCCCTTCTTCCAATTGGTCATTCGATTCTTATCGGACATAGCCGATCCCGTGACGGTTGAGAGTTTGGCCTGCGCGTCCTGATCCACCGACACGGTAGTCCGTTCGCCCCGGTGCATAAAGCCCGCCCAGACGGAAAGATCGGGCATTTTGAGTTCCGTGGCTGCAACATCGATGGTAATCGTTCCCAACTCATCGGCTCTAAATGCCTGCGAATTCTGGGCATTAATCGTATACTTCATCTGACCGACTTCAATCTCAACGTTTTCTATCGCCCATAGTTCGAAGCGTTCCCGCGGCCTTGGCATTCCGTTTGCATCCTGCGCGGTGAGGATAGTTCGATAGACTTCTCGGCTGCGGCTTTCGTCGATGACTCCACCCGATGTATAGTGATAGTCCTGGATGAGCGTGGACTGCGCTGAAAGAAACGGAGGATTAGGGATCTCCAGCGCTTGATTCTCATTTAGCACATTGACATGGAACCGCTGATTGGACGGCATAAAGGCCGCGTGCAAATCGAGCGACGGGCCGTGAGACGGCAGTTTAGTGACAACTGTAAGAACTAGTTGGCCTTTTGCGTTTGTACTCCGGGTAAACGAATTTTTGGCCTTCAGTAGTTTCTTCTCATCGAAGCCCGGCGCTTTTCGATTCAGGAGCTCATGGTCCGGCAATACTGCGTGGAGCACGCTAGGCTGCGAGTCGGTAGAAGACTGCAGCGTGATGGTCTCGGGCAGATCGGTCTCATCGGGATGCTTCACGTACCAAAGATCGAGCACGTGCTCTTTCAGCGGACTTCCGTCGGCCGCGTGCGCAGTGATAGTCAGTTCGTAAATCGTCTTGAGGAGATCGTCTGCAACGTCGGCCGAGCCTTCCTCGCCTATCTGGGTGATGATTGCACTGGTAGTCAGGAACGGATAGGCGGGTTGGTCGAACGAAAGGCCTGTCAACCAGAACGTCGGATCGACGTGCGTGCCTCCAGCTCCGAGGGGGAGGAATGCAAATTCGGCGTCGTGTGCGCTTGGCGACTCATCGTGTGTGCCGAGTGCGAAGTTCCAGTAAGCGGCCAAAGACGGCTCAGTGCCGCGAAGCTTGACTTGAATCCGCTCGGAGATCTCCGAGGCAGTCATGTAAGTGTCCCAGATACGCAAGTCGCCGATGAGGCCCCGGAAATAGTTGGCGGGTGAATGGGCTGGTTTAGTGACGTCCGCTCCAATGTAGGCGTAAAGTCCTTTGACGATTGCATCGGGCGTCGTGGTGGAAACTTCAGACACTACGGTCTGCGCGTCTCCGTCTAAATAAATGCGGACATCGTATCCCTCATTTGCCGGCTTACGCTGACAACTGACTGCGATATGATGCCACTGCCCATCAACCGCCTTGGACGAATCCGCGGAAGTCGATGCCTTAAGCGCTTTCCAACTTGCGTCGGCCTCCAGTTGCCAGGTTGTGAACTGGACTTTCCCAGTTGCGCCCACCGAAAGCTGCAGGCCGAAACGCTGGGTGCTGCTGGGACAGATAGAGAGAATCTCTCCTGTTTGTTTCGTGTTGATCCACGCCTCTACACAGCAGTTCGAGACGTTCATGAGCGACAGCGCCGTCTTAGGTTTTGGATCACTTACGATGAGGTAGTTGGGGGATGTGCTTAGCGCCCCGTAGACATCTATTCCGAGCCGAAGAGCTGCAGTACGTCCGAACACCGCGCTGTGCAGGGCTCCGTCCAAGCGGTCTCGGCCTGTTTCGGGAGCTCCGCCAAAATAAACGGTGCCATCGTCATTTACGGTAAGCGCCGTCGTAACTTCATGCGGCGCTTTAAACAATCCACGGTACTCGCCCGATTTCCCGTCGAAGGCGACTACGGAATTGGCATGGCTGCAGTAGGCAATCCCATTCTTAATAATTGGAGATCTGGCCGGATCGTGCAGAGTTGCCCTGGCTTTAAATCCACGCGGCGGCGCAGGGAATTTTGCCACCCAGCGCTGGGCAAGCGTAGCATGGGATAGACCATAGAGTGCGCCGGACTTCGTCACAGCTACGAGCAGATCGTCGTCCATCGAGGCTGCGAGGCCAATAATCTGCGACGTGACTTCCGGCGACAATGATGGGGAGCGGCGAACTACTCCACGGCGGTCTCTGGATGCGAGAGCGTGGTTCTCGTCCATGTAAAACACGGAGTGCAGGTGCGCGAAGAAGACATCCGACTGAACTGTAATTTGCAAAGGCTGCGCGTCGGCCTGGGTCAGGTCGATTGTATAGAGCTTGTGATCGGGTCCCTCTCCAGTGACGAAAGATAGGATACCCTCGGAAAGGCTAAGATCTCCGGGAGAGGACGCTGTAGAAAACGTTCGAGCCGCGCTCTTCGGCTTGGTGCGTTCCCACACCCATATCTTGCCGTTGCGGCCGGCGGCGGCAAGATATATGTCACTGGCGGCAGGCGACGAAAGCTTCTGCTCTGCTGTGCCTATGGCTTCGCCGAAGGAATACACGGTCTGAAAGCCGCCTGATTCCGCGTCGATTTGGATCAAATCGTTCTTGCCGGTCATGGCAAAGAACTCGTCTCTATAGGCAACAGGCTTGGATGCGCCTGTAGCCGTAGGAACCGACCAGCAGCGGGTTCCGGATTCTTCCTCAATGCCGTAGATCGCAGTGCCGGTGCCAAAGCTGAGAACGCCGTTTGCGGCGATAGCCGCGGGATTTTCAATGGGGTGTTCACCGCGGGAGGACCAGTGATCGATATCAGGCCATGCTTCCACGACGTGATCGAGGAGAAATGGAAAGGCGGAATCGTCGAGAATGAGGTCGGTCACGCGGCTGGCAAGTTCCTGGGGCTCACCAGAAAAGCTATGCAGATAGACATCGTTCGCGATGCGGGTTTTCTTTCCCTTCATATTTCCGTTGAGATGCCAGTTTCCCAGAAGCAAGGCTTCGTTGGCCTTGGTTTTGTCACCCAAGGGTCCGACGACGCGGGTCATTCTACTCTTGAGCGTATTAACACTGAGCGCCTTGTCCCAAATCCGGACTTCCCGCAGCAGGCCGTTGAAGTTATGCTTGGGAAGACTGGTCGTTCCATCACGAAACGCACCGATGGTGAGAGTATTTTGGCCATGGAGGGTCAGCGGCGCAGGACGCGGATTGGACAGCCAATCCCTGCGCAGACGGTTGTCCGGCTGTACCGGTACATCGTTGATATAGAGTCGGGTTCCGTTGCGCAGGACGTTGGATGTCGTATCCAACGCAAACCCGTCCAGATACAGATTGGCCTTACCGGTTTCCCAGGTTACGGCCACATGGTGCCATAAGCCGTCGTTTGCCTTAGTCGGCTGACTGCGCATCAGGTCCATATCCCGTTGGTCGGGACTAAGAATGGCGAATCCTAGCTCTCCGTTTTTACTGAGATTGAACCGGAAGCACTCGCTGCCATCTTTAGATTCCAAGGGGAATCCCGTCACAATATCCCCGCCCTCGGTGCTATGCACCCAGGCCTCCATGGTAAGGCAATTGTTCGAGAAAGTGAACTGCTCTCCATCCGGTACGATATCTATTCTTGCATTTCCGTTGAAATAGGCTGCGTTCTGCTCCGCGAACGATTTTGCGTGTATCTCTCCGTTTTCAGTGGGGATAAACAGTGTGCCGTTGCCAATTACGGCTGGAATGGTGAGGGCCACTTTGTCCACGACAAATCTTGGTCGTTTTGTAGGATCGACAAGATCGAAGGCATGCAGCACGTTCTCCTGTCTGCTGTGGACGTATACGGAGTTCCCCGCGATGGCCGGCACGCCAGGGTCGCCATCGATGGTGGCCGTCCATTTTGTCCTGCCTGAAGAAAGCTCAATGCAGCGGACTTCGCCTTTCACGCTGCCGTCCGGCTTGGGAATGCCCTGACTCGCGGCGATCAGGATGTTCAACTTTGCATCGATAACAGGCTGCACCCATGCGCTCTGCTGTGCTCCCAGGGCGGCGCACCAGATGTGTTTACCCTTTTCGGTCTCAACGGCATGAAGCATGGAGCCGACACAGATCGCTCGGTCACCTACGACTTGGGGTGCGATTTCCTGATTCAGCGTATCGAACGTTGTAGGATTTTCCGAGATGTCCATTCCGAGTTGGTTACGCCATCGAACATCGCCAAATTTTGTTTCGACGGCCGTGAGCTCCGACCCTGCGATGAAGTAGATATTGTCCGTTCCCAGGCCGATTTTTCCAATGCTCCTGTTCTCCATGGGAATCGGGCCCCACAGTTTGCGGCCATCCTTCATATCGTATCCCGATACGGAGGTTTCACCGCGCGAATTGCTGTTGGCGACCACGATTACGCCAAGATAAGGGTCTGTGGGATGAGTGGTGCCGGACATCCATGTGACATTAGTAATCTTCGGAGATTTCCATCCTGGCAGCGGAAGTCCGTCCGCGAGGCGGAGGGCAACAAGAACGTCCTTGTTTTTGCCCTTGCCCTTGCCCCTGTCCATAAAGTACACACCGCCGTTGCCGTGTATAGGTTCGCTGCATTTTCCGCTGTAAGGGAGTCCGAACTCCTGATCTGGTCCGAGTTCGGATATCACCTCTTTGCCGGTGTAGATATCCAGGGCAAACATAGAGCCGTCGGCGTATCCGATCAGGCGGTCTCCCGCAAGAAGGAGAGGATATTTCGAAACTCCGTACCGGCTCGTTTGCCAGTCGGATCGTAACAGTTTGGCTTTACGCATAATAATGTTCTCCAGATTAATTCTGTTTAAGAAGCTGCGGACTTGCCTGCTTCCAGGCATTCCAAAGGGAGGATTGAGCATAGGCGGCTGCTGCACTTGTGAGGGCTTCATTCACCACTAAGTGCGCAGCCTTCAGATTGACTTCCGCTAGAGCGAGGGCCCGCGTATTTAGAACGACCTGCCACATGGTTTCCGTCGAAATGCCGACGTAACCTCCAAGTTCTTTGAAGGATTTCTTGAGGTCATCCGGCACATCCTGTTCCTTGATATCCACACGACGTGTCCAGTTTTTGGTCAAACAGAATTCCACCCTGGGGGATTGGTGCGGGCACGTTAAAATCGTATGGAGTGCCTGCGGTTGGAAAGGCAGAGAGTGAGGACACTAATTGCGCAGCGGTGGAATTATTCTGCTCATCCACAGATACAAACAGGAGATTCTTCGAGGTGGGCGTGGAGACGTTATGCACCAAATACTCGACTTCGGAGAGACTGGCCTTCGCCCAGGGACTCTGGCTGCGTTTCAGGGCTAGGGATTCGATCCACGATGCGGGAGATATTGTAGTTGGAGTGGAGCTTATCCTGGTGATGGTTTCGTCTTTTACATTGAGTAGATCTATATTCCCGGCCGTCAGATACGAAATGGTCGCGCTCCGGTCCGGGTTCTCCTCGATCGACATTTCCATGACAATAGGCGGGTCGTTTTTTGTCCCCTGGGCATCGGATAGAGAAGCAGTCAACCCCACGACCAATCCTGTTGCATCCATCACGTATACTGCACGACTGTCCAGATCCCGGTTTTGTCTCAGTACCGGTGCTGTGAAACGAAGCCGCGCGGCCTCGTTTTCTAACTTCCTCGCCTTCTCTTCTATCTCACGGAAGAGGGTTTTACAGGATCGATCCCGATTGAGGACATCGACCCCCAGCAGCCGGCGAGAGTCGTCAATCATGCCGGCAAGCTGCACGTCACGGCTGGCGAGCAAATCGAACTGACTTGAGTAAATCTCCTCGCCTTTTACCGCGAGCACGCGTACCTGGGTTTTGCGGCGTTCCTTTTGGGCATCCTGGATTAATCGGACCCATGACCTCAGGTTGCGGGCCGCGACCAGCTTTTCGGCATTAGCCTTATCGATCGGATCGACAAGGTCGTAGATAGACTTGAGGTCTCCCTCACTGGGGGCAGCACTGTATCGCTCGCCTGTAACCAGGTTATAGGCACGCTGCGGGGCGCCTTGTACTCCGCCCAATATGTTTTTGGGCTGAGCCAGGAATTGCGACTGAAGAATCTCCAGATCGTATCGGAATAAAACATACCCATCCTGCAGGTAGATCGTCTTCCCGTCCACGGCAAAGCCTGAGAATGCCAGTCGAGAGTACGACTTAAAAATTAGGTTTTGATCACGGTCCAGCACATATAAAACGGCTTCATCCGCCATAACAAAACAGCCTTTTCCATAAATCCCTATAGGAATCCAGTGGGGCTGTGACATTTTGCCGGAATGCCCATTCGGCGGTACATCGAGCGGCATACTGAATGTTGCCTTGACGTTTGGCAAGCTCATCGATGCTTTTCCTTAATTCAGCTTTAGAAGCTGCGGTCCGACCTGTTTCCAGGCGTTCCAGAGTGAAGATTGTGAATAGGCTGTCGACGCTCGATTTCGTGCATCGGTCTCGGCTTTCACAATCGCGGCTCGATTTTTTTCAGCGTTCGCCAAATCACGCGCATTTACTCCGACCTTCCACGTAGTATCCGCCGAAGTAGTAAAGATGTACGAGAAGTTTCTACATCGTCCCTCAAGGCCAACCATATTATTGTCAATACAAAGCTGACACCATTCTCTGTAATAGACCCTGGTAGCTTCGTTTTTTTGGCCGACCAAATCAATAAAATACTGGGCCGACTTGGCTCTTAAGTCGGCTAAGTCGGCTATTTTGGCATTATGCTTATCGAGAGGGGTAAGCAGATCCTTTGCATCCTTCCATGTCGCCTGCCAATCCTCGCTCTTTATTTCGGTCTGCAGCTTAATTTTGTTCCAGACCAAGGGGCGATAGGTTTCCCGTGGAGTCGGGATTTTCCCGGACTTTACGCTCTCTCGAGTTTTAGTTCGTGCTGCGGCATCTTTGCCCACAAACTCAGTCCACTTGCTGGCGGGTTTGTCGATATTGTCGATATATTTCAGGAGATTCGTTGGACTGAAGGACGAGTATGCTAACGCGTAGACGAAGTTTATACCGTCTTCGAGATGGAAATAGACAGGCGCGACAATCGGACAGGATACGTCCAGCTTTTGGTCAAAGAGAATCCCACCATAGAGACCTGGGACGGGGCCAATAAAATCGTTTGAGCCGTCCACGGCTGGAAAGACAGAGGGGGATGAGACTAACTGCAGTGCGGCGGCATCACTCCCTTCATCGTTCGAGACAAACAGGAAATCTTTCGACGTTGGAGTGGAGACATTATGCACCATAAACTCGGTCTCCCCTAGACTTGCCTTCGACCAGGGACTCTGGCTGCGCTTCAAGGCGAGCGCCTCTATCCACGATGCGGGAGTTGCCGTTGTTGGCGTGGTGCGAATTTTGGTGATCGCCGTATCTTCGACTTTGAGCAGCGTCACGCCCTGGCTGGTAAGGTACGAAATGCCTGCGCTCCGGTCGATGTTCTCCTCAATCGACATTTCTAGGGCGATGGGAGGATCATTTTTCGTCCCCTGGGCATCCGATAACGACGCGGTTAGTCCGATAACCAACCCGGTAGCGTCCATGACGTACACGGCTCTGCCATCCACTTCTCGGTTCTTGCGCAGTACCGGGGGTGAAAAACGGAGTCGGACGGCATCGCCTTCTATCTTGCGCACCTTTTCCTCTATCTGCGCGAACAGGATTTGACAAGATCTGTCCTTGTTCAAGGAGTCGACACCAAGCAGCCATCGCGCATCGTCGATCATGCCGCCAATCTGCAAGTCGCGGTTGGCGAGGAGATCGTAGGTGTCGGAATTGGTCTCGCCGCCTTTTTTTGCAAGCAGGCGGCTCTGTGACTTACGGCGTTCCTTTTGGGCATCCTGAATTAATCGACGCCATGACCGCAAACAGCGAGCTTCCGCCAGCTTTTCGGCGTTGGCTTTGTCGGCCGCATTAACAAGGTCGTAAATAGTCTTAAGATCCCCTTCACTGGGACCGGCACTATATCGCTGATCTGTAACCAGATTATAAGCGCGCTGCGGGGCGGGTTCTACTCCGCTTAACTCTAATTTTGGCAGGGCAAGAAATTTCGTCTGAAGAATTTCCAAGTCGTATCGAAACAGAACGTGGCCGTCGACAATGTAAATTGTCTTCCCATCCACAGCAAACCCTGAGAACGACAAGCGGGCATCCAGCTGCAAAATAAGGTCTTGCTCGCGATTTAGAACATACAGAACGGATTCGTCCGCTATGACAAAACAGCCTCTTCCGCCGGTCCCAATTGGAACCCAGTAAGGCTGTGACATTTTGCCGGAATATCCATTTTTCGGCGCATTGAGCGACTTACTGAACGTTGCGTTGATGTTTGGCAAGCTCATCGGTGCTTTTCCCTTAATTCTACTTTAACAGCTGCGATCCGGCCTGCTTCCAGGCGTTCCAGAGTGAAGATTGTGAATAGGCTGTGGCGGCTCTAGTAAGAGCCTCATTCAGGGGCGGAAGAGCGGCGGTGCAACGAGCTTCCGCCAGAGCGAGCGCTCGAATATTGGCCACAATTTCCCACACAGTCTTCACTGGAATGGCGAAAGCCATAGCCATGAATTCACACGATTGCTTTTCATGAGGTTTGGCATTCGCTTCCGTGAGATCTATATCCCTGTATGGTGCGAGCCACCAGTAATACTGCAAGGTAAATTCCGCGATAGGAGTGACCGGCACATTTTTGTGAACTTGAGCCAGATACTGGTCCGCTTTCACTTGCAAGGCGTCCCGCTCTGTCCGGCTCTTTTGGTAGACTGTCGTCAATTCAGCAGATGTTTGCCATGCGGTCCTCCAGCCTTCAGTTCTTACTTCGGACTGCAGCTTAAATTTATGCCAGACCATGGATCGACACGTCTTCCGTGGAGGCGGAGTTCGACCCGATGTTACGCCTTCCCGATTGCTGGGCGTCTTATCGATATACTCCGGGAGTTTTGTCGGGCTGTAGGAGGAATACCCCACAGCGTAGGCAAAGGCGATGCCTCTCTCGGGAAGGATACGTACGGGTGCGGCTATCGGAAACGAAATGTCCTGTTTTCGCTCAAGTAGGATCCCTCCTTGGAGGTTTGGTGCTGGAACGCTAAAATCGTTGGAGCCGTTTACGGCAGGGATGGCCGAGAGTTCCGATACAAACTGCAGGGTACTGGTGTCGTTCTGCTCGTCGAGCGAGACAAAAAGGAGGTTCTTAGAGGTCGCAGTAGAAACGTTCTGCACCGTATACTCTACCTCCGCCATGCTGGTCTTTCCCCATGGGCTCTGACTGCGCTTGAGAGCTAATGAATCAACCCAGGATGCTGGAGAGATCGTCGTTGCAGTCGTGCTTATCTTGGTGATGGTATCGTCTTTTATATTGAGCAGGGTAATGCCCGCAGCGGTCAGGTACGAAATGGTCGCGGTGCGGTCTGGGTTCTCCTCCAACAATATATCCAGAACGATGGGAGGATCGTTTTTCACCCCTTGAACTTGGGATAAAGATGGGTTGAATCCCATGACCAATCCTTCAGCATCCATCACGTACACAGCCCTGGCATCCAGAGACCTATGCTGACGTATTACCGGACGTGAGAAACGGAGGCGCGCGGCGTCGCTTTCTATCTTGCGCACTTTGTCATCGATACCCCTGAAGAGAGCTTCACAGGATACGTCATTGGCCAGAACATCGACGCCGAGCAGCCATCGGGCATCGTCGATCATGCCCGTGAGCACCAGTTCCCGGGCAGGGAGACTGCGGACTTGCGCCTTTCGGCGTTCTTTTTGCGCATCCTGGATTAAGCGAACCCACGACCGCAGGCGGCGTGCCACCGCCAACTTATCGGCGTTGGCCTTATCGGCAGCATTTTTAAGGTTGTAAATGGTCGCTAGATTCCCCTCCTTGGGGGCAGCGCTGTACCGTTCCTCGGTAATCAGGTTGTAGGCACGCTGCGGCACACCATCTTCTTCTGACCGCAATCCCGTTTTTAGCCTGGTGAGGAGGTGCGATTGGAGAATTTCCAGGTCGAACCGCAGCAGAACGTAACCGTCCTGTACGTAGATCGTCTTCCCGTCAACGACAAAGCCGGAAAACGCCAGCTTAGCATCCCGCTGCAAAATCAGGTTTTGATCGCAATCCAGGACATACAGAACAGAGTCGTCTGCAACAACAAAACAACCATCACCATAATTTCCAAGAGGAATCCAATGGGGCTGTGACATTTTGCCGGAATGCCCATTCGGAGGCACATCGAGCGGCATACTGAATGTTGCCTTGACGTTTGGCAAGCTCATCGGTGTTTTTCCCTTAATTCTGCTTTAACAGCTGCGGTCCGGCCTGCTTCCAGGCATTCCATATAGGCGAATGTGTATAGGCGGCAGTTGCCGAGGCGATGGCTTGCGTCACCCCTGGAAGCCCAGCATTGTGACTGGCCTCCGCAAGAGTAAGAGCCCTGGTATTGACGAAGGCCGCCCAAAGGGTGTCTGTCGACATGCCGAATCCGCTACTTATGCTCTGACAGTCTGCCCTGTCTCTCTCGTCCGGGCTGCGCTCCTTATACTGATTGCACACCAGGAGAAAGCAATTGGCCATTTCTAGCCCTTTGTCTCTGAGGACTTGAGCGTGATAGTTACTCGCCTTTCCTCGTAAAGCGTCCCGTTCGGACCGATTCTGGTTGAAGGGAATCACCAATGTCGCTGCTTCCCGCCATTTCGTGTGCCAATCTTCGGTCGTTACTTCCGCCTGCAGTTTAGTTTTGTGCCAGACGAGCGAGCGATGCGTCTCTCGCGGACTCTGAATTTGACCGGCTTTCACTTCCGCGCGCTTTTTATCCCTAGCGGTTGCATCCGCGCCGACGAATCTTTGCCATCCGCTTGGGGCTCTGCTGGAATCGTCGACCCACTCCAGAAGTCTTGCCGGACCAAACGATGAGGATGCAAGCGCATAGACGTAAAGTGAGCCGTCTTCCGGGTGAAAATGGATGGGCGCAACAACCGGATACGAGGTGTTCCGGGTTTGCTCGAACAGGGTTCCTCCCTGGAGATTGGGTGCTGGACTACTAAAATCGTTTGAGCCATTGACATCCGGAAAGGCCAACAGAGAGGATAGTAGCTGGAGTGCGCTGCTCTCGCTCCGCTCATCGTTCGAGACAAAAAGGAGGTTCTTTGAAGTCGGTGTGGAGACGTTGTGCACCCAGAACTCGAGACCCGAGAGACTCGCGTTGGACCATGGGCTCTGGCTTCGCTTCAAGGCGAGCAATTCGATCCATGCCGCGGGCGTTATGGTCGTGGGGGTCGAGCGGACTTTTGTAATTGTCGCATCTTCGAGCTTGAGCAGTGTCATGCCTGCGCTGGTCAGGTACGAAATGGTCGCACTTCGGTCGCTGGGCTCGTCCATCAACATCTCCAGGGCTGTAGGAGGGTCGTGTCTGGCTCCTAGAGGATCGGAAAGTGAGGTTGTCAGTCCCAGGACCAATCCGGCTGCGCTCATCACGTACACGGCCCTGCCATCCACATCCCGGCTTTGACGCAGTACAGGGGGCGAAAAACGGAGGCTTACGGCCTCTGTTTCTATCTTGCGCACCGTCTCTTCGATCTCCTTGAACAGCTTTTGACAGGATCGGTCTGTGTAGAGGGTGTCCACTCCGAGCAGCCACCGGGCATCGTCGATCATGCCGGCAAGCTGCAGGTCGCGATTGATCAGCAGGTCGTACAGCTCGGAATAGGTCTCCTCCCCTTTTTTCGCAAGCAAGAGAATCTGTGTCTTGCGGCGTTCCTTTTGCGCATCCTTAATCAAATGGACCCAGGACCGCAGGCGGCGGGCTGTTGCCAGTTTTGCAGCGTTGGCTTTGTCGGCTGCACTTGCAAGGTCGTAAATAGTTTCGATATCTCCTTCACTGGGGGAGGCGCTGAAACGGACATCGGTAAGCAGGTTGTAGGCACGCTGGGGGGCGCCTTCTGCTCCGGCCAATGCGGTTTTAGGCCGGGCCAGGAATTGCGACTGCAGAATTTCCAGGTCGTATCGGAACAGAACGTATCCGTCTACAATGTAGATCGTCTTCCCATCCACGGTAAAC
>Ga0302315_10002594_pt1 | contig 16941 bp, 13 predicted proteins | sample III_Palsa_N3_1_FD_200532 | JGI IMG/M metagenome (GOLD analysis project Ga0302315, IMG submission 200532) | Peat permafrost microbial communities from Stordalen Mire near Abisko, Sweden - III_Palsa_N3_1 | ecosystem: Environmental > Terrestrial > Soil > Palsa > Peat permafrost | place: Sweden... | reverse complement strand
CTGGGAATATCGCCATCGATACCGCGGCTCAGCAGAGTTGGTTCGATAGGCAGCTGTCCCTTGTCATCGAAGCTGGCGACAAACAGCTGATTACGCCGACCGTTGGCCCACGTATCCCAATGCCGCACGAACAGCTTGGTGTAAAGCGTGCCGCTGGCCTTGTCCTTGTCACGCGCATCCGCATGCTGCTTTGTACATGTCAGCGTGGCGCAATCCGTAAACACTTCATACGACAACAGCACACGCTTACCATCTGGCGACAGCTTGTACGCGCCTAGATCCAGCGGTGCGTGACTGACCTGCACAGGGTTGGCATGAGCCGATAGATTCAAGCCACTTTTCCCGCCAATATCCGCCCGCCAAAGCTGAGCCACGCCGCCCACCGATGCCATGTAATAGAGACTGCGCCCGTCTGCCGACCAGCGCGCCGAGCTCGCCTTGTCGAGCACCTTCACCGGTTTAACATTACCCGCCGAATGATCGGCAAGATCCAGCACGTAAACCGCGTTCACGCCCTTGTTGGCCGCATAGTCCGTACTACGCACCCCGAACGCCGCGTACCGTCCATCGGGCGAAAGCTGCGGATCACTCACCCGATCCATCATCACCAGGTCTCGTATGTTGAAAGAGTGCGGGGAATTCCGCCCGGCAAACGCCACCGTCGAAATATCCGCGGCCACGGCGGGAAGCGCCAGGGAGAAAAGTAACAATGCCATAGACAGCGGTTTCATGAGGATTCCTTGACCGAAATTCCAGGGTGGAGATCGAACTTTCATTGGCGCCGGACAAGCTCATGCTCTATAAGCGAGCAAGCCTTTTAGCATTCTACAAATTGTCCGAAGCTATCGGATCACTATTGCGCACAAATCCTCCAATCACCATGAATCATACGCTGCGAATGCTACCCCGGTTCCTCGAACACTCGCCGTGGAAGTGGTGGCTGCTTATGGCGGTTATCGGCAGCTTCGCACTCGGCATACGCCTCTATTACGTAACGCATGCCGTGGTGTTTCAACCGGCCAACCTGCCAAACGCCCACGGGGATGCTGTCGAGTACTACGACTATGCCCGCAACCTGTTCAAATACGGAATTTTTTCCAAGGATCCCTTGGGGGCGCTCCCGCCGGTCAGCGATAGCTTCCGTGATCCGGGTTATCCGGTTTTCCTCGCTGCTTGGATGATGATTTTTCCGCAGTGGGATAGCTGGTATGCCGCTGTGCTGTTCGCCCAGGCAGCACTTGGCGCATGGACTGTACTGCTGTGGTTGCAAATCGGGCGCCGATGTATGCCGCTGGGATGGCTTGCTGCGGCCGGCATGATCATGGCGATCTGGCCGCATAGTGTTGCAATGAGCAGCGACATCATGTCCGAAACGTTGTACGGATTTCTTGTCGCGCTGGCGCTGGCAGTTTTTGGCATCGCCGAGCGAAGAAGCAGCGTGGTCTGGGGTGTAATCAGTGGATTCTGCTTTTGTCTGGCCGCGCTCACCAATGCGGTATTGATCCCATTCGCCGTGCTGATAACACTCTACAAGCTCTCCAGGCATCAGATGCGTATTCGTGTGGCCACCGCGGTGATTGCAAGCACGCTGGCTCTTCTTGGCCCCTGGATCATCCGCAATGCAACCCTGCACTCCGACAGACAATCCTCTTCGGACCGGGTACAGATGAACTTTGTGCAGGGTTCCTGGCCGCTGTACCACAGTGCAGTCAAGGCATCTCAAATACTCAAGGATCCTCGTGCCACAATGGTGGTAAATCAAATCAACAATGAAATCTATGCGATAGAAGCCAACCACTTGGCCGGCCTGTCGATGATGTACCAGCGGATAGCGCGCGACCCGGGAAGCTACCTGCTCTGGTATCTGCAAAAGCCCGCCCTGCTTTGGGACTGGAGCCTCCGCACTGGTGCGGGGGACATCTACTTTCATGTGACATACCATTCGCCGTTTGACGTCAATCCGGTATGGGAAGCAGCGGCTGCGGTTTGTCACGCGTGCAATGGACTGGTGATGCTCCTGGCGCTGGCTGGATGCCTGCTAGCGTTGTCCACCAGGCTTTCTCCGAACGATCTAGCTGCCTCCGCTCTGATACTGTTGTTCGTTACAGCCATTTACACCGTACTACAGGCAGAACCCCGCTATTCGATTCCGTGCCGGGGAGCAGAAATCATGCTCGCCGTGTTTGGACTCAACCTGATTGTTCGTAAAGTGTGGGAGATTCGAAATCGATCTAATGCTAGCCTCCGATCCGGTTTTTAAATCTTGGCATTGAGAAAATATCGACAGCTGCATGAGTTTGGCCAGCATGGGGGGATGACTTTTGAGGGAGTCGTGGCTGAATGTTTTTCGCGAAAACGTGTCGCTGGTGGAGCAACCGAGACGCGCACTCGAATGGCGGCAACAACTATGGAAGCTCTCTAGCTAATTTTCCTGCCTATACCGTCATTCCGTGATTTTCTCGAAAAGCGACATCGACGAACACGTCAACTTATGTCGGCACCGTCTCAATGCTGAAATCCATGGCAGCACCTTATTTTCTGGCTGAGTACGCGGCTCCAATTCCGCATGTAATAGCCAATTGAATTCACCGAAAGTTTGTCGCACACATCATTTATCCATCAATCTCATGAATAACTCGGCACGCGTATCCATATCAATCACCGCCCGACTCCAGGACAAACGCTGGTGTTGGCCGCTCGCCTTGTTTGCCATCACGGCATTGGCCATGGCGCTGCGATGGTATTACGTAAGTACTGCGGTGGTCCTAAATCCGGTGCGAGGCGATGCGGTGCAGTATTACTCTTACGCGTTGAATCTGGTCAATCACGCCACCTTTGCCAAAGATACACCCGGATCAACCTCCATTACACCCGACAGCTATCGAGATCCTGGGTATCCGTTTTTTCTGGCGCTCTGGATGAAAGGATTTGGCGCAGGAGATGCCTGGTATGCGGCGGTACTTTTGACCCAGTCATTGCTTGGCGCCTTGACGGTAGCTCTGGCTACACAACTGGGGAAATACTGGTTGTCATCACCCTGGGCAATTCTGGCCGGATTTCTGATGGCGATCTGGCCGCATAGCATAACCATTAATGGTTACTTGCTTAGTGAAACCCTTTTCAGCTTTCTGTGCACGCTAGGGATGTTTCTATGCATTACCGCTTACCATAAAAAAAGCACAGTGCTGGCAGTTCTTGCCGGCCTGGTATTGGGCGCTGCCGCCCTTACGAATGCCATTTTTTTGCCATTCGGACTTTTGCTGGCGATATTTTTAATATGGCGGAAATATATTGGTAAAGGCATTTTTTTTGCCGTCGTTCTTGGCGCACTACTGCTGCCTTTTTGCTGGGCAATTCGAAATTCACAGATTCCACCTGCGTCCGATTTCGACTCATCGACGGATCGCGCATTGATCAATTTTGTACAGGGTGCTTGGCCGGATTATCACTCAGCATGGCGCGCTTCTTTTTCCGGGAATGCGTCCGAGAAAGAACATTCAAAATTTGTGTCCGATGGTTATGAAAGAGAATTTGGCGAATTGAAAAGGTCCCCGATTAAAGGCGGCAAAGCCATACTTGAGCGATTCGGCGGACATCCATGGAGATATGCCTGCTGGTATCTACTGGAAAAGCCGCATTTGCTGTGGGATTGGGATATACGCATTGGGCAGGGCGATATTTATGTCTATCCCACCCGCCATTCGCCATTCGATGGCAATCCTTGCTGGATAGCGCTGTACGCCCTTTGTCACGCCATCAATCTGCTTTTGATGCTGCTGGCGCTCGCCAGCTTATTTTTTGCGTGGTCAAAACGAAGCGTATTGTTTGCAAGTCCATCGGACCACATCGATCGCGGTGCACTTGCGGCGGTCGCTTGCCTGGTGGTTTTCGTAACGACGATCTATTCCGTGCTGCAAGCTGAGCCGCGGTATTCGATTGCTTTTCGCCCCTTCGAAATGCTGTTGGCAACCACTAGTCTGTGCGGTTTCAGCTTCATGTGGAAACACCGAAAAGTGATCAGTCCACAATCCCCAGAGGTGCGCCGACCGATCGGTTGAACACAACTTTGTAGCTTTCAAGTAACGTGATCCAGCGCACGCCACATTTAGTTGACTTGGTACGAAACGTGATTGATCCGTTCTACCAATGGGGACTAACGGGGACTTTTTCATGCAACGCATGCGAATCTGGTCGGGCTTCACCTTGATCGAACTGATGATCGTTGTCGCTATCATTGCGATCCTGGCGGCTATTGCGATACCGGCATATCAAATTTATTTGATACGTGCCCAGGTATCCGAAGGCATAGTTCTCGCTGCCGGGCCTCAAGCAGCGGTGTGGGAATACTACGTCAACACGGGCGATTACCCCCTCAACAATTTATCGGCCGGCCTACCCGCAAGCCCCTCATCCATCAGTGGAAAATACGTAAAGTCAGTGACTGTGGCAGGCGGCATTATTACTTCTGCCTTTGGCCCTGGCGCCAACTCAAATATCGCCTCCAGCGCGTTTGTCCTTTCCGCCATCACAAAGGGGGGGTCGATAGCTTGGAGCTGCAGAAACTCCAACATCTCTTCGATTTATCTGCCGACACCATGTCGCCAGTGACATCCAAATAAGTTCCCAAGATAACGCCGTGTTTTCGCAGCAACAAACTGACAAAAAGCGTCACAAATAGTCAGATAGGGACAGAAGCTTCACTGCTAGCCTCGGGTTGTTTTTCTTAGAACAGCGGATACGTCGCTTGCTCCCTGCTAGCTTTTGTGACGAAAGGCACAGCAGATACGACTCGGCCATGTCGAAATGCGCTGCCTGCAAAGATGGCACGTAAACTGCTAAGCCTAACTCAGGCTTTCTGGTCGGTCCTGACCAAGAGCATGGGGGTATCGGTCTCGCACAGAAGAACGCGGGAGTGGGGCTCGGGGGCATCACCAACGGTTAGCTAACCAGACAAACAGAGGAACAACATGAAGACCATGCAGAAAGGCTTTACCCTGATCGAACTGATGATCGTGGTTGCGATCATCGCCATCCTGGCCGCGATTGCGATTCCGGCCTATCAGAACTATCTGATTCGTGCGCAGGTGTCTGAAGGCGCAGTACTCACTGACGGTGCGAAGACCGCAGTGGCCGAGTTTTACTCCAACACGGGTCGTTTCACTTCAACGTCCGCATCCCTCGGACTGCCGGCAACCGCCGCTTCAATCTCTGGCAAATACGTCAGCCAGGTCACGTTTGGGTCTGCCGGCACCATTCTGGCGCAGTTCGGCAACTCGTCCAATAGTGCAATCCAGTCAAGTGTGTTCGCGCTTTCAGCGATTGTGAACGGTGGTTCGATCGCCTGGAGCTGCAAGAGCAGCGCCACCTCAGTGCCAAAGGCGTACCTGCCGACCTCCTGCCGCCAGTAATTGGCAAGTGGTTTGACGAGCGAAGGGCCACCTAGTGTGGCCCTTCGCTTTTTTGTGTTTGCGCAGTTATGGACGAGTTGACCACGTGATTGAGCGTTACCATCGCAGCCTTTTCCTGTTGACCTTGACGTTGCTGCTGAGCGCGACTTGGCTGATCTATGCGCCAGGCTTGCGCGGCGGTTTTCTGTTTGATGATTACGCCAATTTGCCCAGCCTGGGTGCCGCCGGCCCGGTAGACAACTGGCCCGCCTTCTGGCGCTATATCACGTCGGGTATCGCTGACCCTACCGGGCGACCACTCGCCCTGCTCAGCTTTCTTCTGGATGCTCACGACTGGCCCGCCGATCCACTTCCGTTCAAGCGCAGCAACCTGATCCTGCATCTTTTGAATGGCGTATTGCTGTCGCTACTCCTCCGACGCCTCGGGCAGTCGTTCGCTGTCCTCAATGGTCCACTGAGGAAAACTCAGTTAGCGCTTCGTATTGATCTGGCCGCCGTACTGGGTGCCGGACTTTGGTTGATGCACCCACTGCTGGTTTCGACCACGTTGTATATCGTGCAACGTGAGGCAATGCTTTCTTCGACATTTATCCTGCTTGGCCTATTGGCATGGCTGCGGGGGCGCGCCGCATTGCACGCCGGTCGCACGCCCGGAGGCCTCTTGTGGATAATTCTTGGCCTGGGTGGATGCACATTACTGGGCCTATTAAGCAAAGCGAACGGCATCCTGCTGCCTGCGCTCGTGATTGTCATTGACTGCACTGTACTGCGCACAGCAAGGATCGCTAGCGACCAACAACGAAGCATCAGGCGCACCTATCTATCAACGATGGCACTGATGGCATGGCTACCCGCAACGCTGGTGGCCGCCTACCTGCTCGAACAAGGCTGGAGCGGCCTGACGCATGGTATTTCATTGCTGCGCCCATGGACCTTGGGGCAGCGACTGTTGACCGAGCCTCGCGTGCTGATGGATTACCTTCATTTGCTGTGGCTGCCGCAACCGTTTACGCCCGGACTATTCAACGACCAAATCAAGGCCTCAACTTCGTTATGGTCACCGGCAACCACCCTGCCTTCGCTGCTCGCTGTACTAATTTTTATCATCGGCGCATGCCTCGGACGGCGTCGCTACCCGGTATTGGCACTAGCGGTGCTTTTCTATTTCGTGGGCCAGTCGCTGGAATCGACCACCGTACCCCTCGAGCTCTATTTCGAACACCGCAATTATCTTCCTGCCATGCTGATGTTCTGGCCCTTGGCGCTGTGGCTTTGCGGAGTAAGCCCGAGCCAGAGCACCTCCAGCGGAGGCATAGCGGCAACGAAGGCCATCCCACAAAATTTGCCTGTACTGGAACGCCTTCCTACCGGAGTAGCTCCGTCAAAAGAACCCATCACTGTGTGGAGGGTCGCCAAACCATTCGTTGCCATCGCGCTGCTAACTGGACTGGGCGTGATGACCTACTCGCTAACCCTTCTGTGGGGGAATACAAAGGATCAGATACAACTATGGGCTTTGCTCAACCCTGATTCGCCGCGGGCACAGGCCATTGCCGCTGGCGTCGATATGAGTGCAGGCCATCCCTACAATGCCGTTGCACGGCTAAAGCCAGCTCTCGCCAAAGCACCAAATCAGGTGCAGCTGGCAATGAACCTCTTTGACGCAGAATGCCAGCTAGGCCAGGTCGATACATCAGTGCTTACGCAGTTTGATAGCGCATTGCGTACAACGCATGATCCAGGCACCTTGCTTGTGAACTGGTTCGCAGATGAAATGGATCAGGTCCGCAAAAACGTTTGTCCCGAGTTGACCTTCAGCACCATTGAAAAATTGCTGAGTGCTGCAGCTGTCAACCCAAATCTGAATAGCGTTTACGGGCGCCGACAAGATATTTTTTACCTGCGCGGTCGACTTGCCTTGCTGCAGAACGATGCGAATACGGCACTGATCGATTTCAACAGCGCGCTGGATCAAGACGCTCAGGTATCCACGGCACTTCAACAGGCGGCGCTTCTCGGCGAAATGGGATTTCCACGTCTGGCGCTCGCGCATCTGGACCATTACGAGTCAGTGCGAAAGCATGTGGTCAATTCGAGCTTTGGGATGGCACGATTGCATGATTGGGTTTTGCAACGTCAGCAATACTGGCCCAGAGAACTGGCACACTTGCGCGATACACTGAATAAAGATGCATCCCACCAGGCAAGTGCAATCAATGAGCCCTGCAAACCTAGCGAAAAAAACTGTGCGGAGTAGTTGGTGTGGATGGTCGCTCTTGCTGGTCGCGATGATCATCACGGGTGCGGTCTATAACACGGGTCTATCGGGAGCTTATCTGTTCGATGACTATCCAAACATCGTCGACAATCATGGTGTGCAACCAACGCATGCAAACCTCCCCAGCTTGGTAGGGGCTGCGCTTGCCTCACCGGCGAGCGAATTCAAGCGCCCTCTGGCTTCGCTGAGTTTCGCTGCGAATTATCTTGCAAGCGGGCTTGACCCTTACTGGATGAAGCTTACCAATCTCGTCATTCACCTGTTGAATGGCCTGCTTGTGTTTCTACTGGCCAAGTCACTGCTGAAGACATCTGCCGAAGTGACTTTAGCCAAAAATAGCGGCTGCGCAAGGGTCGCTACCGCTGCAATAGATATGCGCGCAACGGAAACCTCTCATGGCGCACCTACAGGAAATGAAACTCCCCCAATCAACACGAATACGCAGGGACTCTCCAAACATGAATACATCGTTGCAGCGCTGATCTCAGCGAGCTGGATGCTGCTACCGATTAACCTCACCGGTGTGTTGTATGTGGTGCAGCGCATGGAAAGCATGGCCAATGTGTTCGTACTGTTGGGGCTGATCGGCTATATCGCTGGCCGCAAACGAATGATGGATGCCCGGAAGCATCCAACATACGGGCACTCGGATAACCGGGGATGGAAAACGCTATTCGACCGCAGCTTTATTCTTTGCCTCATCAGCACCACCGTTCCAGCCGTGCTTGGCATTCTGGCCAAGGAAACAGCCGCCATGCTGCCTCTGTATGCGCTGCTCGTTGAATGGACACTTTTCGGTTTTAAGACCAGCGTGTACGAAAAAACTCTGACTCAACCGCAGCCTAGAAGTGACCCACGTATCGTCGGCATGTTTTTGCTGATTCTGCTGCTGCCAATGGTCCTCGGCCTGACGTGGCTATTGCCTGGCATCCTCAAACCAGAAACATGGGCGGTCCGAAATTTTACGCTTGAGACTCGCCTTCTCAGCGAGACCCGTATCGTCACCGACTACATGATCTGGACAATACTACCTACGCCGCACGCCTTATCGTTTTATCACGATGATTTTGCCGTTTCGACAGGACTGCTGAAGCCATGGACGACACTGGCAAGCATCGTGTTTCTCGCACTTTTGCTTGCCTTCACCATTTGGCTACGCCCGCGTCGACCATTGATTGCGTTAGGCCTGGCTTTTTTTCTGGGTTGCCAGCTGCTGACCGCTACGATTATCCCGCTTGAGCTCATATACGAACATCGCAACTACTTCGCCAGCTTCGGATTGATGCTTGCTCTCATACACTGGCTCGCCGCTCCACCCAAACGCCCGGCAAAGCATGCGACTTTGTCGCAAAGTGGAGCCGTATCGACTGCTTTGATGGATGAGTTTGGAAACGCGCGGGACAGCCTGCCAATGGCATTACCGCGTTATGTCTTACTGGGCGGCCTAATGCTTTGCTGGACCTCACTAACTGCAATGACCGCTTACGCGTGGGGCAGCCCGCTGCGCCTTGCGGAAGATCTGGTCGCCCGCGCGCCATTGTCGCCGCGCGCCCAATATGAACTTGGGCGAACCTACATCATCTACTCGCACTACGACCCGGCGTCACCATTCACAAAGCTGGCTTATGGCCCACTGGAAAAAGCCACTGCTCTGCCCGACTCATCGATCCTGGCTGAGCAGGCGCTGATCTTCATGAACGCTCGCATGCATAGACCGTTAAAAGACGCCTGGTGGAAAAGCATGATTGCGAAGTTGAAATTGCGCAAGCCCACCGTGCAGGATGAAAGCTCCCTGAGTGCGTTGACCCGATGCGCAAATGAATACAGTTGCGACCTGCCAAGCCGCTATATGGTAAGTGCCTTTACCGCTGCACTTTCCCACCCCGATCCCAGCGCACGATTATTCGCCACCTACGGTGATTACGCCTGGAATGTGCTCGGAGATCATGTGCTGGGGCTGCGAATGACTCAATACGCCGTAAAAGCAGAACCACACGAACCCGCGTACCAGATCACGCTTGTCCGAATGCTTGCAGCCGACAAACAACCCGAACAAGCACGCAGAGCACTGGAAGCGCTGCAAAAATTGAATTACGGCGGCCAACTCAATGACAGTCTCAAGAACCTTCGTGCGCGACCAGGAATGCAATGAACCGGCAAGGACTTCAAGGCGCAACCCATAGCTCCTCGTTGCAGACAACGCCTAAAAATCACAGCAACGTTTTCAAACCCTTATCGAGACGATTGAAACTGTCATCTCGCATCGTATTTCGGGGATCGCTCCGTTGACATTCAATCATTAACCACGTGCTTGCGAGTCGACTCCATCAAAAATACAGCCACTTCATCACAGTGAATACCCAAGGATTTTTGCACAGCCATGCTCGCCAATGTTCTTCGCCGATTCGGATTCGGGCAGCTTGCACATAACACTGTGCTCGGCTCGATATGGCAATTCGTGCGCATTGGGGGTCAGGCCTTCTGGGTGGTCGCCATTGCGCGTGTTCTTGGTCCCTCCGGCTACGGTACGCTTGCAGGCATTGGTGGACTTGCAGCGACAGTCGGCGGCCTTGCTGGCATGGGCACCAGCTACTTGTTGCTGCAGAACGTTTCGCGCGATCACACTACTTTTGGCGGTCACTGGACCAAGGCTGTGCTGACTACGCTGCTCAGCGGCATCGTGTTTGTATTGCTGTTTACTGGCATCACGCATCACATCATGAAAGAAACGGCGACCAGCCGCATGATCGCAGCCATTGGCATTTCGGAAGCTCTATGCTATCCCTTGGTATATGCTGCTTCGTTTGCGTTTCAGTCGCATGAACGACTGGGATGGTCCGGCCTGCTGACATCCATGATGAGCAGCATGCGCCTGCTAGCTGTCGCAGCCTTTTGGCTTTTTTCGACGGCGCATGATCTCGAAAGCTATGTTTGGTTTCACCTGACCGCCTCCATCGTCAGCATGCTAGGCGCGCTGACGATGGTTCACCTCATATTGCGACCAACCCGCTCCCGCTTTTCATTGCGCTTGGCCGAATTGCGTGAAGGGATAAGCTTTTCTGTCGTGTGGTTCACCGGCAATGCGGTGACGGAACTGGACAAGACTCTAGCGCTGCGTTTGGCGGGCAGCCAGATAGCGGGCATCTATTCGGCAGCTTATCGCATGGTGAGCGTCGCAACGCTGCCAGTGGCGTCGCTGGCACTGGCTGCCCAGCCACGATTGTTTCGTCAGTCCATGAATGCGCAGGGAGGCGATACGCACCTGATACGTAACCTTGCACTTTTCGCCGCTGGCTACGGAATAGCCGCATCGCTGGGACTTCTGCTTTTCGCTGGGCTGATACCAACCTTGCTTGGACAGGCTTTTGCACCAGCCGTCAGAGAGGTTAGGCTGTTAATCCTGATTCCCCCTCTATTCTCGTTGCGATTGATCGGCAACGCGGTGTTGATGACGAGCGGCCGTCAACTGGCGCGCATTGTCGTCGAGATACCGGCGGTGCTGCTTTTGGTTGGGCTGGCAACACTCTGGATTCCCCGATACGGACTTACTGGCATCGCCATGACGGTTACCACCACCGAAGGACTGCTGGCAGCTGCTGTCTGGGCCATGGTCTCGAATCAGAGACGGCGGCAAGCCACTAATGCTTTCACGAATAGCTAGGAGACTCGATACATGTGGCATCCGATCCATGCTTTAAGAGAAACAGCGGCCACAGTCATGCGCGCTCTGCGCGAGCTACTTAACCAGCAGAGTATCCTGCGACAGGAATACGAATACATCAAGAACCAAGTCTCTTTACGCACACCAGGCAATCCAGCCCTATTGGGCTATAAAGTCTATTCGCAGTTCGACGAAGACGGGATCATCGCGCATATTTTTTCGGTGCTTGGCGACGGGGAACGTGTTTTTGTGGAAATTGGCTGCAGTAACGGCCTCGAAAACAACACGCACACCCTCCTCCTTCAAGGATGGCGCGGCGCGTGGATAGATGCCGACGCGAGCAAGATAAACTTCATCGCCAAATACGTTCCCGCAAGCCCCATGCTTGTGCTGAAACAAGAATTCGTCAGTGTCGAAAATGTAGAGGCGACCGTATCGGACGCTGTTTCGATTTTGAAGGCGAAAGAAATCGACTTTTTATCGATTGATATCGATGGTGACGATATCAATGTGCTGTCGGCGCTGCTCCAAAGAATCAAACCACGCGTAATTTGCGCAGAATACAACGCTAAATTTCCACCACCAATGAACTTGAGCATTCAAGTTCAGGAGAACAAATTCTGGCAAGGCAACGATTACCACGGCGCGTCTTTGGCGTGCTTTACGGAAGCCCTAGGGGCATTAGGCTATGTCTTGATCACATGCGGCCTTTCCGGAGTCAACGCGTTTTTTATCCGAAACTGTGATTCGGCACAATTTCCTGCCTTCACCGTGGAACAGCTCTTTCAGCCAGCACGTTATTCCTTGAGACGCTTTGCCAGTGGGCACCCCGCATCCCTGAATTTTCTCGCGGACAAAATGTCAGGCACATCACGGATGAAGCGGGCCATCGAATGACATTACGAAAGATGGTGTTTGCCACCACAACAATGGCGAAGATTAGGCCAACTGCTGCAACGCTATTACGTGATTGGCTGCGGTAAATTAACCGGCCCCCTAATGGAATTTAATGACGACTATTCCGATCTAATGCCTCATATTTACTTGAAAGCGTAATAACATTACGGCTTTTTCACCTCAAGGACGAACAGAATGGAAGCCATCGGAATGTATTTGCTCAAGAGATTGTCTGTGACAATCGGCATCCGGGAGAGAAGCCGATAAAGACCTTTGCACTTATAAGGCGTGTACTCTCTTGAAATAATCCGATAGCGCACCGCGGAATAATTACCGTAGACCGAGCCTTCTTCGGTAAAAATATCGAAACTGCGCCAGGCAAAGCCATGCTTGTGGGTGAGGTCCTCATAAAGACACGCGCTGCGAAAATGAGGAACCCTGATCGTAATGCGGCACCCTCGCTTACCTATACGATGAAGTTCCTCCATGACTGGAATCACCTTTTCCAGATGTTCTATGACGTTGTAACAGCGTATCTTTCCAAAAGTGTCGTCCGCGAATGGGTAAGGGATTTGGTCAAGATCATGACGAACGTCCACGCGCGAAGCATAGTAATCGACATTTATCGCCCCTTCTTCATAAAGTTCGCCACAACCGAGGTTAAGTATGCTGTTGCCAACGGAATCAGCCAGCACGTTTTCATCTGCCACTTTTTCGACCCTCGCAATTGGTTGAATCGACCAGCGACCTATATAAATCAATGTAAGCATCCACTGCTTTAGCCTCTGTAAAAGCCGTCACCGCACGCAATCTTCCCGCCTCGCCCAATTGAACCGCTTTGATTGGATCCGAAGCCAATATCCTGCAGTTGGTTTCCAGCGCATCGATGTCGTCGACAGCACAGAGCAATCCTGTTTGTCTTTCAGCCACGACCTCTTCGATCGAACCACATCGGAATCCCACAACCGGTTTAGCGCACGCCATTGCTTCGAGCGCGGCATAACCAAAGCCCTCGTAGCGCGATGGCACAAGCAAAGAATCACATCCACGGTATTCAGCTATTAGCTCTTGCGGACTCAAACGCCCCAACAAGCGCACATTGTCAGATGTTCCTGAGTGAGCATCCTTGCGCAGACCTGCCGTGCAGCGTATCTCGAAATCCGCGCCAAGACGTTTGGCAAGCTCGGGTATAACGTCGGCTCCCTTGCGTCGCGAAGCGTTGCCCACGAACAGCAGGCGAAACGGGCGATGCCTGGTCCTCGATGGCACGCAGCTCGCAGGCGAAAACTCCTCGTAATCCGCCCAGAGGGGTATCGTTCGGGTCGCCTGCACGCCCGCAACCGTGGCAAGGACACTGGTCGTGAAAAAACTATCCGTCGTTAGTGCATCGGCCATCGCATAGGAGCGACTGAGATTGATTGCCAACAGCGATCGGTGATATGCATCCTGGGCAAACGACTTGAAGGGCCGGTAAGCGGGATCGAGTGTGTAGTGATGCTCGGTAGCCACGAGTGGGATGCCCTTTCGCTTGAAGGCAAAGGCATTGCCACTGTTGGCGTGGATGATGTCCACGCCGATTGGTGGCTTGGCGAAACGCAGCAGGTCTGGCGCAAGCTCCGTAAAACGTGAGAACCAGGTAACCACCACTTCCATACCACGGCGTGTAAGCGCGGCCGCAAGCCGCTGCGTGAATATGTCTGTGCCGCTGCCCACGCGAATTGTAGGCAACCAGATTTTCAGTGGACTATCCATTCGGAAACCTTGGTGAATATTGTCAATCGCGCATCGTTTTCGTATTTGCCGACCAATGTGGAAATCTGCTTCAAGACTTCCAAAGGACTCAGGGACAGGCGAAAGCCATTCCGGTAGCTTCGCTCGCTGGTTGTCATGGCTGATTTGCCAGAAAATGTGCAACTCGACGGGAGGGTCCTTCCTCATTCATCACTGCGCAAGGCACGGCAAGACTGCGAAATTTCCCGTCTAGGATAAAAGCCTTCAAGCCCCCTACAACATCGCCCTCCATCAACACATTTGCACCAAGGCCGTCTGGGCGTTCAGTCGCCGCCCGCATGACGACTGTGGGAATGCCTAGCGCTGCCAGCTCCTCCTGATTGGAGCCGCCGTCCGTCAATACACAGGCGGCACCAGCTGCCATCCGCAAAAAATCGCCATAGCCCAGGCGTGGCGAAAGGACGACGCCAGCCGCATGCTCGAGCCGGTTGAGTAATTGCTCCTTGACCAGGCGTTTACGGGTCGCCGGATGCAGCACGAAGTGAACCGGATAAATTGCCGAAATCGCTTCGATCAGACCTACGAGCTCACGCAACCGGGCGCCATCATAAATGTTCTGAAATCGATGCAGTGACACAACGAAATACGATGGTTCACGGTTTCGAGGGACCGCAGAAGCGCCAACAATGGCGACCGAATCCAAAATGGTGTTTCCGAAGGTATTCACCACTTCGCATCGATGATGCCTACGCATGTACTCGACAGCCGAAGGATTAGGACACATGGCTACCCGCGCCAGCAAAAAAACGACACGCCGCGAAATTTCTTCAGGAAACGTATCAAACAGTTTTCTCGAGGTTAGCCCGCTTTCCAGATGTATGACACGGGCGCCGCTACACCAGCCGACGAATGCACCAAGTACTGTCGACAACGTGTCTCCATGGACAATGACGTCAATGTTGGAGAACCTCGTTTTAAGCTGGCGCAAACAAGCGCGAATACCTAGATACGCTGAAGGTAGCCAGCGAAGCAGCGATCCCATCGTCGCTCGCTCTTTTGCCTGAAGCGCCATTGTTGGATGTGTACGAATACCGAACTCGACGATCAGATCGTCCATCGTTTCCTGATGCTGCCCAGTCATAAGCATGCAGAGAGGCAGTTCCATCTTCTCGCAGGCAATGATGACTGGAGCGACTTTTATGAGCTGCGCTCGGGTACCTATAATAAAAACCAAAAAGCGGCGTGCGGATGATTCTGTAGATTGCGATGTCATTTTTTGCCCGCATTGGCTTCCGTATCAGTATTGAGATGAGCGCTTTTTTCAGTCGCTGCCAGAGTGAGCCGGCGTTAACATTCTCGGATGCAGTCATGAATCCCTTCGGTACGTCAGCGCGGTGATCTGCTCCGACACCAGCCCGATAAGGAAAACAATCACTGCCGCACTCCACATCAGCGTGCTTCCGTTGGTCAGCCTGCCCTGATGCACAAATGTCCAAGCGTAGTTCACGCATCCAAGCAGGAAAAACAGGCCGCTCGCCGGCACGAACAGTTTCAGTGGCGAATACAGCGTGGCAATCTTGAAGATGATCAGCAAAAAACGCAGGCCGTCCCGGACCGGCTTGATATGGCTCTTACCGATGCGCTGTGCAGCTTTGATCGGCACGTACGCCACCGGATAGGCGCTACGAAAGAAGGCCATGGTGCTGGTGGTTGGATAGCTGAAGCCGTTCGGCAACAGGTGCAGGAATTCGCGAAATTTGTTCGCACGCACGGCGCGGAAGCCAGACGTAAGATCAAGCACGGGATGACCGGTCATGCGAGTGGCCAGCCAGTTGTACAGCGTGTTAGCAAGGCCTCGGCCAACCCCAGCCTGGCTGCCCCAGTCACGGGCACCAACCACCATGTCGTATCCCTTATCGAGCTCATCGGTGAGCCGATTGATATCGGCAGGATCGTGCTGCCCGTCACCGTCCATGAACACCAGGATGTCGCCAGTTGCCGCTCTTGCGCCGCGCTTGATTGCTGCTCCGTTACCCATGGAATACGGTGACGACAGACATTCAATCGCGTTGCTGCGACAAATATTGCGTGTGTCGTCGGTAGAACCGTCGTCGACTACAATGATTTCGGCGCCGGGATGGGCTGCGCGCAGTCGTGGTAATAGTGCTGCTAACGCTGGCGCCTCGTTCTTGGCAGGTAGAATGATGCTCAAGTGATTCAAAGATGCTCCCCCGATTTCTGGCGAATCATAGCGTGAAGCCAGGCAGTGCGTTGATCCGATGATTTGAAACTCGGTGGTATCTAAAGTCGCTGCGCTAGGCTTCCCGCCACAATCCAAATAGCGCGGTCAACCCAAAATGGCGGCATCATCAGAAATGACGAGTCACGCCTGCCTCATAATCTTGCGATCCGATTTCGACCTTCTCGACAGGCCGATAGATAAACAGCCTTATGCAGCAGATGGAGTTCCCTAGGTCGGAGTGTAGGTAATGGATGACCTGACGACCGAACTGCGGTAGATTCAATTACATACGCGCAAGGGGTCAGAAACCATGTCATCACAATTGCAGCCATCGCTAGTGGGGCTTTCTGGCATGGCCCGCCGGCTGGTTTCCGAGGGCGTGTTGCCCGAGGCCGATGTGCGCAAGGCGATGGCCGACAGCGTCCAGAACAAGACAGCCCTCGCCTCCTGGTTACTCGATCACAACCTCGTCGAGAGCATTCAGCTGACGCAGATCGCTTCGGCTGAATTCGGCATGCCGATGATTGATGTGGCGTCACTCAATCCTGCCCATATGCCGCTCGATCTGATCAGCGAAGCTCTGATCAGCAAGCATCAGGCGCTGCCGTTGTTTCGCCGCGGCAAACGTCTTTTTGTCGGCATTGCCGATCCTATGCAGTCGCATGCGCTGGACGAGATCAAGTTTCACTCCAACTGCATGGTCGAGCCTATCCTGGTCGAGCGC
>Ga0302315_10002591_pt1 | contig 16951 bp, 8 predicted proteins | sample III_Palsa_N3_1_FD_200532 | JGI IMG/M metagenome (GOLD analysis project Ga0302315, IMG submission 200532) | Peat permafrost microbial communities from Stordalen Mire near Abisko, Sweden - III_Palsa_N3_1 | ecosystem: Environmental > Terrestrial > Soil > Palsa > Peat permafrost | place: Sweden... | reverse complement strand
AACGGCAGCAGTGGCAATTGGGAACTCAACGATAGCACGCGAGGGACCGTGAAGGGCCTCCCTGTTCCTACTTATCCTGGCATAACAGCTGGACAAGTTCCGGAAGCTGAAGTGCGACCGAGTTATTATGGGATGCTGATGTTCCAACAAGCGACCGCAGGGGGTGCGGCGATTATTCCGGTATCACTCGTTGCTGGTGCCGTCGCAAACACGAACCTGAAAGCTTGGGCAACCGTGATGCCTGATCAGAGCATGAACATTGTCCTCATCAATAAAGACAAAGCGGTCTCGGGTACGGTGACGATTTCACTCCCGGCGAATTTTGAAACGGGCACGTTGACCTGGTTGAGCGCGGCTCCTCCAAGTGGCGTTCCGGCCTACCTTACGACGGGCGCGAGTACGGGTGGGGGACAAGTGACCTTTGCAGGCGGAACCTTTGAGGGTTCGTCGGATGGAACACCAGTTTCTGTTTCGTCGGCGAATGAACCGGTCAGCGCGATCAATACGCCAACCAGTACAGGTTATAGTCTGACTCTGCCTGCGACTAGTGCCGTGATCATGCATGTCGCTGCGATAGCGAAGTGATTCAAAACGGAACTACCTAGATCGATTGAACTTTTAATTCTTTTTCCAATTCTCTCGAATCAAATCATCGAATCGATATTTGCCGAGATAGTATTGAACAAGGCGTTCTTGCAGCTTGAGATTGATCAAGGCTTGCGCTTCGGCGACGCCGGCTTGAACCAGAGTTGCTTGGGCGGCTAAGACATCGATGAAGCTCTGTTGTCCGACTTTGTATCGACCTTGAATGACTTCGTAAGCTTTTTTCGACGCTACTAATCCGACTTCGGCAGCGGCGACGCTGCGTTCGGATGCGAGATAGTCCGTAACGATCTGGCGAACTTCAGCGCCGACTTGAATGCGGAGATTGTCACGGTCGATACGAGTGTTGTCTTCGGTGACTCTCGCTTGTTCGACATTGTAGCGTGTGACAAAGCGATCAAATATTGCCCAAGTAAAGGTTAACTGCGAGGTCCACTGGACTTGGTTCGCGAGTTGGCCAGTGAGTGGCTCCTGAGAAGAGGGAAGAGTGTCGAAGCCATCTACATTGTAGGTATGGAGGTACTCTCCATTGGCGAATCTGCTAAAACTGAAGTCGATTCGAGGCAAGTAGGTTGACGCCGCGGTCGTGATGTCATGCCCGGTGGCTTTCAAGATACTCTCTTCCGCTTGATAGTCTTCTCGTGATGCGATCGCCTCAGCAATGAGGGAGTCTTCGTCTCGCTTCACATCGGGATCGGGTTTCGGTGCGAGCGGTGGCTGATCCAAAATATAATTGGCCTGCGGATTTAAGCGAAGTTTCTGGATCACGATGAGTTGGTCATCGTGTAATTTTGTTTCGGAATTGATCAGATAAAGTTGATCAGACGCGACTTGTGCCTGTTGTCTGAACAAATCAGCGGTGGTGACAGCACCCACTTCGGCCTGAGCTGTGAGAAGTTCTAAGCGACCTTGCGAGAAACTGAGATTGTTTCTCGCGATGTCGACAATTTTTTGGTCGAGTGTGACTTGTAAGAAGGATTGAGTGATGTCGAGGGCGACTTGTTGTTTAGCCCAATTCAAGGTGAGTTCGGACGCGCTTTTACGATCTTCGGCTGCTTTCAGGGAGCTGATGTCGGCAAGGCCATTGAAGATATTGAGAGCCGTGGAAACCGTATAATTTCCAAGCACAGCTTTTCCATCCGCGAGTTCGGCTCCTGCAACGACAAAAAGCTGCCGTCCGGTTTGATAGCCGTAGTTGGCGTTCAGTCCAAGGTTAGGAAGGAATGCACCGTAACTTCTCAATACTGCTTCCCCGTTGAGTGCATCCGAGTTCTGAGATTTCAGAACTGCGGTCGAATTTCGAATGGCCTCTGCGATACTTTGATCCAAAGTGAGATGGGTCGGAACGTCGTGGGTGCTGACCGCAATAGGGCTAGTCTGGTCCGCCGCCGCCGCTGTGGTGACGGAAGAGATCAGAAAGAAAATCATGAGGTGGAGTTTCAAGATGACCATTCTATTTTGATGTTGGAAGAGGTGGAATCTGGCCCTGATCTCTTGGCTGCGGAGGTTCAGGCAGTTGCACTGGTGCATAAGGCTCGCTCACCGGTTCCGCATATTGCCGGTAGAGCGGAGGAACGGCATTCTTCGAAAGCATTAAGATCGGAGGTTGTGCAACAGGATTTGGACTTGGTGTCATGTGCGGAACGTCACCTTGATGAGGGACCCGAGCTTCTCCCGCTTGTTGTTGCAATTGACCCTGAATGATCTGACCGTCTTGAAGACTTGTTCCGATGTTGAGGGCAACAGTATCACCTTCATTCAGACCGCCGACGACTCGGACAATTTCTCCGTTGTTTTCGCCGACATTGATAGGGCGGTAATGGATTTTGTTTTCTTTATCAACAACGGGAACGACCGTATTGTTTCCTTGAATAGCTAGAGCTTCGACGGGGATTTCAAGTTGGTTGCCCTCCTTGAGACGAAGACTTACCGTGACGTAACTTCCGGCGACGATTTGCCCTTGAGTATTGTCGATGTCGACTTCGGTCAGAAGTTTTCTGGTTTTAGAATCCAGAAGTTCAGAGTTTCTTGTAACTAAAGCCGGAATTTTGACTTCGGGTTTCTCGTTGAGCGATATCTGTACCGGAGTCCCTGTCTTAATGAAGACGGCGTCGGGTTGATCGGGATACGCATAGATGCGAAGTCTGTCGTTTTGCGAGACCTCGAAGATCGCGCCGCCCGCACTCTGGCCGTTGCTTGAGTTTGCGAGCAACGCGCCAACATCGACGTAGCGATTGGCCACTGTGCCGTCGAATGGCGCTCGGATCACTTCATAGCTCTTGAGCACTCGTTGAGTTTCCAAGCTTGAAGCTGCAATGTCGGCGTTGGCGAACGCTTGATCGGCTTCTTGCTGGGAGATGAGTTTCTTTCGGACCAAGACTTTGCTTCGATCAGCTACTCGTTTGAGGTTGTACCAGTTAGAAAGAGCGCTGAGATAGGCCTTGTCGGTTTCGGGAGATTCGATGACAGCGAGGATTTGTCCCTGCTTGACGTGATCGCCCTTATCAACATGAATCGTGGTGATGTAGCCAGAGACTCGGGCATAAATCAAAACGTCAAAGAACGGGCGTGCTTCACCGATCAAGGTGATGTCGCGATAAGGCACCGCCTTCTCAACATGCGCGGTTTGAACTCGAGGGCCCGCAGCGACTTCTTTCGTGAGAGAATTGCGATCTGTGTTCAGATGTGAGGTCTTTCGTATTTCAAATATCCCAATAATGACAACGGCGATGACGAGGGTCATGACTCCTGCGAGAATCACCCGAAGAAAGAACTTCTTCTCGATCGTGGGATTTTCCGCACACTTGTCTAACATGCTTCCCTGTTCGGATTCGGACTCAGACTGCAAGTTTTTTTGCTTGTGCTTCTTCCAGATCATACTGAGCCTCCTGCTGTTTAAAGTGTTCCTGCAAGACGTACTTGCTTGGGAGTTCTGTTCTGAGAACGGAGTAAAGAATAGGGACGATAAAGAGAGTCGTTCCGGTAGCGACGATGAGTCCGCCGATCACCGCTCGGCCGAGAGGAGCGTTTTGTTCCCCCCCTTCGCCAAAAGCGAGAGCCATTGGGATCATCCCCAAAATCATTGCAAGTGCCGTCATGAAGACAGGACGAAGACGTGTTTTTCCTGCTTCGACAGCGGCCTCGGTCGCCGAAAGACCTTTTTCGATTCGGATTTCGTTTGCGAAAACGACGAGGAGGTTGGAGTTTGAAACGGCGATCCCCACGGCCATGATGGTGCCCATCAGGGATTCGACGTTCAGGGTTGTCCCGGTAAAAGCCAACATCCAGAGAATACCGATCAAAGCTCCGGGAACCGCGGCCATAATGACGAATGGGTCCAACCAGGACTGAAAGAGAGTGACCATTAAAAGGTAGACGAGAACAGCCGCCAGGATGATTCCTAAACCAAGTTTCGTGAACGCCTCTTTCATCACTTCGTACTGACCGCGGACGTGGATAAAAACGCCTTTTGGAAGAGGCTGTAATTTGTCGAGCACTTGATTGATCTCGCGAATCACCGCTCCCAAATCGCGCCCCTCCGGAGCTGCAGTGACGTCGACCACCCGTTGCCCGTTCAGGTGGCTGATTTCGTTCAGCTGGGTTTCGGTGACGAGTTGCCCCAGATTTCCAACGGTTTGGGTCGGCGCTTGAGGAACGTCCAGAGGCGAAGGGAGTAGTCCAGGTGAAGTGATTGGATTTTGTGTGGGGCTCGTGATCGGTGTGAGCAGAAGATCGGAAGTCGATGCAATCTTTTGAAGAGGGACCTTGACGGCCACGTTGTAGTTCACGTTGTTATGAGGATTCACATAGTAGGTCGGCGCAAACAGAGACGTTGAGGAGAGTGAGACGAGAAGGCTGCTTGCGACGTCTCTTTGCTGGATGCCGAGTTCTGCGGCACGGACACGATCGACATTGAGAAGCAAGGTCGGATAGTTGAACTCTTGTTTGATGTTCACATCCACTGCGCCTGGGATCTTTTTGATTTGGTCCCGAATATTTTTTGCATAGTTGTACGAAGTGTCGATCTCCGGAGCTTCGATTTGGATGTCGATCGGTGCGCTCAAGCCGAAATTCAGGACTTGGTTTACCATGTCGGCTGATTGAAAATAGATTTGTGAGCCAGGAAAGTTCTTAGTGAGAGAGGCGCGAATCTTTCGAGTGTATTCGTCGACAGGCTGGTGTTCGGCATTCAAAGAAATCAGAATTTCTGCGTCCATCGGACTGACATTGTCGCTCGGAACGAAAGAATAGTTGTAATAGACCGGGGGACCGATCGTTGAATTGATGGTCTCAAGTTCCTTTGCCGGGATAATGTCTTTGATTCGTTCTTCCACCTTTTGAATGATCTGTTCGGCGTTCTCGATGCGCATTCCGTTTGGAGCACGAAAGTGAAGTTTCATCAGACCCGCGTCGGAGGCCGGAAAGAAGTCGCTCCCGACGATTGTAAAAGGAATGAGGCCCGTGAGCCCAAAGAGTAATACAAAAATCGCGAGGCTGAACATCCGGTGATGCATGAATACGGAGATGAATTTGCCGTAGCGTTCTTGGACGTTATGAAGCCAGTTTTCACGCCATTCATTGAATCGGTCTCCCTTTTCGGCGAGCCAACTCTTCTTTGCATTTTTTTCTTCCTCAGTCAGCGTTCGATGGTCTTTAATGAGCAGACGCGCGAGGACCGGCACTAGGGTACGAGAAAGAACGTAAGATGCCAGCATCGCGAACACAACGGCCTCGGCCATGGGCGTGAAGAGGAATTTTGCAGGTCCCGTGAGTAGTCCGATTGGAAAAAAGACAATGCAGATAGCGAGTGTCGAGACGATCGCTGGAAGAGCGATCTGACTGGCTGCACGGAGAATAGCGACTGTGACGGAGGTTGCAGTTTCGTTGTTGCGGTTGATGTTTTCGATTTCCACGGTGGCGTCGTCAACGAGCATCCCGACGGCGAGAGCGAGTCCTCCCAAGGTCATCAGATTGAGCGATTGACCTGTCATCTTTAGGAAAACAATAGAGGCAAAAATCGAAAGTGGGATCGAGGTAACGACGATGATGACGCTTCGCCAACTCCCCAAGAAAAATAAGACCATGAGCGAAACGAGAAATCCCGAGATCATGGCTTCGCGAACGACGCTTGAAACTGCAGCGCGCACGAAAACGGTTTGATCGAAGTCGACCTTCATGTCCATTCCTGGCGGCGCAACGGCTTTGATGACGGGAAGGAGTTTTCTGAGTCCATCCACGACACGAATGGAACTGGATTCGGCTTTCTTGAGAATATTGAGGTAAGTTCCTCTTACTCCGTTAATTCGTACGACCTGTGTTTGATCGGCGTACGAGTCTGAGACGTGTGAGACTTCACCTAAGAGAACTGGACGGCCCGCGACGACTTTGATGGGAATCTCGTTGAACTCTTTGACTTCGAGGGGGCTTGAATTGGTGATGACGTTGTATTGAAGTTGTCCGATGCGGGCTGTTCCCGCTGGAATGATCAAATTCGATGCGACCAAAGTGTTTGCAACGTCGTCCGCTGAAACTCCTTTAGAAGTGGCAAGGGCGGGGTCGACGTCCACGTTGATTTCGCGAACTTTTCCTCCGTAAGGAGCTGGCGAGGCGAGACCTGGGATTGTTAGGAGTCTCAGTTTGATGAAGTTTGTCGCGTAGTCGTAGAGCTTTTCTTCTGGAACTGTTTTGCTGGTGACCGTGAGTTGAGCGACCGGGACATTTGAGGCATTAAAAGGAAGGATGGCTGGCGGGGTCATTCCAGGAGGTAGGAAACGAAGAATTGTTTCACTCACCGCGGAGATTTGCGCCACCGCCGATCCGATCGGGACATTAGGTTCGAAGTAAGCGCGGATGTTGCCGATCCCGGGCATGCTTTCCGACTCGATTCGGACGATGCCGCTGACGGTCGTGGACATCGCTCGCTCGGAGAGAAGAACGACTCGACGTTCCATTTCTTCAGGTGAAAGCCCGGGGTAGTTCCAGACCACTCCGACGACCGGAAGATCGATGACCGGAAATATGTCGATGAGCATGCTCCCGATGGACATGATTCCGAGGATGAGAATCAACGCAGCAAAGACCGCGACCGAATAAGGATTTCTTAAGGCTAGTCTGACTATCCACATAAGGTTGATTCATCTCCGCTGTCGCATTGCCAAAAACAAAGGGCCGACCCGCGATTGCGATCTGTGTGCCAAGGGAGAATGAGCCAGAGAACAGGCTGGAGATAGGCCGGAGATAGGACGGAAAACAGTCTTTGGGATGAGAGCAATACCGCGTTTAGGCGTATTGCACGGAGGAGTCGGGCAGGATACCCTTGCATCTCAATGAATCCGCTTCCCAGGAAAGTCTCGATTTTAGCGATCGCGAGCGCCGTGCTCTGCGGCTTTGTCCTTTTGGGCATTTCGGGAGTGACCATCTGGATCCGCTCCGCGTCGGGCACTGCGTTCGTGCTCCAAAAGGTAAAGAGTCTCCTTGCAGAGCGAGCGGGTATCAGCTTTGAATATTCAGAGATCTCTTTTGATCCTCTCTCTCACCTCAGCCTCAAGAACCTTCACGTCAAAACTTTTGGAGCGGGCGACAAGCCTTTCGGTATCGAGCAATTAGATCTGACGATTCCTGAACTCGACGCCGACTACGCGGTCTCTCTGTGGACTCGGAAGTTTAAGATGACGCATTTCACGATGAGTCACGCTCAGATGGAGTTTCGGGGGCACGCGCTGCCTCTGATTCCGGGTGCTAAAACGGGATTGGAACTTACGAAAGAATTTATTCAGGCACCTCCTGTCGACGTCAGCATTTCGAATGCTTCGATCGAAAAATTTACGGGTCACATCGATTACAAAATGGGCAATCAGGAATTCGATGTTCAGTTGAACAGCGCTGATTCTCACTTTGGGTTGAAAGTGCAGAAAGAAAATTTGGAGACGGATGGCGATCTCGAAGTTCCCGAGAGTTCGATTTCCTTTGTGCAGAAGACCGAGAATCAAAAGCGAGTTTTGAAAACAGGCTTTCTGGCTAAGACGAATTGGAATACCAAAGTTCATCACGAAAAAACCGAATGGTTTCTCAATGAAGCGCCTTCGAAAACGCAGGGAGAGTTTCTGCATCTGGCTTTTGAACAGTCGGCTGGCGATCATCGCATGAACGTGACGATTCCTCAGATTCGTCTGTCGGGTGATGCCGAAATACTCGCAAACACTGGAAGCCTCGAAAAGACTCAGATTCATGGAGATGTTGAGACCAGCGCAGTTCATTTCGTTCAAGACGGTAAGTCTCTTCAGACTGGCCCTCAAAAAATGAATTTGGCTGTTGGACTTGCTGACGGGAAGGCGGCCCCGTTAAAACTCGAGGCTCATTATAGCGCCGGTCTTTCGTCTCCTGATTTTCTTTTCAAACCGTCACAGTTGCACTGGGATACTCACGCCGAAGTGACCCGTGATTTTAAGAGCATTGAGTCCGAAAGTCGCGCAGAGCTTTCGGATGCCGAACTTTTCAAACTTGTTTTTAATGTGAATCAGGATGTGAATGAAGGCACCCAAGGCGACGGATTGAAGACGGTAGGGCTTCATCTTCATAGTTTGATTCATGTTCTTTCGGACGCGCGACTTTCCAAAATTGTAAAAACGGCAAGATTTCTCGAAAAGAATGGACCCTTCCAAACGGAGCTAGCGTTTGATGGACACGCAAAAGGGAAGGACATCTCGGCGATCGATCAATTCGAGGGCGTCCTTGATGCTAGCGTAAATGACGCCTCGGGGAAGTTTGGAAAATGGATCACTCAGACGAAAATTGAAGCTAGTCGATCGCTCGATGGATCGACTCTGAGTTTTGACGAGAAGGGGACCACAGAAATTCGCGAGGTCAATAGACCGACGATCAGTGCATCTGCGCCCTTTTTTGATCTGCCTTTTCATATCAGCCATCAGATTCAGGGAAGTAAAGATCTGATCGCAGCAAAAGCTGAGCTGGAGATCCCGAGTATCACTCTAGGAGAAAACGGCGCAGGAAAGAGCGGAAAGATTCTCGACAGCCTGTTCAGTGTGACAGGGCGTCTTCAACACGGAAACATTTTAACTTTAGATGACGTCTCAGGACAAATTAATCGGACCATGTTGAAACTTGTGGCCGGTGGATCGGGCAAGCTGAAAGAAAAGGAATTTGAAAGCCACGGCTCCGTAGTGCTTCAAATGCAAGACGGACTTCCCACGATTCCTGGCCAGTCGATCAGTGGCAGGATCGAATTTCCTTGGACGCTTTCAATTATCCACGGACACGATATTGATTTTGATGGAGCGGTCCATTTGGTGGATCTCGCTTGGTCGAAAGACGCTTACCGCGTGAAGGGGATCAGTGGTCAGGTCCCGATTTCGGAGCGGCTCACATGGGACGGTAAAAAAGTTCAGTTCTCTCATCTCGTCCATCTCAATCCTTTTGAAAGAGTAGATTTTGAAAGGATCAGGCCTCTTATTCAATCGACTGATCAAGTTCGAATCGAGCAGATGGGCTGGGAAGAAAAGAATTACGGACCCTTCTTAGGGTTCTTCGCGGTCGATCAAAATATGTTGATTGCTCACCAATTTGACATGAATCTCGGTGCAGGCCGAGTTTACGGTGAGATGTACTTCGACGCGTTTCCAGAAACTTTGGAGTTCGGTATTCTTTCTCGTCTTACAGGGATTAATCTTTCTGAGGTGGTCCCACATCGCTTTCTGGCAAAGGTTCCCGCGGGCGACGATACGATCAGCGGGCGATCAGGGCTTGTTGTAAAGCTCACAAACGGAAGTATCGACGGACGCGTCGACATCACCGAGATTGGATCGTCCCAACTTGTGACGTTTATCAATATCTTAGATCCCAAGTTTGAGAACGAGAAAATGAACCGCGCGAGGTCTGCCCTGGGTTATGGGTATCCTACTCTTGTGGGTCTTTCGTTTGACGAAGGATACATGGACATGGACCTAGAGCTTTCTTTGTTAGGAATTTCAAAGACCGAGAACATTCGCGGCATCGCGATTTCGCCTTGGATTTCATCCGCAACTGCCGATGTCGTTTCAGATTTAAATAGTGATCCCGAATCTAAAAATAAAGCCGACCAGGAGTCTGTTCAATGAGACTAAATCGAGTATTGGGAGTAGTGGCCATTTTAACGGTCGCTTTCATAGGTTGTTCACCAAAGTTTTACGTCATCGATCGACAGACCGCTCTTGAAGAAGAAGCAGCAGGTGAGTGGCCTGATTTTGAAGCCCAAGCATTGAAGCATTCGGAGGCGGCGACTCCAGCACCCTTAGCGAAAACGCCTGTCAACGAAAGCAAGGAGCGCCTCTATCGCGTATTAAACGGGGACATTGTTTCGGGTACCAAATAGTGAAATTGGTAATGAACTTGGTAATGAAGCTTAGCACCTTAATGCTGGCAACGGCCGTTACACTGGGCCTCGGCTCCGCCAATACTTTTGCAGAGACAGTGGCCGCGCAGAAAATCGCGTCAACACAGCGACTTCTTCCGCTCGTGAAGATCACGGTTGGCCCAGACGACCAGTATCACGGCGCGATGGAGCCCGATGGACAGCATCTCGTCTTCACACATAAGTCGGATCTCGTTTCTCACCTGAGAATGCAGAATCTCAAGACGGGTGACATTGTCGATCTGCTTCCTTTGATCGCCGACTCCCAGGAACCGGTCTTTAATCCAGACGGAGTGCTTGCCTTTACTTTTTATAAGTTCAGTGCCCGAGGAGATATTTGTTACAAGCCTTTAAAAAGCGACAAACTGACTTGCCTCGATGCGGGTGCCGCCGGTAACGAGAATGAAAGACTGAATCCTTTTTGGCGTGGACCTTACCAAATCGGGTATGTCGTTCGTGACATTCAAACTCAGAATGCACGAGTCGTTGCCGAGGACTACCGAACCGGTGAAAAAGAAGTTTTGGCAGAAGGCAGAATTTGGTCGCCTGCGATGCAGACCGGAGGCCAGTATCTTTTTTACAGTGAGCTGAGAGATGACGCCGGCGAGTCTCGTCGAGTTCTCGTCATGAAGGATCTTCATACCTCGAAAACCAAAGTTTTGAACTTTGCGTTGCCAGGGATCTCCGCTTTTCCTGCGGTATCCGACGATGGTCAGTTTCTTTATTTTAGTCACTATCTCAACGACACGAATGGCGACAACGTGATCGACGGGAACGATAACGCGGTTATTTTCCGTGTTCCTCTCGCGACGTTGGTTCGTGCGAAGCCGGGAGAAAGCCTTTTTCCCGAGCAACTGACGTCCGTTGAGACGAGTTGTAGTTTTCCGAGACCTTTTCAAGGCGATCTTTATGTGACCTGCGATTTTGAAGGAGCCTTGGATGTTTATCGCCTGCCGGCTTCAGGCATTATTCCGCCTCAATGGACCGAAGCCAATCTCCTGAACGCTTTTGATACGAGTCGAAGTTATCAGGAGCGTGTTCTCATCTTGAACACCCTGAAGTACCGATTTAAGGACAGTTCGAAGGAAATCGGAGTCCACACCGAAGAGCGACTTCTCGATGATCATCTTCTCTCGGATGACACGTCCGCAGCCCAGTTTTATGTGAGGGAGCTTGCGCAGCTTGAAACCGGCCGAAAACGTCTTCTCTTACCGGCCTTAGAAATCTATTTGAAAGCACGGCAGCTCAAGAAGAGTCAACCGACGGGAGAAGTGACCCGTGAGTTTCAAGGTCGAATCCTAAAACTCGATCAGGAGCTCGCTCGAACAGCCGGTGGGGTGCCGCGGTTTCAAGCTTTGATTCGTGGGATTTTAAAGTCCTACGTCGCCGAGCCAAAAGCCGCAATTGAGCTTTATAATAAAGTTCATTTTGAGTCGAAGCCGGACTCCGTCACAGATCCACTAGAGCTTTATCTTTATTTTGAGTTGAGCCGAGCTATTTATGAAGGAAGTCCGAAGTCTCGCTCTTCTTTGATGAGTTCGGCTTACCGAGTGATGACGGGAGCCCCCGAATTATCCGAAGAAGCGCACATCTATTATGCGTTTGAGTACTTGAAGTGGCAGCAGGAGATTCAAACTCGGACAGACGACAGAATCAAAACGATCACTAAATTCCTGGATGACGCCAGACCTATGCCTGTTTCCGTCATTTCTTTGCTGAACTCGGAGATCGCAACGCTGAAAATCATCGTGAGTCCCGATAAGGCAAGCAAGGCTGCGGCCTATCGAGTACTTGATCAGGCGATGAGCAAGACTCGGGACGACTATTTTCTGAGGAAAGCTTTATACATCCGAGCGATCTTGAATTTCACGGATGCAGCCGAATTTTATTATCTCAGCTTAGTCGCAACGAACTGGCTTCGGTATACGCAACGAAGTGATACGGAGTTTGTTTACGCGCGGGCCGTCTACTCGAATTCGAGTTTGGACCAGGCTTACGATAGCTTGGGTGGGCCGGGGAAAAAGAAGAACGCGACCTACGCCTCGAGCTTCTTTTACGGATCATTGAGTCTGACAGATGATCTCGAGTCTCATGCAGGATACATACGCTCGATGGTTCTACAGGGACAACGCGCGACGATTGACCAGCGCTACAAGAATTTATTGAAAGATCATCAGGTCGAAGACAATTACCTTTTTGTCCAAGCTCTTCTTCGCTTGATCGATTCAGAACAAAAAGCGGCCCAGGATCCGACCATGGTCAGTCATCTGGATTACGCGATCGAACAGCTTCAAAAAATGCAGGGTGATCGGGATTCTCCAGTTCGTTATCTCTTGCTGGGTTATTGCTATCTGGACAAGCTTTTACGTGAAGCTAAAGGCTTCGATTTTGATGAGGAGCTTTTTTTGAACGCTCATCGAAATCTGATGTTGGCCTACGATCTAGGACGAGAGAACGAGCGCATCCAAGCTTCGGCTTTGATGGATCTCGGAATTCTCCATCAGAGAGTGCAGAACTATGGCCTCGCAGCACGGTTCTTCGAGTTGAGAAGAAAGTTGGGGTCGGGTTCCTTTGTTTCTGAAGATGAACTCGCGAGCTACGAATGGCTCTACGCCAATGCGTTGTTTTATATTCATCAACCGAGCAAAGCAGCCGACCGGCTTGCTGTAGCTCTTAAGCAACCTTCGTACGTGAACTCGGTTCCTCTCCAGGAAAGAAGAGCGTTCTATCTCGAAGCATCAGGTAAGTACCGTGAGGCCGTCGAGATTTACGCGACACTCCTTCCTTCTGGAAAAATTCAAGGGGATCTCAATCTTGCGAAAGCTTATTTGAATTATGGTCACGGTCTATTCAAGCTCAAGCGGGAGTCGGAAGCTCGTCACGCGTTCGCGCTTTCGCTCGAGCACGCAAACCTTTTGCACATTATCCCGAAGGGCAAAGAGCGGAAAATTGATTTTAATCCTTTGCGGATTCAACTTGTCTGTTACGGATTTCTCGCACAGATCGGCACAGAACCTGAGCGCCTATCTGCTCTTCAAAAGAGGGGAGCACTTTTGGTTCAAGCAGCGGATCTCTCAGCTCCGGGCATTCTCGACGATATGAATCCGACGATCATTCGTAATCTTCTGCAGCAGGCTGAACTTCTTGCTCCTACACAACCTGACGAGGCGGCGAATCGCCTTGGGGAAGCATTGGTCTATGCAAAGAAGTTTGGGGATGTGAGTCAGTATCTGGGGAGTGCGATTTTTCACGCTGAGAAGGATTATATGATCTTCGCCGCTCTCCATCCCGAACTATCGCGACCGGCGGACACGAAGCTTCTGTCGAAGTTAGTTGATAAGACTCTCCACGCGTATGACGCGCAGACGCCGATCCAGCCGCAAATTGCGTATCAGAAGAGTAAGATTGAAAGTCTTTGGAGTGATTTCAGCAAACGCAACTGAGCTGAGTTGTTTTCAACTCAGTCTAGTTGTTCCGGTTAGTTATTCTGGGCGCCGCCCTGAATCCAGCTGACGATGGAAGCGGTCTCGTCTGCGCTTAATGCTTCGCTTTCCAAGTGACCATTGAAAGGCTGGCAAGTTCCGACGCCTGCGAAGCCCGCAGTGTTGTAAGCTGCATCCAAAACTGCAGCGAGATAAGAAGTTTGTGGGCTACCAGGAACAACTTCAGCAACACCACCACAGATACCGGTGCTGGACTGTCCTGAAATGCCTTGGTTCACTAAGGTACTGAAAGCTGTTGCTTGAGAGGTGAGATCGAACTTCACGCCGTTCTGATCGAAGGCAGGAGCGCCTGGGACGTGGCATTGATTGCAGTTATGGCTCTGCGTGAAGATTTGATAAACGTTCGTGAAAGTCCCTGGCGTCGAGTCGAGCGCCGTCTGCGAAGAGGTGGACTTGTTGTTACCGCAGTTCGAAAGAACGATGGTCAAAGCCACGACAGAGGTCAGTTGTACTAAAAGTTTCAACGAGCGCGTAAAAGATTTCATGCGGGCGTTATGCCATGATGCGTTAAATTAGGCAACGGAATTTACACGAAATTTAGAGCCGAATTGTGGCGAAAATCGCGTGTGGAAAAGATCTAGAAGGCGCCTCGACCGCTCACCTGGTGAGAGGTGGTCGTGGTTGTGATCATAGGAATCTCTGGCGCGGCTTGAGCAATGTTATGGCGGGAGGACTTGTGCGTGGCTCGCGAGGAGACCTTAACGATCGCCTTGGCTCGTGCAGGGCTATCCTTGCTCCCGCGCTGGACATGGATATGTCCTTTCAGTCCTGCGAAATCATCATCAGCTGATGGCAGAGCAATCCAAAACCCAGCTGGGATATTGCGATGAACATTACGAATATCTGGATTCATCAAATGGAAGTCGGCAAGAGCGAGATGATGTTGTTCCGCGAGTTGGATCGCCGTCTGTGCATTCGTCGTTTGTTCAAAACGAGTGAACGTTAAATACTTTGCTACGAACGGAGCGTCGCCATAATAAAGTTTTCGGTAAGCTTCCGCATGGAGAACGGCAAGGAACTCGGCGTAATAGTTCTTACTGGCGAATCCGAGGCGTGAGTGTTTTTCGCAAGTACTGAAGAGTTGGGCAACCTTCGCACGATCAGCAGGGCCATGCACATGGGGCAAGCCACCTGGACCATGATTGTAAGCGGTCACGGCAAGTGACCAGTCGTGAAGGATTGAGAAATTCCGTTTTAAAAGTTTTCCTGCGGCAACAGTAGCCTTTAAAGGCGAAAGACGTTCGTCGATCTGGTGTTGATCATCGATGGTGAGATACTCTTTTCCTGAAGGACGAAGAAACTGCCAAACGCCCATGGCGTCTGCACGAGAATGAGCAGAAAGATCGAAAGAGCTTTCAACTAAACTGAGGCGAGTCAGCTGCGTTGGGACGCCGAGTTCTTGAAACAAGTCTTCCATTTTCGGAAAGAAAGCTTCAGCAGCAAGAAGGCCTTTGATGATGTTGTCTCGTTGTCCACTTTGAAAGTGCATGGTTCGGTTGAGTTCCGCGAACGTGTGCTTATGGGGAAGTAGGGGGAGGACCTTTAAAATATTGGCTTCTTCAACCGTTGGATGAAGAGGGTTTGGGTGCTTAGCCAAATGTTTAAACGCCCAATGGTAAGCCGAGACTTTTTTCTGAATGCGTTGCTTACGCACGATTTCAAAAGCCATCAAGTTTCGTGAAGTCCTTGAAAGCTCGCGGAAGTCGAGAGCCTCATACACGAGCGCTGGATGTTTGGAGTCGAAGATCACCAAATGCTGAGTGGTGTATTCGGTATAAATTTTTAGCCAGAAGGCGACGTTCTCTTTCATGCTCTGAGGAACATGGAACTCTTTATTGATGCGGCCGTCGGCGTCGCGAAGCACTAAGTCAGTCGCTGAGTCGGGAATCGATGGTTCGAACAAATTGGAACTCGAAGCATACTCGGACTTAAAGACTGGGCGAAGGTCGAGTGAGCTCATATCCGACCAGGTGACCGATTGATTGTATGCCGCTTGAGCGCTCGTCCCTACAAAGGTCGAGAGCGCCAAGGTGGCAGCGAGGAGACGGTTAATGGTGAGGACGAGCTTCGATTGGCACTTCATGTCAGGGCAGATAAATACGCTGATTAACGCGATGCGTCAAGACTAATCGAACCCGTTTTAAATCAATAGGTTAAGTTGATTCGGTCCTCTGGCTTTATAGACGTTCTCAGGTCAAAATCGTCAATGATTTTGATGGAATTTTTAGCTTGTCTTGGTGTGCCATCGTGTTAAGCTTAATTAACAGTAATTTTGTTATTTAACGATTTAAGGGGCGATCATGTCTCAGGCTTTAGCAGTCCAACCCGTAGCAACCCCGCCGCCGTTTCTACCGGTGACCTTCGAGACGTTTGGAAAATACATCTTATTGAAGAAGCTTGGTACCGGGGGAATGGCTGAAATCTTCCTCGCACGCCCGGCTACGATCGATGGCAACGGCCGTGTTGCTGTTATTAAAAGAATTCTTCCTCATATGGCGGAGGATCCAACCTTCGTGAATATGTTCCGAGCTGAAGTTCAAGTGATGATGGGCTTCAATCATCCCCATCTTGTTCAGCTGCATGATTTTGGCGACGTAAAAGGCCAGACCTACATCGCGATGGAATACATTGAAGGCAAGACTCTCAAGGAAATCATCTCGACCTTCAAAGACAAGAAAGAGTTGATCCCTGTTCCGATGGCGCTGAGCTTGGTGGCTCAGGCAGCAACGGGTCTTTCTTATGCTCATGGTTTTGAAAATCGAGTCACGGGTGAAGTGTTCAATGCTATTCACCGCGATATCTCACCGCAAAATTTGATTCTTTCTTACGACGGCAATTTAAAGGTAATCGATTTTGGTATCGCCAAAGCCGAAGGTGGCATGGCAGAACGCACTCAAAGCGGAATTATCAAAGGTAAAGTGGCGTATCTTTCGCCCGAACAGATTCAAGGCCACGAGTTGGACGGAAGATCCGACATTTTCTCGCTAGGTATTGTCGCTTGGGAGCTCTTGACGTCCAAACGTCCGTTCTCTGATGACAAGGACAACGAGATGACGATCATGCAAAAGATCGAAAAATGCGATCAAGTCATCGTGCCGCCTTCAACTTTTAACAAAGAAGTTCCACCGGCAGTGGATGCGCTGATCATGAAGGCGCTTCGCCGCAATCCGAACGACCGCTATGCATCGGCTCATGCTTTTCAAACGGCGATCCGCCAAGTGATGCGCCAGCATTATCCGACTTATTCTTACGCTGACACCGGAGAGCTTGTGCGCGTGCTCTTTGAAAAAGAGATCACCCAAGAGCGAGTCGAGTTGAGAGCTGTGAACGACAAGGCACAAAAATTTCTCACGCCGGATACTAATGAACTTACCGTTGCGTCGACCGGAATACTTGGCGACGCTGTTGTTCGCGGACTCAGTTCGATTATCCCAAACAT